>Ga0310786_10010419_pt1 | contig 11685 bp, 7 predicted proteins | sample AusTroGonzalo_MG_FD_203881 | JGI IMG/M metagenome (GOLD analysis project Ga0310786, IMG submission 203881) | Bovine rumen microbial communities from tropical cattle in Woodstock, Queensland, Australia - Gonzalo_03 (v2) (version 2) | ecosystem: Host-associated > Mammals > Digestive system >... | reverse complement strand
AGGAGATATCAATGATATTTGCCAATATGGTCCAGAGGAGTTTTGTTCCTAGCCTGGATGCAATATCCTGATTAAAATGGCATTAAGAAGATTCGGAGTTTCATTAGAGGACGAGCTGCTTGAGCAACTTGACTCTTTCGTAAAGGAGGATGGCTACGCCAACCGCTCACAAGCCATACGTTTCCTTATCGAGAAGAACCTGGCCGAAAAGAAATGGCAGTGCAACCACATCGTGGCCGGCACCATATTCATAATCTATGACCAGCAGCGGGCCGATATAGCAGCGCACATCTCGGATATTCAGATCCGCCACCAGAAACTGGTGCTATCATCATCACAGCACTACATAAGTGAGGGCACCTGTCTGCATGTGTGCACAGTCATGGGTGAGGCACGTCTGCTAACCGCCTTGGCTGATGAGATGACATCTATCAAAGGCATCCGTCACGGAAAACTGCTAATGAGCCGCGCCGACTAGTACAGTTGGCGCGGCTTGGCAAATAATCCACATAAAACTATAAAATAATCGTGCCACGATTCTGTAAATTCGTGTTACTTGATTATCTTTGCCATCAGAATAAACTTTCTAAACAAAGACTAACCAAAAAAGAAAGAAATGAAACACATTGCTTTGATTCTTACCGCTGCAGCCTTTTCAGTAGGCACAGCACAAGCTACACAACTATCAGACACCCTCAAACTCCAAGAGGTAGTGATAACAGGCACACGCGCTGCTACCGATGTCAGGCAACTGTCACAAACAGTCAACGTGATTGACCGCAATGCAATAGAGGAGACCAACCGTTCATCGCTCCTGCCCCTGCTGACCGAGCAGGTCCCCGGTCTTTTCATCACACAACGAGGATACGCCGGTTACGGAGTATCTGACGGTGCAGCAGGTACAATCTCAATGCGTGGATTGACAGGATCCGGCACAGCCGTCCGCACACTCGTTCTTATAGACGGCCATCCCAACTATGCCGGAATTTTCGGACACCCCGTAGCCGATTCATATCAATCACTTATGACCGAAAGAGTTGAAGTACTGCGTGGTCCTGCATCAATGCTATATGGCTCATATGCAATGTCAGGTGTAATCAACATAGTGACAAAGAAACCGCAAGACGGCACTAATGTTTATCTTCACGCCGGATACGGATCATTCAATACAGCCGAGACCGAATTATCTGTCAATACACGGCAAGGTAAACTCAGTGCAGTAGCTTCAGGCTCATACAACCGTACTGACGGCCATCGCGAAAACCTGAATTTTGAACAGTTTGGAGGTTATGGCAAAGTGGGCTATGAAATCTCCAGGAACTGGAATGCTTCGGTCAATGTTGACATAACCCGTTTCAAAGCATCATATCCGGGTCCGGAATCCGACCCGCTCACCGATGCAGATCAGGACATAACCCGTGGTACCTCCGCTTTTTTCATTGAGAACAACTACAACCGCACATCGGGAGGTGCCAGTGTGTTTTACAGTTGGGGAGACCATTGGATTAATGATGGATATAAGCTGGGTAAAGAAGAACCCAAAACATTCCGCTTCACATCGTATGATGAAATGCTTGGAACATCAGCATGGCAGAGCGTAAACCTGTTTGAAGGCAACCGTATTACTGTTGGTGTTGATTATTACAAATATGGAGGTAAAGTTGTCTATGACTCAATCGGAACCCGCACCGATAGTTTACTCATAGACAAACGCGAGAACGAACTGGCCGGATACATTGAAATGCGTCAGGATATAGGATCCTGGCTCACATTGAATGCCGGTTTGCGTGCCGATCATCACTTCTCTATCGGTACAGAATTCGTACCTCAGGCAGGAGCAGCATTCCACCTGCCGGCAAATGCAGAGGTCAAGCTTTCTGTAGCTAAAGGATTCCGTTATCCCACATTCAAAGACAATTTCCTGTTCCAGCCACAAAATCCCGACCTGGAACCAGAATCCCTTTGGAACTACGAGCTTTCATTCTCTCAGACAATCTTCTCCGGAAGGCTCTATTATGGAATCAACCTGTTCCATATGGATGTACAGAATACTATTCAGGCTCTACCCAAGAACGGTCGTCCCCTGAACCAGAATACAGGAGAGCTCAAGAATTCGGGTGTTGAAGTTGAGGCCTCATACCTTATATCAAAAGCTTTTTCAGTAAACGGCAACTACAGCTATCTTAAGATGGAAACTCCCGTTGTAGGAGCACCAAAGCATAAGGCTTACCTGGGAGGTTCGTTCAACAGCAACAAATGGCACGCCAGCACAGGACTGCAATACATCAATTCACTATATACTGTAGTTAAAACTCCCAGGCCGGCTACCGTTCTTGCCAACCCTGATATAACGGAGGACTTCCTGCTCTGGAATGCCCGCGTATCCTATCAGTTGACCAATATGGTACAGCTTTGGGTAAACGGTGACAACCTGCTTAACACCAAGTATCAGATCAACGACGGATATCCCATGCCGGGCATCGCCTTCATGGCAGGCTTCAACCTCACCCTTTAACGAATGGTGAACACATTGGGGACGGTTCTCTCTGTGTCCAATAAACACAGAGAGAACCGTCCCCAATGTGTTCAAGTACCTTTTTGAACCTTTAGACACAAAGTAACATCAAACTATTTCACAATAATGATATAAGTATTTTAAATAAAACCTTACATTTGCATATTCTTTGTATAGTATAAAGAAGCGGTATAGGTCGTAATACGATGAATTTGAGTAGTTTGCAGTGTCTGACATCATATTTTTCGAGATTCATCAGAATCCTGACTGTAGCTACATCACTGCTTATTTCATGCTTTATCGCGCACGCACAGGATTCCCTGTTAATACGGTTCAGACTTGACAGCACTTCCATAGATTTGTCATACCAAGACAATGCAGCCCGTCTGCAACAGTTTGAAAATCAATTCAAGAACAAATTTAACAAGCGTAACCTTGCCGGCGTTCAGATTGACATATATGCCGGTGCTTCGCCCGAAGGACCCCTCAACCACAACATGCGCCTGGGACAGGAACGTTGCGAATCCATAGCTAACATTCTGCGTGAACGCCTTGGCCAAGGAATCGGAACCATTAACCTGCACAACCTAGGTCCCCGCTGGGAAGATCTATACAACCTGGTAGCTGATAGCGACGAACCCTGGCGCGACGAGGTACTCCGGATTATCCGTGCCGATGTCAAGGCCGATCCGCGCTATCTCGACCCACGCGAGATGCGTCTCAGATATCTGCAAGGGGGCACAGTCTGGCCCATCCTCCTTGAACGTTATCTGGCTCCGTTGCGCAGTGGCGCCGGTGCAACCGGCATGATGGTCGTGAGTTGGCATCCTGAACGGGATACACTGGTCATCCGGGATACAATAGTGGTCCGTGAACTATCGGCTCCCCGTGAAAAAGATACCATCATAATCATCCACGAAAACTATTACCAGCCTGAAACATCCGGCCAAAAGGTCCGCCAGGAAGCCGACCAGACACCAGCCTGGGCATTGAAGACCAATCTGCTACTCTGTGGTGTCGTGGCACCGAACCTGGAAGCGGAGATTCCGCTAGGCAAACACAACCGGTGGAGCCTTGAATTCGAAGCCTTTATGCCTTGGTTCATATGGAACAGGAATGCGCAGGCATCGCAATTCTTCAACCTGGGCGTTGAAGGACGTTACTGGCTAGGCAACCGCCGGTACCACCGTTGGCTGGACGGATGTCACATAGGTCTGGCTGCAGCCGGCGGATATTATGACTGGGAATGGATGAAAAGTGAAGGTTATCAGGGCGAATATGTGAACCTGTATTTCAATATCGGCTGGCAGCACCGTATTGGGGAGCATTTTGCTCTGGACTTAGGTGTTGGTGTTGGTGCATTAGGCACGCAGTACCGGCACTACTACGGAGGATCAGTCTATCCCGAAGGCCGCGAGGAGGAGTGGGACCGGCACCTGATATGGCATGACACAGGCTATTTAATATGGCCCGGCCCGTGCCACGCTAACATATCTCTGGTTTATATGTTTAACTATAAGGATTCCAAGACACGCAAGAAATGAGTGCGCACCGTACATATTGGCTGATGGCAGTTCTTCTGGCCGTGTTGACGCTGACCGGGTGTCGACGCGACCTGTGGGTCTATACCGACGAATACCGCCAAGTGGAGCTGTACACAGACTGGACGCTATGCGATAACCGTCCCGACGGCATGACCGCATGGTTCCTTTCCAACAACCAGGAAGGCAACAACCGGCGTATCACGACGGCTGACGTAGATCACGCATGGCTCAACCTCCCGCGCGGCCGTTTCACAGGCATAATATTCGACTGGTCGCCCGCCGAGTATGTCAACCAGGAGTTCTGTGGCATGACTAAGCCTGAAAGCGCTTTGGTACGCGTCCGCCCGGCCATTCCTCAGCCCGAGTATGACGAAGACCTGTACGGCTCCCGGGCCGTCCCTGCAACTCTTGATATTCCTATTATAGAATCTACGAACCTATACCAGCTCAGCGTGACACCCGACCCGATGTGCGCCGACACACTAAAGAACGTGGAGATTTACACCGGCGTAGAGGGAGACCTCATCCCCTGGCATGACCGTGAGGAATACCAAGCCTCGCTGTTGACCCAGACTTTCCATTGCCAGCCCAAGCCTATTACCTGGGATTTGCGCATACTGATTCATATCAAGGGCATACAGTATATGCAGACCGTAACGGGTACCGTAGCCGGCTTAGCTGAGGGAGTGTGGCTGGGCAACCTTCAGCATACCACTACAACCTGCCTGCATCCGTTGGATCAGTGGCAGATACAACCATTGAACGACAGCATAAGCGTGCTTTCAACGACCATACATACGTTCGGACTTCCAAACGGCGCTCTTACCCGCGCCGGAGAGGATGATATCTCTTCTGTACTGCGGCTGAACCTACGTGTCATGCTGCGCGACGAGGAGACGGTGCTCTATTTCCATTTTAACGTGGAACCTGATGACGTGACAATCTACCAGGCACAACTGGTAGCAAGGGTTGAAATACCTATAGAAGTGGAAATTCCATATGCGGACGCCAAAGGCTCAACCGGCTTCGATGCAACAGTCACCCCGTGGGAGTCTGGCGGCAGTGCTGATATAAATATGTAGAACAATATATTAATCTTTAACAATTATAGTAATATGAAACGATTCCTAACGATTTTGGCAGTAGCAGCTATGGTTGCTTCCTGCAATGTAAAAATTGATTCCGTTGACGAAGCCGGAAACAAGACGCAACAAACCGTCGATTTCAGTGCTTATCTCAACCGTGGCGTAACCAGCAAGGCCGGTGAAGCAGGCGAACTTACAACAGCAGGTCTGCAGGCAGCTACAGCAGGTTTTGGAGTATTTGCCTATTATACGGCCGATGAACCTTATACAGGCGTGGCAGGTCCCAGCTTTATGTACAATGAAAAGGTGACCTACAACGGCAGTACCTGGACTTATGAGCCGGTTAAATATTGGCCCAACGAGTTCGGTGCTTCCGCCGGCAGCGACGAGATTGACCGCCTCACATTCTTCACTTATGCTCCGTATGTCGAGGTTACCCCCTCCAACGGCATGGTTACCGGCGACAACACCTCCGGAATCTCAGCCCTCTCACGCAACAGCGTCGGTGGAGATCCTATCGTAAAATATATTGTTAACATGGATCCGGGCAATGGCGTTGACCTATGCTGGGGCGTATCCAAGAACGGACTGACCGCTTCTGTTGACGGCAACAACAACCATGTGGCAGCCGGTGCTCCATACATAGACGTTGTAAAACCTAAGTTAGGTGACAAGATTGAGTTTGACTTCCACCATGCACTTTCCGCACTCAACGTCCAGATTGATGCCGCAATAGATGCAACTACTCCCAGTACGGATGTGGATGCCAATACCCGTATTTTCGTGCGTTCAGTCAGTTTTGAGGGTCTGGCTACCAAGGGTGCCCTGAATCTCAACAGCACAGTTGCAGCCGGTCCGCTTTGGACTGATTATTCCGGTACCGGCGCTCCGTTGGCCGAGGTGCTCACAGTCTATGACGGCCGCCGTGACAGCAAGGAAGGCGTTGAGGGTGCCGAGGCCCGCAACGAGACCCCGACCGGTCTGAACCCGGTACTCGTCCAATCCAAGCCCTACAGTTCGGCCGAACTGACTGCCGGCGTGACCAAGACAGCTGTCAACCTGTTCAACTCCACGTCAGCTACTGCTTCAGTATTCGTCATCCCTACCAGCGAGCCGCTCAAGGTGACGATTGTTTACGATGTAGAGACCAAGGATGACAAACTTTCCACCCTGCTTTCAGACGGTGTGACGCACGGCAGCACAGTGGAGAACGCCATCACCAAAACCATCCAGATTGGCGGTTCAGACTTCACGCTTGAGGCCGGCAAGAAATACACCATCGCAATGCACATTGGCCTGACGAGCGTCAAGTTCGATGCTTCTGTCAGCACTTGGGACGACAGCGTTACCGATACCAATCTGGATGTTCCCCAGAACGCCAATTAAACAATTTGAATGATGCGTAACCCGTGTACCATAGCAACCGTGCTCCTGCTGGCCCTCATGGCCGGACAGGCGTGTACGGACATAGACCAACTGCAGCCGGAAGAACGTACGGCCATAGTCTTCTCCGCGGTCGTGTCGGGCGACATGCCCCTCACGCGAGCCGCGAACGAGATTGACGATGATAGCCACCTGCAATCGGCCGGCTTCGGCGTATTCGCCTGCTACACGGGCCTGCACAAATACGCCGAGAGCAGTGCCAATTCCAGCTTCATGTACAACCAGAGGCTGGAATGGTCATCCGGCAACTGGTGCTATAACCCCATCAAATACTGGCCAAACGGCGAAGGGGAGGCTACGGATGTCACCGGCGCCAACCCCTATTATGTAAGTTTCTTCGCCTACGCGCCTTACAGTGACGGCAGCAACCCATGCATCCCTTCATGCATCCTTGAACAGGAGTCAGGCGATCCGTGGATCATGTACCGGCTGTCCGATGACGTGGCTGACCAGGTGGACCTGCTCTATGCCCAACCACTCCTTGACCAGAAGAAGCCAAAGACCGACTCAAAACTGGAATTCAACTTCAAACATGCGTTGGCTTGTATTGGCGACAACGTTAATATCAGCAGTTCCGTTGCCGGTACCGGTTTCCAGATTCGCCTTAAAGAAGTGAAGATAGACTATACCCTCACTTCAAAAGCACGTCTTATATTATGGAATCGCGGGACAGCCAACTGGTCTGTCATACAGAGTGAGGACGTATTGACCACACGAAGCTTAACGTTACTGTCAAACGGAAATGAAACCTTGCCTAAGACATTTGAAGGACAAGGCGTGTTATGCATTCCGGCCGAGGCCACTGGATATTCGCAAAAAGCCACGGCACATGTAACCTATGTGATGAATTACGACGACCAGTCCATTCCACCAGAGGAGTGCAGCACCACGAGCGAGATTTTGCTGAAAGGCATTCTGCAGGAAGGTAAGAAATTGGAAATAAATATCAATCTGACAAATCAATAAATAATTATGAAAAGAATACTTTTGTCTTTTGCTGTAATAGCAACACTGCTGACATCGTGCGATATGCACGTGGCAGATGTGGAAAAGACCCGGACCAGCTCCGACTCTACAGCCATCGATTTCGGGGTCTATGTGAACCGCGGTGTGACAACTAAGGCCGGAAAGACGGGCGAGTTGACAACCGCTACACTTCAGGAACAGGACGGCGGTTTCGGCGTGTTCAGTTTTTACGGGAACGGCGCGTTGTACAACGAGTCTTCCAAACCTGATTTCATGTACAACGAGGAAGTTACGTATGTTTCGGGCAAATGGGAGTATAGCCCCATCAAGTACTGGCCAAATGAATTCGGTGCCGCCGCTTCGAGCGAAGCTGCCGACCGGCTGTCATTCTTTGCCTATGCCCCGTATGTTGAGGTAACACCTTTGACGGGTGTCGTGACAGCAACAGGTGATGAGGCAACAACCGGCATCATCGGCCTTTCACGCAACATCACCGCAGGCGATCCCATGGCAATGTATTGCGCAAGCCTGGCACCGGGCACTGGCGTGGATTTATGCTGGGGCGTGGCCGCTGATGATTTTTCATCATCCGTAGATGGGAACAACAACAATATTGAAAAAGGAAAACCTTTCATCGATGTAATCAAGCCCAAGACCGGCGACCGTCTCACGTTTGAATTCAACCACGCGCTGGCTCAACTAAACGTACAGGTGGATGCAGACATCGACGTGGAGAGTCACGACGCAAGTTCACTGGCAGCCGAAACGCATATCTACGTTCGTTCCGTCACATTCAACGGTTTCACACTTCGTGGTTCGCTCAACCTTAACAGCAATACCACCAACGGTCCGGCATGGTTCGACATATCCGGCACCGGCCACCTTAAACGTGATCCCGTCACTGTCCATGACGGCCGCACAGAGGGCCTGGAGGCCATTGCCGAAGATGTGAATGAAGTTCCGTCCGGTCTCAATCCCAACATCATCCAAACCGGCACTTCCCAAGGCGTAACGAATACAACCGTCAACCTCTTTAACAGCACTGAAGTAAATGCTCCGGTCCTGGTTATTCCTACATCAGGTGTTCCGGTCAAGGTAACCATTGTCTATGATATTGAGACTGCCGACCCAAGCCTGCCTGGTTACTTGAGCGACGGCGTTACCCGCGGAATCAGTGTGGAAAACACCATCACAAAGACCATTACCACGGATCAAGGCAATATGATTCTTTCCGCCGGAAAGAAGTACGTTGTGAAACTGCATCTGGGATTGACCAGCGTGAAGTTTGACGCGGATGTGGCCGTTTGGGATAATAACACCTACGAGGGTACCGCCTATATTCCCGAAAACACCAAATCTCTGGGCGAAGTAACCATCACTTCCGGCACGGGCACGGGTACGGGCACAGATCCTCTCACGTCCCTTACTATGTGGAAAGGTGAGTCAATGGCCACGGCCCCGACGGTTACCGTGAAAGATGAAAACGATAATCCTGTTACCGATTTTGACATGGAATGGACTTCCAGCAATACGAACGTGGCAACCGTAGCCGCAGACGGCACCGTAACGCCCGTGGCGCCCGGAGTTACCACCATTACGGTTAAGACCATCAAAGGTAATAGAAATTCATCTAAATCATATAGATTGTATATCAACGAGCTGACAGGTATTGAAATTTCGTCCACGACACCGAATATCGTTATCGGAAACACGCTCCCCGTAAAGGCTACGCTGGAAATCAATGGTGGCCAGGGCATAAATGGCGACATCACAAACTATATGCCTCAAGTTACTTGGGTATCCTCTGAATCGGGCAAGGTTTCAGTTGACTCGCCTACTGAATCAACAAAGGACGGCGATGATTACATCTCGACGGCCACTGCTACGGCTGCCACTACCGCTGCTATCGGTGACCAGACAGTTATCACTGCCTCGGTGGGAGATCTTTCTTCCAACGAACTTACACTGACTTGTACTAATGTTGTGACAGGTATTACACTGGGATCTTCTACGACAACGTTCTGGCGTTACATGGGATATACCGTTCCAACTGTTACGGTCCAGGGCTCAGCGGGGACTGACTTGACTAGTATTGCAACGATCTCCTGGAAATTGGATGGTGATCCTGTAACAGTGACCAATAATGTTATTTCTCTTCCCACCGCCGGAGAGCACACCGTGACGGTGACGGCCAGCTATAATGATACAGATGCGTCAGCCAGTGTAACAGTCTATGCCAATGAAATAACAGGCATTTCTGTCGCTCCGGCAACAATAACCGTCCTAGTGAGTGCTACAACTACGCTGACCGCTACTTTAACAAAGACAGAGTATGGTGATGCCCTGGCTGCCCCCACCATCTCCTGGTCTTCCGGATCAACCAGTTATGTCACTGTTTCGCCTGCTACCGGGACGAGCACCACAGCCACCGGTGTCGCTGCCGGCAACTCCACGGTGACGGCTTCTGTTCCTGCGGATTATATGCAGTCCGGCGTTGCCAACAGTGCGTCCAGTACCGTTCAATGCGTCACCCCTTCCATGACCGCCTTCCGCGGTTACGAGGTTTCTCCGGGTATACTTATGCGAACCGTTGATGGTACTGTAACAACCTATTCTTTAACGGACGGCTCCAATCCGTTCGAACCGGCTGTTTACTATGGAAATAATACCAATCTTGACAAATATTACTTCTGCTGGAGTACACTCAGGAATGATTTAGGTGCAGATGGTAATGGTATTGATGCGGACAGCGAAGCATTGCCCGCCGGATGGATACTGCCCAGTGCCGGTAATAATGAGACTTCAGATTGGGGCAAAATCGTATTCGGCGCTCCGAAGTCTGCCATTACTGTTGGCGGGAAGAACATAACAAGTAATGCAAAAGCCAGTGTCACAGTCACCCTGGAAACGGGCAACTCGTTTGGTGTTAACCCTGGTACATATTATGGCGTGCTTCTGCTCCGAGACGGAACGAACATCCCGGATGGTTACTTAAATAAAGAAACGATTGGCGGAGGCACGTACACTGATAATCCTCTCACAGAGACTAAGTTCAAGGAACTGATAGAAGATTATAAGTGCGTATTTCTCTCTGTCACAGGTTATTATTGGTCCAGTTCTTGGCGTGATCTGTCTTCCCACGAAGGATATTATAGGGCAGCAACCGCGGCAAATAACGGTCAAGGATACTATTTACGTATGTCTAACGCCGGAGGTTTTGGCGTGACCTCCACTAAATCCTCTGGCAATGTTCAGTACTATCCTGTTAAACTCGTAAAGATCGTGACTCCCTAATCCTACATGGGTAATGGAGTTAATAATGAGAATTTCAAGCTTGACTTTACATACAACCAGAAGGTAGAATCATAGTATCAATAGAACACATAATAGCGATGAAGGACGGCTCTGGCTGTCCTTCATTTTTTCCTTTAACTCAAACCCCAATTGCAAAAAATAGCCTCATACTAATAAAGCAACCTACTCACGTACAAGCGTATTGGTGCGAGCGAATGCCTGGAGCGAGACCGCGGTCCCGGAGGGCCGCCAAGCGAACGGAGTGAGCCAAAGGGGACGGTTCTGTTTGGCCCTGATACGCACTCAGCAACCAAATTTCACAAAGGAGCCAAACAGAACCGTCCCCTTTGGCTCACTGCCAGCATCCTGCACATACAAAAAAAGAAAGCGCCTCAGATTGTGCTCTGAAGCGCTTTTAAAGACGGCGGCGACCTACTCTCCCACTTGCCCAGTTCCGCGGATGCGGAACTAAAATAATCTTAATGGTACTGCGCAAGTGGGGATACTACAAAAAGAAAGAGAGCCAAGGATCATTATCCTCAGCTCTCCTGAAAGACGGCGGCGACCTACTCTCCCACTTGCGCAGTACCATCGGCGTGAACGGGCTTAACTTCTCTGTTCGGAATGGGAAGAGGTGGAACCCCGCTGCTATAGCCACCTGAATAACAGTTGACAAACAGCCACAAAACAATTGCTAATTTAATTACCACTCGATTTTTATACTATCTCTTTCACTTTCGCAAGTCTTGCGACTCAAGGAAAAGTTCGGGCAATTAGTACTGCTCGGCTTTGACGTCACCGCCTTTACACCTGCAGCCTATCAACGTCGTAGTCTACA
>Ga0310786_10010418_pt1 | contig 11686 bp, 8 predicted proteins | sample AusTroGonzalo_MG_FD_203881 | JGI IMG/M metagenome (GOLD analysis project Ga0310786, IMG submission 203881) | Bovine rumen microbial communities from tropical cattle in Woodstock, Queensland, Australia - Gonzalo_03 (v2) (version 2) | ecosystem: Host-associated > Mammals > Digestive system >... | reverse complement strand
GGGCCCGAAAGGTTCAAACAGCGAGACATTTGAATATAACGGCAAACAGGTGTATTACGATGGCAATTACGCCGGATACAGCGGCTATGCCATTCAGCAGATGAACGGCACGGAGGCGCGTCAGGGAATCCTCGAGACCTTGCAGTCCGGTGACTATATCAGCAAATACTTGCCGGATATAGTCCTTCTCCAGATAGGCACGAACGATATCCTGAGCGCTTACAACGACGGTATCACCGACCGTCTCGAGAACCTTATAACCTACATTCTCGATGAGGGATGCAGAACTGTCTATGTGACGACTATTCCCGATATCGACGTTTCCATAGTGAGTGACTGGCTCTGGGCTTATGGCGAGGTCAAGTGGAACAGCACTCCCGAAGAATTCGCAGAGGTAGTTCAGAGATACATCGACAGCTATAATGCTTCCATAAAAGCTCTTGCATCGAAAATGAAGGGCGAGGGCAGGGATGTCCGTTTTGCAGATATCCACAGTGTTGTTGACATGAAAGCAGACCTCTATGACGGAGTACATCCGAATGAGCAGGGCTATGAGAAAATGGGAAAATACTGGGCCGGCGTACTGGAGGCGCATATCAGCGGAAGCGAGATCTCGACAGGTGAGATAGAAACTTCCACCGGTCAGCCGGAGATACAGTATGACGTTGCTGATCTTGTGAGCCTTGCCGGACATCTTCTCGGCAGACAGCAGGAGAGGATAACTCAGGAGAATTATACAGCCTACGATCTCAACAGCAATTCCAAGCTCGATGTTTTTGACCTGGCACTTCTCAGAAGAGAGCTGTTTTCCGGCAGGTATGTGTAAATTGCGTGAAAAACGCCATGATTTTATTGACACAGTGAGCGTAATAGGTTATAATAATTATGATTTTGGCTCAAACCGCATAGTTATCTGTAAAAGGATAACGCCTACCAATGGAGGAAAAATATGAGATTAAGATTTGCTTTGCACGCTGTTGCTGCGATTGCCGCGGCAAGCACGCTGCTGGCTTTCCCGTTTGCCGCTAACGCTACAACTGTTGACGATGTTGCTGCTGTTGCGAGACACTATGGCTATCCTGAGGAAACTATTCAGGAGGGATACAATAAGTATTATTCAGATCCTGAGAAATATGATTCGGACTATTGCGATGCTGTGATAGAGGCGCTGCATGAATATGGTTATAATCTGGTAACTACCGGACCTCAGAGGACTGTGACCACAACTACTGCCGCTACTACAACTGTGGTCTCTACTAAAGCTTCAGGTAAGCAGACCACTTCTCCTTCCGGAGAAAAGACTACCGAACCGTCTGAGGGCGCCGGCACCATAACTCTTACTGATAAAAACGGAAATACGTTTACCCGAATCAGCCGTGAAGAATTCATAAAGCTTTCCTATGAAGAAAAAATGAATTATATTGCGTCGTTCACTCCTGAACAGCAGCAGATAATCATTGATAACCTGTCTCCGGAGGAATACCGCAGTCTACTCAAAACCGCACCTCAGGAGAAGAAGTTAGAGGCTGTTGATGATATCATTAAGGCTGCTGATGCAATGGGTGTAAGACTGACAGTAAACGAGATAAGTGATGACAGTATTTCTCTTGCTATGCACAATGAGGACGGCGAGCTTATAGGAATTGCACACGCAGGCGATACCGTTGAAGACACTGGCTATGACAGGAGCGGCCTCCTTAAAACTGCGGCTCTGCTATTTGCATTGTCTGCTGCCGCTGTTGCAGTGCTTATGAAAAAATGTTTTGGAAAGGGTAGCGTCGGCGAGAAAAATGACTGATAATTCAAAGATCAAGAGCATCGTACTTCACACCGTAACGCCCCTGATAATCGCTTCGCTGGTCTGCAGTATACTTCTTATCGTTATGATAAAGCCATACGACAAGGCAAAGGTATACCTCAATATCGCGTTCATGGACGACCTCAAGACTGACCCGGAGAACATAAACTCCGGACTTATCATCCGTGATAACAAGATAGTTGAGGATTATTCCGGAAAGACCTCTGATACCGGAAAGATACTGCGTCCCAAATACGGCGAGATGTACGCTATAATAAAGAGCGAAAGTCTTTCGCTCGATATCCCTGTTTACTGGGGCTGCGACATTGAGCTCTACGAGAGGGGAGCTTGTCAGTCTACCGGCTCGGTTGTTGTCGGTGACAAGGGCAATTCCGTTATCAGCGCCCATGAGGACACATATTTCTCTGAGCTCACTTCACTGAAAAAGGGCGACAAAGTTGTCATCATGACGAACTACGGTGAGTTCACATATAAAGTTAAGGAGCTGATATCCTTCAATAAGAACAACAACAAGTACGTTGTTCCTACTGAAGATACAAGGCTCACGCTCTACACCTGCAAGAAGAACGTTCTCGGCTCGTCTGACGGACGAGTTGGCGTTGTCTGCGAGCTTACCGACAAGAAGTTCTATGTCGGTGCCGGAGAGGAGGATGCTGAATGAAAAAGATCAGCACATACATCCCCTCGATAATAATATCCGTTCTGCTCGTTTTCAGCCTTTTAGGTTCTGCGGCAGCTATTATGGCAGATATTGACCTTACTGCCGATAAGACTATTAGCTTTGCTGAGAAGAAGTCGGTTGACGAGAGATCACTTGCAGCGATAGAGAAGTTCTACAAGGAAAAAGCTCCTGCTACCGGTATACCTGCATCTGTCTATACTGACAATATCACCATAGAGTATGTACGCGAGGTCATGGAGGTCTACATCAGGGAGACTTACTCTGCACTTGAACACAACGGCAGATTTGCTCCGGAAGTTCCGGAAAATCCGCAGCTTGAAGCTGCTATTGACAAATTCTTCAACGACTATGCTGATGAGACAGGCTACAAGAAGGACGAAAAGTTCGAGAAGAAGCTTGACTCCACAAAGAAGAATGCCTATAAGAATATTGGTGCCTGCTGTGACATATTCAAGGTCAATTCCATGAACAGCCACGGCCTTCTGAGAAAGCTCTCGCGACTATACAGCAAGAGATATCTCTTTACCGGGATTGCCTGCGGAGCATCGGTATTCCTGATACTTCTGCTTCTGGTAATACACCGCAAGCGCAGGTGCGAGGTGTTCTACTGGTGCGGAGTTTCGGCGCTGATCGCGGGTATTGTCGGACTTATTCCGTGTGTCTTGCTCATTTCAGAGAAATACTATGATTCTTTCTCGATAAAGCAGCCTCAGGTATTCCGTGCATACACAAAGTCCCTGTACAGGCTCACTGAGAACTTTATGGCGGTATCTATCGCATTGACTGTCATAGGTCTTTGCATGATTGTCGTTTATAAGGTCATGGGCTCTGCAAAGCGCACTCCGGAAGCTTCGGCAAAAACTGCCGGACAAAAGTAATCATAATCAGGACGCTTTTCGGTCGGAAGGCGTCCTTTTTATGTTGGCAGAAGTTTTCTTTATCAAAAAGTTTCTGAATTATTGACAAATATTTAATTGAGTGATATAATAAGCGTTGAAATAATCATTATGGAGGTATATCTATGTCAATCGCAACAATCAGAAAGTATGTAGCTGAGTTCTTCGGCACCTTCACACTGGTGTTCCTCGGCTGCGGTACTGCAATGCTCCTCGGATGTGATAATCCCGGCGGATACATTGCAACAGCTATGGTATTCGGTCTCGTTATCGTAGGCATGGCTTACTGTGTCGGAAACGTTTCCGGATGTCACATTAACCCTGCTGTATCACTCGCAGTATTCATCAACGGCGGTATGTCTGCCGGAGAATTCTGCGGCTATGCGGTATCACAGTGTGCCGGTTCACTCTTCGGTACTGTTATGCTGAGAGTTATCTTCGGCGTAGCTGATATCGTTGACCGTACAGCTCCTGAAGATAAAGACTGGGGTATGGGCGCAAACGGTCTTGCCGGTGTTGATAACAGCATCATCGCAGGACTTCTCGTTGAGATCATCCTCACGTTCATCTTCGTGCTCGTTATCCTCGGCGTTACATCGAAGAAGGCTAACCACGGCTCATTCGGCGGACTTGTAATAGGCTTCTCACTTATTCTCGTTCACCTCTTCGGTATCGGTCTTACAGGTACTTCCGTTAACCCTGCAAGAAGCCTCTTCCCGGCTATCTTCGCACTCGGCGACGCTATCAAGTACCTCTGGGTATTCATCGTTGGTCCTTTCGTTGGAGCATTTCTTGCTGCTGTACTGCACAAGTTCCTCGAAGCAGACCTTCCCGAAAAGCAGTAAAACACGGAATATTGCGGTGCGTCCCTTCGGGGGCGCATTTTTTTAAAAAAAATCGAAAAAATTTTCAAAAAGGGGTTGACAAACCTGAAATTAGGTGATATAATATATATCGTTGATTGCGATGGTTATCTGTCTGGGTGTGGCGCAGTTGGTAGCGCGCTACCTTGGGGTGGTAGAGGCCGTGGGTTCAAGTCCCGTCACTCAGACCAGTACGCGATCAGCGTACCCCTGTAGGCTCCGGTGCAATAGTGCCGGAGCTTTTTTCTACATACTGACAATTTCTCGTTCGTCGGAGGCATAATGAAAAAACTGCTGAAATACCTCAGAAATTACAAGAAAGAGCTTTTTTTCGGACCGCTTTTCAAGCTCCTCGAAGCTATATTCGAGCTGCTTGTTCCAATGGTCATGGCTAAGATAATAGATAAGGGCATAGCCAATGGCGATAACGCCTATATTTTCAGAATGAGCGGACTTATAGTCATTCTCGGAATATGCGGCCTCGGATTTGCACTTACCTGCCAGTATCTTGCGGCAAGATGTGCCTACGGCTTCGGTACTGAGCTGCGCGAGGCTATGTATAAGCATATAAACTCACTTTCATACACCGGTATCGACAAGATAGGAGCTTCCTCTCTCGTCAACAGGCTCACCAACGATACGAATACCGTACAGAACGGCGTGAATATGTTCATACGCCTTGCTGTAAGAGCGCCGTTTCTTGTTATTGGTGCGGCGACAATGGCTGTCATGATAGATGTTCGGCTTTCGCTGATATTCTTTGTTGTAGCGCCCCTGATCTCCATTGTGATATTCCTCATCATGCGCCGTACCATCCCCATGTACAAACAGGCACAGAAGAAGCTTGACCGTGCCGCTATGCTAACAAGGGAAAATATCGAGGGTACCCGTGTTATCAGGGCATTCTCCCGTCAGGAGACCGAGACCGAGGAATTCCGCGGAGCTGTCGATGATATCGCTGACTGTTCTATCGCTGTCGGCAGGATATCTGCTGTCCTCAATCCGGTAGCATTCGCTGTGATGAACCTTGGTATCGTTGCTATAGTGTGGTTCGGAGGAGTACGCATCGACACAGGAAGTCTCACTCAGGGCGAACTTACAGCCTTTACGAACTATATGACGCAGATACTTCTTGCTCTTGTAGTACTTGCGAACCTTATTGTGACCTTCACGAAGGCATTTGCGGCTGCTTCGAGAGTCAGTGAGGTATTCGATATAATGCCGGAGGAAAGCGGTGAGGGACTTCCGGAAAACGCTTCCGAAAGCAATATCATAGACTTCCGCAATGTTTCATTTCGCTATGAGGGCGCGGGAGACAGCTCTGTCAAGAATATCAGCTTTTCGCTGAAAAGGGGACAGACTCTCGGAGTGATCGGAGGGACTGGCTGCGGTAAATCCACGCTGGCAAGCCTTATTCCCGGATTTTACCGCCCTACAGAGGGCGAAGTTCTCGTTCAGGGGCTCAGCACAGCTGAATGGCGCCTTGACAGTCTCCGCCGCAGTATAGGCTATGTTCCGCAGAAAGCCGTCCTGTTCTCAGGAAAGGTAAGGGACAACCTGAAATGGCGTAAGCCGGATGCGAGTGACGATGAGCTGATATCTGCACTGAAAATAGCGCAGGCATGGGATTTTATCTCACAGCTACCGGATGGTCTCGACCATGTTGTTGCACAGGGCGGAAGAAACTTTTCAGGCGGTCAGAAGCAGCGCCTCTGTATTGCGAGAGCTCTTGTAGGCTCGCCTGATATAATTATCCTTGACGATTCGACGAGCGCTCTCGATTACGCGACTGACCTTGCCCTGAGAAGAGCTCTCCGTACAGAAATGTCCGGTACAGCTGTTGTCATGATAACACAGAGGACGACTTCTCTTGCTGATGCCGATACCATAATCGTAATGGAAGACGGCGAAGCAGTCGGTATCGGTACTCATACAGGTCTTATCGCTGATTGTCCTGTTTATGCCGAGATATACCGTTCCCAGATGGACGAGAGGGAGGGCGGAAATAATGCTTAAAGACCTGAAAAGGGTGTTTTCCTACGCCCGACCTTACAGGAAATACTTTATATTTACAGTAATATTTGCCCTCGCAGGTGTTTCGCTCTCTCTTGCGATACCTGTATTCATAGGCGAGGCAGTTGACTGCTGCACCGGTGCCGGGAATGTTGATTTCAGCCGTCTGCGGAATATCGCATTTATTCTTGCCGGAATGGTAGTATCGAGCGCACTATTCCAGTGGCTCATGAGCCTATGTACAAACAAGCTTGCCTTTCTAACTGTAAGGGACCTCCGTGCTGATGCTTTCTCGAAGCTTGAGCGCGTACCTCTACGCTACATCGACAGACGTACAAATGGTGAGCTTACGAGCCGTGTCATAAACGATGTCGAGATAGTCTCTGACGGTCTGCTTCAGGGCTTTACACAGCTTTTCAGCGGTGTTGTGACTATACTCGGAACTCTTATTTTCATGATGACAATAAATTACCGTATCGCTCTTGTCGTAGTTGTGATGACTCCGTTGTCTTTCCTTGCAGCTTCAAAGATAACAAAGGCGACGCATGATTCCTATGTGAAGCAGTCAAAGCTCCGCGGTGATATGGTGGCAATAGCGGAGGAAAGTGCCGGCAATCAGAAACTCGTTAACGCATTTGTCTTCGGTGAACGTGCAGAGGAGAGGTTCGCGGAGATAAACCGTGAGTACGGCAAAGCCGGAAGAAGGGCAACTTTCTTCAGCTCCATGACCAATCCCACAACCCGTTTCGTGAACGGACTTATCTATGCGGCAGTAGGTCTTCTCGGAGCGCTCGGAGTTACCGGCTATTCAAAGTTCATAGGCAGAATGTCTGTCGGAAGACTTTCGAGCTTTCTTGCCTATGCAAACCAGTATACCAAGCCTTTCAATGAGATATCGGGCGTTTTTGCGGAATTGCAGAACGCTGTAGCATCTGCCGGAAGGATATTCGATCTTCTCGACGAGGAGGAGGTCAGCGACGATTCCGATAAGGAGACACTCACCGTCCGCACAGGAGATCTGCGCTTCCGTGACGTATGTTTCTCCTACCGTCCTGACCGGAAGCTCATTCAGAACTTTGATCTCGATGTTACTCCCGGTGAGCGAATAGCTATCGTAGGTCCTACGGGCTGCGGAAAATCCACGATAATTAATCTTCTTCTCCGCTTCTACGATATCGACAGCGGAAGCATAGAGGTCTGCGGCAAGAACATCAGCGATATCACCCGTGACAGTCTCAGAAGCAGCTTCGGAATGGTATTGCAGGAAACCTGGGTATTTACCGGTACAGTTGCCGAGAATATAGCCTATGGTCTGCCGGGAGCATCACGTGAAAGTGTTATCGCAGCGGCAAAAGCAGTTCACGCTCACGGCTTCATAAAGCGTCTCCCGAACGGCTACGATACCGTTATCAGTGAGGACAGCGGACTCTCTCAGGGACAGAAGCAGCTTATCTGTATCGCAAGGATAATGCTCATGGATCCGCCTATGCTTATTCTCGATGAGGCAACGAGCTCCATCGACCTTCGTACCGAGCAGAGGGTCCAGAGGGCGTTTGCAAAGCTTATGGAGGGCAGGACGAGCTTTGTTATCGCGCACCGCCTTTCCACTATCAAGAATTCTGACATGATACTCGTTATGAAGAGCGGAAATATCATCGAGCAGGGAAGCCATTCCCAGCTCATGGAGCAGGGCGGTTTCTACGCTTCGCTCTATAACAGCCAATTCGCTTCATAACTCGTTCCATGCGTATCTGCTCACAGCCGGAACGTTTCCGACGATGATGTTCTCGGCAAGCAGAAACTCGAAACTCACCTCAGTATCGAACGAATACACCGGAACAGATGAGTGGAGCTCTGCTGTTATCACTGCTGAAATGCTGTGACGGGTCTGGTTTACTCCAGCGGATGAAAAATCACTTTTCAGTGCGACCTGTGCCGCTCCTGAGGGACATATCCTGACCTTCAGCGAAGGCCCTTTTCCAGTCAGCATTGCCGAACCGGTCAGCGAGCCTATTGGGATGTGCTCAGTCCGGGAAGAAACATCATCGAGTGCCTGATTAACCTTCACAGTCAGCTCCGACTGCACACGGTTTATATTGTATGGGACAGCTTCAACAGAGACTGTCCTTCCGCTGTCATCATAGAGAACTGCGGCAAAATCGCTGTATGTAAACCTGTTCTCGCTGAGATATTCTGAAACTGTTTCGCCGATAAGCTCGTTTGCAGATGATCTTGCGAGCTGTTCGGCCTGCATTGCTGCGACAGGTCTCACCGAGCGTTCAGCCTTATACATTGCGACGATAAGCAGGACTATTATTACTGCGAATACGGCTCCTCCGGCAAGAGTTTTGCCGGAAAGTCTGTTTCTGCGGCGTCTTCTCATAATATCGCCTCCCGGTGATATTATATTCTGACAGGTGCGTGAAAGTGACTTGAAAAAATCACGAAAGGGGAATATCCATGAAAACGATCACTCTTGGCATCACAGCACACGTTGATTCCGGAAAGACCACGCTTGCTGAAGCAATGATGTTCAAGGCAGGTTCTCTGAAAGCTCCGGGAAGAGTGGACAACGGAAGTTCAAATCTCGATACCGACCCTATTGAAAGACGCCGAGGCATAACGATATTCGCACATCAGGCGGAATTCACCGCCGGCGATACAAGGTTCATGCTGCTTGATACTCCCGGTCATGTTGATTTTTCTGCGGAGGCAGAACGCATGATAAGGGTGCTTGATTATGCCGTTCTTGTAATAAGCGGAACGGACGGTGTACAGAGCCATACCCAGACCATATGGAAGCTCCTGCGCCAGTACAGTGTTCCTGTATTTATATTCGTGAATAAAATGGATCTTGCCGGAGCTGACAGGGCAGCAGTAATGAACGATCTTCGCAAGCGTCTTTCCCCGGAATGTTGTGATTTCTCATGTTCGGACAGCGAACTCTATGAGAATTCTGCTGTTTGCTGTGAAGACATAATGGAAGAGTACCTCTCCGCAGGGACTGTCCCTGACGTGCTTATCTCAAAAGCGATAGCACAGCGGAGGATATTTCCGTGTAGTTTCGGTTCAGCGCTTAAGCTTTCGGGAGTTGAAGAGTTCATGGATATAATGGACAGGTTCACCGTTGAACCTGAACGTCCGGAGGAATTCTCAGCTGCTGTTTACAAGATATCTTACGATCAGAAAGGAAGCCGTTTTGCACATCTGAAAATAATCGGAGGAAGCCTTTGCGTTCGCAGTGAACTTTCATATAAAGATAAGAACGGAAATGATATCTCTGCGAAGGTCAGTTCGATACGCTTTTATTCCGGCGGAAAGTTCAGGACAGCGGAAACTGCCGGAGCAGGTGAGATATGCGCCGTGACAGGTCTTGATGGGGCTTATGCCGGACTTGGTCTTGGAAAGAGCAGCAATCTGAAAAACGTGATGCTTGAACCGGTAATGACCTATCGGCTGGTTCTTCCGCCGGAGCAGAACGTCTATGCGGCGCTTGACGACCTCCGACGCTTTGAGGACGAAGACCCGCAGCTGCATATCCTGTGGGACGAGCTTCTCAGGCAGATACACATACAACTTATGGGGGCGGTTCAGCTTGAAGTCCTCACTCAGCGTATATCCGAAAGGCTTGGTTGCGAAGTCAGCTTCGAGGACGGCGCTGTTTCGTACAGGGAGACTATAAAATCTCCTGTTGAGGGCATGGGACACTATGAGCCGCTTAGACATTACGCAGAGGCTCATATAATAATGGAGCCTCTTGAACGCGGAAAGGGCCTTGAATTCGCATCATCGTGTCCGGAGGATGAGCTTGACCGCAACTGGCAGAGACTAATACTCACCCACCTTGAAGAAAAACGTCACAAGGGCGTTCTGACCGGCTCGCCTGTGACAGATATAAGATTTACGCTTGCGGCCGGAAAGGCACATCTCAAGCATACTGAGGGCGGAGACTTCCGGCAGGCCGTTTACCGTGCAGTTCGTCACGGCCTAAGATGTGCGGAGAGTATTCTGCTCGAACCCTATTACGATTTTGAACTTGAACTGCCGACTCAATCAGTCGGACGAGCAATATCAGACCTCCGCCGTATGAGTGCAGAGTTCTCTCAGCCTGTAGATATGGGAGAACTATCCGTTATTTCCGGAAGCGTTCCCGTTTCTGAGATGAACGGATATCAGTCTGAGCTTACTGCATATACAAAGGGCAGAGGAAGGCTTTCCTGTATACCGGCAGGTTATCGTGAGTGCCATGACTCAGAGCGCGTGATATCTGAGACAGGCTATGATCCGGACAGCGATACTGAGGAATCTGCTGACTCGGTGTTCTGTTCTCACGGGGCAGGATATATCGTGAAGTGGAATGAAGCTGCGGAGCATATGCACCTTCCGGCACAGCTGAGGACTTCCGATGAAGAACCGGAGCCTGACAGAAGGGCAAGAGTAAGAGCGTTTGCTGAAAAGGCTGTATCGGATGAAGAGCTCATGGAGATATTCGAGCGTACCTACGGAAAGATAAACCGTGATCCTCGAAGAGCTTTCAAGAAGACGAAAGCTGTTGATCTTGACAGCAAGCCTGTTAAGCTTCCGACCTATGAGGGACCTGATTATCTTCTTGTTGACGGCTACAATATCATTTTTGCCTGGGAAGAGCTGAAAAAGATAGCGGAGGAAAGTCTTGATGCAGCAAGAAGCAGCCTTATCAACAGGATGTGCAGCTATCAGGGCTGCACAGGACAGGAACTTATACTTGTATTTGACGCATACCGTGTGAAGGGCAAAGACCGTGATATAGAGCGGTATTACAATATCTCGATAGTGTATACCAAGGAGGCGGAAACTGCTGACAGCTACATCGAAAGAGTTACGCATGAACTCGCCGGAAAGCATCGTGTGCGTGTTGCAACGTCTGACGGTGCTGAGCAGATAATCATACTTGGCAACGGAGCGATGAGGATATCCGCTGATGAATTCCATAAGCAGGTAAGTGCTGCTGAAGAAATGCTCAGAGAGTACATAAAATAGAGTAACAAGGACGCTGAAAACAGCGTCCTTGTTTTTTACATATCATAAAATTGGTGGGATAACAATACAAAATGTATATAATATTGCTGTAACAGCTTCTGTTATGAAACGAATATTACAAATTGTACAATCGCTAAAGTTTACGTGCCGTATTACAAATAGTATAGAAATAGTGCTGAAATCAGTCGAAATTCTACCAAAACTTTACACAATGTACTATATTTGTTCATAAATAAGGAGTATAATAGAATTAGAAAATAAATCATGTTCAGAAATGATCGTCGGAGGTGAACTATATGAAACATATCGTTAAGAGAATGATATCATTATTAGCATCAGGTGTCATCGCTGCAGCAGCAGCACCTATCGCTGTATTCGCTTCTGATTATGCTGA
>Ga0310786_10010417_pt1 | contig 11686 bp, 10 predicted proteins | sample AusTroGonzalo_MG_FD_203881 | JGI IMG/M metagenome (GOLD analysis project Ga0310786, IMG submission 203881) | Bovine rumen microbial communities from tropical cattle in Woodstock, Queensland, Australia - Gonzalo_03 (v2) (version 2) | ecosystem: Host-associated > Mammals > Digestive system >... | reverse complement strand
CGAGACTATCGACTGGTATGACCACCCAGCCCTCTGGCGAACCATCCGCGAGGACAACGAACTTACACGCGACCTCATCGCCAACGAAATCGCCGGCGACGACCAGATTGCCATGGCCGTCAATTTCATGGAGTTCACCCGCGCCTGGCGCCTCCAGGAAAAAACGGTCGGCCTATTCGGCGGCTACAGCCGCGATGCCCTCATGCGCACTGGCCACGGCGTCGACTTCGTGACACTCCGCGACTTCCTCCAGCAGCCGCTCAAGTGGAAACTCGCCTACATCCCCCTGCCTGGACTGCTCACTGACGAGCAGAGGCAGGCGCTCGCCGCCAAATACGCCCCGCTGCCCGACATCCGCGAGGATGACGGCGCCCTCGTCTGGAAGGACGGCAGTTGGTCTGTCCTGCCCGCCAGTGCCACCAAGGAGGACATCTGGCGCACCTTCGCCAAGCCCGAAGCCCTCGAAGCAGGCTTCGACACCATCTGGTACAAAGGCGGAAATTTCTTGCACACCTGGGACGGTAGAACCTTGAAATAGGCCTTTCTAAACGCCTTCTTCCCAACAGCGGGAGCGGCCATGCTTGGCTCTGTCCTTGGGAAGGGGGCACGGGAGGGCGCGGTTCCGTCCGCGCCGCCGCCGTTGCCCGTGGGAAAGTATATTGCCGTCCAGCAGGGCGGCCAGAATACCTGGTTGCCCTGCCGTCACAAACGATATTTCATGGAAGATTTTCAGGGCAAAGACACTGTAATATTTGCAATCGCCATTTGTAGATACTAAATTGTATATTTGCGCAAGGAAGGAAGGCTTCTGTGCCGATTATGGATCCCATATCACGCGGCACGAGCCTGCGGCGTCCGAAACAGGGCGCGTATGATTCACCTTTGTCATCTCCAACATGTTAATTCCCCTGCTGACCATCGCGTTGTTGCTGCTGTTTTCCGCCTTTTTTTCGGGAGCGGAAACAGCGTTTTCTTCGCTGAACAACGCCCGCGTGAAAACACTTGCGGACAACGGCAATTTCCTGGCCCGCATAGCCATGCGGCTCTGCAGCGATTTCGACCGCCTGCTGACCACGGTTCTCATCGGCAACAACCTGGTGAATATTGCCCTGACAGCCGTGGCCACCATGCTGTTGGTTGACCTGTACGGGGCGCGCAACGGTGCCCTGCTTTCTACGCTCATCGTGACTCCCACGGTCATCTTCCTGGGGGAAATCACGCCGAAAAGCATCGCCCGCGAATATCCGGAGCCCATCGCGCTTTTCTCGGCGCCACTCCTGCTGGCACTGCGTTGGCTGCTCTATCCGCTCAACGCCCTCTTCGCCCTCTGGAAGAAGATGATCTCGCGCGTGATGAAATTGCCGGCGCCACCCCGCATGTCCCAGGAGGAACTGCTCATGCTCGTGGACGAGGTACAGCACGACGGCAGCATCGACCAGGACGAAAGCGCCCTCCTGAAGAACGCCATCAAATTCACTGAATGTCCTGCCGAAGACATCATAACGCACCGAGTCGATTTGGCCGCCGTGCCTGTTGATGCCACTCGCGAGGAAGTCGCCGCCAAATTCACCGAGACCGAATACTCCCGCCTGCTGGTCTACGAAGAAAGCCTCGACAACATTGTAGGCGTCATCGTTCTCAAGGATTTCTTCACCAGTTCGCAGAAGCCAGGCTGGCGGCTCAAGGACATTTTGACGCCGCCCTTCTTCGTCCAGAAGACGGAGAAAATCGACGATGTGCTCAAGAAACTGCAGACAACCCGCTCCCAGATGGCAGTCGTGCTTGACGAGTTCGGTGGCACCCTGGGCATCCTGACTGTGGAAGACATCCTGGAGGAACTCGTCGGTGAAATCTGGGACGAGCACGATGAAGTTGTCGAGCGCTTCAAGAAGGTCGCCCCCGACGGCTACAGCGTAGACTGCACCGTTTCCCTCGACGATTTCCAGGAGTTCTTCCACATCCGCCTCGATTCCGAGGAATCCCTCCTGGGCGGCTGGATTCTGGAACAAATCCACAAGTTGCCCCAGAAAGGCGACCACTGCACCGTAGGCAACCTGGACATCACGATATCTTCCTGCACCCGCTATCGCGTCCGCCGTGCCTTTGTGCGCGTGCTCCCGGCAGAATCAGAACAGCCAGCCGAATAATGACAACGCTGTATTCCCATGAGGGCAGGTAATTGAGCCACAAAAGTGGCAACGCACCGTGCGACAAAAAACAGATGTGCTTCATAGCACAATACGGTTTTGACAAACGGGCGATGTGCGACAATCGACGCTTCGACGCGCGACGCGGTGGTTGGTGCGACGAGCAACACGCGACATGTGACGTGTGGGCGACAATCGACGTTTCGACGCACGACGAGAACAGCAGCCTATCAGCAAAAGCAACTTTTTGTCAGAACACGGCCAGCACTACCTGTCCTCTGGAGAAAAGAGCGAATTACACAAGCACTCCCTCCTGCGCTTTCCCACGGATGACATAGGCGCACACAGGCCCGCTATCCTGACAATATCAGAACTCCAGTTTCATAAATTCGGCGAGGGCGTCATGCCAATCGGGCATGGGCGGCAGACCACAAAGACGGAGCATGCGCTTTTCCAGCCGTGAGTTCAGGGGGCGCGGCGCGGGACGGGGAAACTCCGCCGTAGTGCAAGGCTGAATAGCCTGGTTCTTGCCGGCAAGCCTGAATATTTCCGTTGCAAACTCTGCCCAGGTCGCCTCGCCTTCGCAGGTCAGATGGAAGGTCCCCGCGAGTTCCGGGTGTTCCAGGAACAGGGCCAGATGGCGTGCCACAGCCAAGGTGGACGTAGGATTGCCATGCTGGTCGGCCACGACCTTCAGCACAGGCCGTGTGCCATCGGCCAGATTCATCATCGCGTGGACGAAACTGGGGCCGCCACTGCCGTACAGCCAGGAAATGCGGCAAATGACATGGTTCAGGCAATGTCGGCGAATCATCTCTTCTCCCGCGAATTTGCTGGCCCCATAGACGGTATGCGCCCCGCCCGCCACGTCAAATTCGTGGTACGGACGGTCCAGTTCGCCGCCGAAAACGTAATCGGTGGAAATGGCCAGCAGCCGCACGCCTTGTCGCTGGCAGGCAACAGCCACGTTCAGCGAGCCGACGGCGTTCAGCTTGTAGGCCAGGTCCTGCTCTGTCTCGCACTTATCGACGGCAGTCATGGCCGCGCAATGGATGACGGCATCAGGGTGCGCCTCCTGGAGTTTGGCCTCGAACCCAGCGGCGTCGGTGATATCCCAGTCCGGCAGGTCGGCAATGACCAGTTCGTGCGACGCAAGGACCTGCTGTAGCGTCCGCCCCAGCATCCCTTTTCCGCCTGTGATGACTATTTTCATGGTGAGATAAAGAAATCAAACTTGGAGTGGCGTGATGTCCCCCAATCCGGGATGATGCTTGTCCTTTTCCGAGAGTATCCAGTTGTCAGGACGGATACGCCAGTCGATGCCCAGGGCGGGGTCGTCGAATTTCATGCCCCTTTCCGCCTGCGGAGCGTAGGGAGCATCGCACTTGTAGGCGAAGACTGCCTCCTGGCTCAAGACGGCGAAGCCGTGGGCAAAGCCTTTGGGAATGAACAGTTGCCGTTTGTTTTCGCCTGACAATTCGATGGAGAAATGCTGTCCGAAGGTCGGGGAGCCCAGGCGGATGTCAACAACCACATCCAGCACGGCGCCGTCTATGACGCGAACAATCTTCGCCTGGGTGTAAGGCATGGCCTGCCAGTGCAGTCCCCGCAGCACGCCATAGGACGACTTTGATTCGTTGTCCTGCACAAAACTGCAGTCGATGCCGACCTCGGCGTATTTGGCCTGGTTCCAGGATTCAAAGAAATAGCCGCGATTGTCCCCGAAGACCTGCGGTTCTAGGATCAGAAGCCCCTCGAGATTTGTCTTGACGACCTTCACTTTCATTCCTCGGTCAGTTTCAGCAGATATTGCCCGTATTCCGTCTTCAGCAGGTCTTGGATGTTCTCGCGCAGTTGCGCCTTGGTCAGCCAGCCATTCTCCAGGGCGATTTCCTGCAAACAGGCGACTTGCAGTCCCTGGCGGGTCTCAATTGTGCGAATGAAATTGGCGGCATCGAGCATGGCGTCGTGCGTACCGGTGTCCAGCCAGGCATAGCCGCGCCCCAGGCGCTTCACGCGTAGCGCCCCGCGTTCGAGATAGACATTGTTCACAGCCGTGATTTCCAATTCCCCGCGGGCGGAGGGCTTGATGTGCTTGGCGATGTCCACGACATCGTTATCGTAGAAATACAGGCCTGTGACCGCGTAGTTGGAACGCGGATTCTTTGGCTTTTCTTCGATGGACAGAGCCTTGAAATGCTCGTCAAACTCGACCACGCCGAAGCGTTCGGGGTCTTTCACATAGTAGCCGAAGACAGTCGCGCCCGACGGCTGGGCGGCGGCGGATTTGCAGAGGTCGCGAAGCCCCGCCCCGTAGAAGATATTGTCTCCCAGCACCATGGCCACATGCTCCTTACCGATGAAATCCTCACCGATGATGAACGCCTGCGCCAGCCCCTCGGGACGCGGCTGGACGGCGTAGGAAAAATCCACCCCGAAGCGTGAGCCGTCACCCAGCAGACGCTGGAAACTGGGCTGGTCTTCTGGCGTGGTTATGATGAGAATCTCGCGGATTCCTGCCAGCATCAGCACCGAGATGGGATAATACACCATCGGCTTGTCGTAGACGCCCAGCAACTGCTTGGACACACCGCGGGTGATGGGATGCAGGCGCGTACCCGCACCGCCAGCGAGGACGATTCCTTTCATGGTTACTTGTCTCCCTTTCCCAGGCGTTCGCCCGAGTATTTCTTTTCGCGGATTGGACGCCACCACCAGGCATTGTCCAGATACCATTGCACAGTCCGGCGGATGCCGGTATCAAAATTCTCCTCGGGCTGCCAGCCGAGATCATGGCGGAGTTTGTCGGCGTCGATGGCGTAGCGCTGGTCATGGCCGGGACGGTCGGCCACGAAAACAATCTGGTCCTCGTACTTGCCGCTTGCCTTCGGGCGGAGTTCATCCAGAATGCGGCAGACAGTCTGCACGACCTGGAGATTAGTGCGCTCGTTGTGGCCACCGATATTGTACGTCTCGCCGGGAACGCCACGGCTGTTGATGAGCCACAGGGCCTTGGCGTGGTCCTCGACGTACAGCCAGTCGCGGATGTTGTCGCCTTTGCCGTAGATGGGCAGTTGCTTGCCGTCCAGGGCATTCAGGATGACGAGCGGAATCAGTTTCTCGGGGAAGTGATAGGGGCCGTAGTTGTTGGAGCAATTACTCAGCAGGACAGGCAGGCCGAAGGTATGTCCCCAGGCGCGCACGAGATGGTCGCTGGAAGCCTTGCTGGCCGAATACGGCGACTTCGGGTCGTAGGGGGTCTTTTCCGTGAAGAAGCCCTCGCGTCCAAGGGAGCCGTAGACCTCATCGGTGGAAATGTGCTGGAAACGGAATGTCTTCTGCCTGTCGGCTGGCAGGCCGCGCCAGTATTCCAGCGCTGCCTGCAACAGGCTGGCCGTACCCAGCACATTCGTGCGCACGAAGCACAGAGGGTCGTCAATGGAGCGGTCAACATGCGATTCCGCCGCCAGGTGCATGATGGCATCCGGCTGGAAGTCGGCGAACAGGGCCTTGACGCCTGGATAGTCGCAAATGTCGAGTTTGGCGAAATGGTACAGAGGCGACCCGTCTATCTCCTTCAGGCTCTCCAGGTTGCCGGCGTAGGTCAGTTTGTCGAGATTGCAGACTTCCGCCAGTTGGTTTTTCACCAGATGCCGAATCAATGCGGAACCGATGAACCCTGCCCCGCCTGTGACGATGACTTTCTTCATGCCTGCTCCTTGTATTTTACGCGTTGCAAATTGACAAGCCTTGTCAGTTCTTGGCGGCTTGGCGGCCAGCGGCAAAGGCCTTCATGTTCATGGCTACGATTTCCTCGCCCTTGCGGGCGAAGGTCTCGGCGATGGCCTTGGTGAAAAGTTCCTCCGGCAAGGGCAGGAAGGAAGAAAGCGTCCCCAGCAGAACCATGTTGACGGAGCGGACGGAGCCTGCCTCCTTGGCCAGGGCCTCGCCATCGACGAGCACGTGGTGCGGGAAACCCTTGATGGCTTCGTGTACCTGCGCAAGTTCGGGATAATCGCCGATATTCACGACGGGATTGGCGTTGGCGATGATAACGCCGTCCTTGCCCAGCGCAGGCCCGTGGCGCAGGGCCTCCATCGGTTCCATGCCCAGAACCACGTCGGCCGTGCCGTCGGCAATGAGGTCTGAATGGATGACTGCATCAGACAGGCGCAGATGCGCCAGCACAGAACCGCCTCGCTGGGCCATGCCGTGAACTTCCGATTGCTTGACGTTCAGGCCCTGGGCCATCGCCACCTTGCCCACCAGGGCCGCAATGGTCAGAATGCCCTGACCGCCCACGCCCGCTAAAACCATGTCACATTTCATCTTGGTATTTCCTCAAATTCAGTTTGCCAATGAATTATTCGCCCTGCTCTACTTCGATTTCTTGCGACGCAGAGTTTGCAGGCACTCGCGACGGGAAATCACTACGGACAATCCCTGGTAATCTATTTCCTCGCGTAGCACCTGGACATTCTGCTCATGCTCGCCAGGCAGGGGCTTTATGACGCGGATGTGCTCGGGCTTGACGCCGAGCCCCTGGCAGATGTCCTCCAACTTGCCAGTGCCGAGGGAATCCTGGCCCCCCGTCATCCCCGTGGTGAAATTGTCCACGATGATGATGGTCATCGGCGTATTTTCCCAGACGGCATCCAAGACGCCAGTCATGCCTGAGTGCGTGAAGGTGGAATCGCCGATGACGGCGATGGCCGGCTTCAGGCCAGCGTCAGTCGCTCCCTTGGCCATGGAGATGGAGGCACCCATGTCCACGCAGGAATTGATGGCCTGGAAGGGCGGCAGGGCACCGAGCGTGTAGCAGCCGATGTCGCCGAAGACCTTGGCACCTGGATAGAAGCCCAAGGCCGCCTTCAGGGCCTCGTAAGTGTTTACATGCGGGCAGCCGTCGCAAAGGCGCGGAGGACGGGCGCGGAGCAGGTCCGAGGGAGCCAGAGACGCTGGGGCGGGCAGTCCGAAAGCCGACATGACGGCACGTGGATTCAATTCGCCATCCCTGGGAAGGTCGCCGGTCAGGCGTCCATGAATACGGTCATTGCCGAGCGGTCCGCGCAACTGCTGTTCGATGAAGGGCATGCCTTCTTCCACGACCATGATTTTCGCACAGGAATCGAGCAGACTGCGCAGTTGCTTGACGGGCAACGGATACTGGGAAATCTTCAGGACGGGATATGGGCATTTGCCTCCAAACGCCTCCTGGACATAGTTGTAGCCGATACCGCTGGCGATGATGCCCCAGGCCTTGTCGTCCCCGTCCTCGTAGCGGTTGAACGCGGAAGCCTCGCTCAAAGCCACCAGTTGCGGCTGCTTGGCACACAGGTTCTTGTAATTGGCCTTGGCAATGCCAGGCAACAGGATGAAGCGCCGCGCGTCTTCCGGCAGATGCCCCTCATTCTCCGCCGCCGCAGATTCGGCGACCTGTACGTTGGCGCGGGAATGGGACAGGCGCGTGGTCAGACGCACCAGCACGGGCGTACGGTATTTTTCGGACAGTTCGAAGGCAACCTTCGGCAGTTCGTAGGCCTCCTGCTGCGTTGTCGGCTCAAAGGCGGGAATCATGGCAAACTGCGCGTAGAAGCGCGAATCCTGCTCGTTCTGCGACGAGTGCATGGAAGGGTCATCGGCCACCACGACGAGCAACCCGCCATTCGTGCCGGTCACGGCGGCGTTGACAAAGCCATCGGCGGCAACATTAAGCCCCACGTGCTTCATGCAGACTATCGCCCGCTTGCCGGAGTAGGACATGCCCAACGCCTCTTCCATGGCGACTTTCTCATTGCATGACCACTGGCGATGCAGATTCCTTTCCGCCGCCAGAGCCGAACTCTGAAAATATTCCATGATTTCCGTAGAGGGCGTCCCGGGATACGCATAGCACCCCGAAATTCCCGCGTCGATGGCGCCTTGGGCCAGAGCCTCGTCGCCTAGAAGCAGTTTGATAGCCATAGTTTGTCCTTTATAAAGATGAAATGCGAAAACGTCAAATACTTAACATAATTCTCCACGCCTGTTCTTGCAAGCGAATACCCCAGATTGACACAGGGCTCTCCCGTCGCCATCATGCTTCATTCGCCATTTCTCATCGCTCTGCGCTTGCATTTGCCGGAATAGGCGATTATCTTAAAGACGGTGACACTGGAAAAGGCACTCTGAACAAAACAACATCGGAATCTCATGATTCTATAACTCTACATTTAGCAGAGCTTACACTCCAGTGTCACTTTTTTTATTCGCATTGTGACTTTTCCGCATATCTTCAACCATCAACACCAAGGAAGCAACGCATGAAGAAATTCTACCTGTCCGCCATTTGCCTGATGTTCGCCTTGACCGCCCTGGCCGGCGACCTGTACGTTTCCCAGTCCACCGGCAAGAAGAAGGGACCCGGCACCAAGGAAGCCCCATTCAAGGCCATCGCCGACGCCGTAAAGGCCGCGCAGCCCGGAGACACCATCTACATTGCGGACGGCACCTACACTGGCCTGCTAGGAGCCAGCGAAATCATCATCGACAAGCCGCTCGCCCTCATCGGCGGCTATGCGCCTGATTTCTCGGCGCGCGATGTCGTCAAGCACGCTGCCAAGATCCAGCCGAAAAACGAGAAGAACGACACCAAGGGCCTCTCGATCCTGACGCTGAAGATGCCCGCCGGCCCCGGCCCCGCCATGGTCATTGATGGCCTGGTCATCGACCAGGGCTTCATGAATAGTTACCACACCATCAAGGGCAAACCCGAAGGCGTTGAGACCGGCATGTGGCTGGAGCCGCCCGCGAAAGGCGCGAACGACCAGTTCCCCTCCGCCAAATCCTACTCCGTGTACATGGAGACGCAGAACCGCTTCGAGGGCGATGTCGTCATCCAGAACTGCGTGTTTGCCAACGGCGGCAATTACGCTGTGAACATCTCCAAGAACAAGGGCTCGGTGAAAATCCTCAACAACATCTTCGTCGCCAACCGCATGGAATCCTGCGAAGTTTCCTGCTCCGCCAATGCCCAGAACGCCAGCAACCAACTGGTTGACGTGGAGTTCGCCCACAACACCGTCCTGTTCACCTGGAGCCGCACCGATGATTTCGGCGACATGGGCTATGGCTTCCGCTGCCTGACCATGGTCAAATCCAACATCCACCACAATATCTTCGGCCTCAATGTCTTCGCTGGCATCGGCAATGACAAGGGCGATGCCAAGCAACCAGGAGTCAGCCGTCTCATCAAAGACATTACCATCAACAACAACATGTTCTTCCTGAACAAGCAGGCCGACCTCACCGTTACCAAATCCCCCAGCATCCTGAAACTCTTCGTCAATAGCGACGAGTTCGAGGACATCGTCGACTATCCCGGCATGAACGAGGTGGAAGACAATGTGTCCCTGACCGACCCCGCTGTCTTCAAGGGGCGCCTCAACGAGGCTTACCTCAACGCCTTCCTGACCGCCTCCTACTCCGAGACCACCGACTACGACGAAAACTCCCCCGCCAACATCTTCCGCGCCGCCCTCGGCATGAACAAGGTCGGCAAAATCGAGACCAAGGTTTCCATGTACGGCAACCGCTACCCGCTCGACGACTGCTTCAAGCTCTTCGGCGCCAATGACGAGTATGGTGCCCAGGTCGTGAAATAAGCACAACCTGACATAATCCTATCTACCACGCAAGGCGGGCCAGTCATTTGCCCGCCTTGTTTGATTTATCCCTCAATCCGCACCCTTCGAGCCGTCAACCGACGTCATAATCAAAATTGCACTGTTTACTATCAAAACTGCCCCGACATGTTATTTTTTTGATTGTTTCGCTTGTTTTCTAGTTAAACGCAGAGTAAATTTAGCAATAATCTTTTTTTCTGTTTCCGTGTACTATTTTCCCTCCACCCACCACAACAAGTAGAAGGAACCACGACAATGCAAGGTACATTCCGCTTCTCCTTTGGCCCCTGGAACATCCATGAAGGCGCTGACCCCTTCGGCCCCGAAGTCCGCCGCACCATCGCCTTCCACGACAAGCTGGACACCTACAAGAAACTGGGCTTCGACGGCATCCAGTTCCACGATGACGATGCAGTGCCGAACTGCGACAAACTTCCCCATGACGAGGTCATCAAGCAGGCCACGGAACTGAAGAAATGCCTCGACGAGCACGGACTGACCCCAGAGTTCGTCGCCCCCCGCCTGTGGTTCGCCCCCGAGACCATCGACGGCGGTTTCACCAACAACTGCCCCGACTGCCGCAAGTACGCCAATGACCGCGCCAAACGCGCCATTGACATCGCCAACGCCCTGGGCGCCCGCAACATCGTCCTCTGGCTCGCCCGCGAAGGCACCTACATCCGCGAGGCCAAGGACCCCGTCGTCGCCACCGAGCGCATCGCCGAAACCATGCAGATGATGCTTGACTACGACAAGAACATCCGCATCATGATCGAGTCCAAGCCCAACGAGCCCGTCGACCACGCCTACATCCCCACTATCGGCCACGCCATCGCCATGGGTCTGCTGACCTCCGATCCCAGCCGCTGCGGCTGCCTCATCGAGACTGCCCACGCCCTGCTCGCCAACCTGGCTCCCTCCGACGAGATGGGCTTCGCCATGGCCCACAAGAAACTCTGGAGCGTCCATCTGAACGACCAGAACGGCCTGAAATTCGACCAGGATCTGACCTTCGGCGCCGTTGACCCGCGCCGCGCCCTCAACCAGGTTCGCGTCCTCGACCGCCACGGCTTCGGCAACAACGGCGAGTGGGTCGGCCTGGATGTCAAGGTCATGCGCACCCAGAAGGAAGGCGTTGACCTGAAGCACCTCGAATACAGCCGCAAGATTTTCCTCAAACTCCTGGAAATCTCCCGCTCTCTCGACGACAAGTACATGGACGAACTCATCGCCGCCCGTGACTACGAGGAACTCAACTACTACATGATCAACGCTATGCTGAAGGCCTGATAGCCTCCAGTCACAGTCAGAGTTCCACAGCAGATTCCCCGGTCAATACGGCTGGGGAATCTTTTTTTTGGCTCTGCCCTAAGGCATTGGTCAATGTTTATTGAGACGGGAGGGCGCTCCTCCGTGCGCGCCGCTGTGCCCGAGGAATATGGTACGGGAGGGCGCGCCTCAGTGTGCAATTAAATACGAAAATACCCCCTAGTGTCGGCGCATGCGATTGATGTCGGCCAACCGTTCGAGGGCGGCCTTCAGCGTCTCCTCCCTCTTGGCGAAATGCAGTCGGATGAAACTGTTGTTCGGCTCCCTGAAGAATGACGAGCCAGGGACTGCCCCCACGCCGACGCGGCGAGCCAGTTCCTCGCAGAAATTCAGGTCATCCTCATAGCCATATTCAGAGATGTCGAGGAGGACATAATAGGCTCCTTGCGGCTCGGTGTGACGGAGACCAATCTCATCAAGCCCCTGCAGGAAGAACCTGCGTTTTTCCGTGTAGCAGCGTTGCAATTCCTCATAGTACGACATGGGGAAATTGAGTCCGACGATGGCGGCTTCCTGCAAGGGGGCCGCCGCGCCGACCGTCAGAAA
>Ga0310786_10010416_pt1 | contig 11687 bp, 10 predicted proteins | sample AusTroGonzalo_MG_FD_203881 | JGI IMG/M metagenome (GOLD analysis project Ga0310786, IMG submission 203881) | Bovine rumen microbial communities from tropical cattle in Woodstock, Queensland, Australia - Gonzalo_03 (v2) (version 2) | ecosystem: Host-associated > Mammals > Digestive system >... | reverse complement strand
TGGCTATGGCCGAGATGATGAACTTTCCGCGTATACCGCTCAAGGTATCCATCAATGAGTATGTAGAGCTGGCCAAGCTGCTCAGCACACCCGCCAGCGGCAGCTTTGTGAACGGTATGCTTGACACCATCGTCAAGGACTTTACCGCACAGGGCAAGATCACTAAGCAATTATAAACTAAAACGATATCATTATTATGGCAAAGATGCTTTTACTCAACCCCTTCCAGATGTCATATCAGGAGGTGAACACACACACCGTGAATTTTGTACAGGATGTTAACCTTGATGCTCCGGCATCAGAGTCAGCTCAGGGCGGACAGGCTCAGGGCGGTCTGTTCGGTAACCCCTTCATCGTTGTTATCATCGTACTGTTCCTGATGATGCTGTTCATGCGTCCCCGTCAGGATAAGGAGGGTGAGAAGTTTCGCAACTCACTGCAGAAGGAGCAGGATGTTGTTACCAGCACCGGTATATTCGGTAAGGTTAAGGAGATTGATGAGGTTTCTGTAACCATTGAGGTTGCTCAGGGCATGCGTATCAAGGTTGACAAGCGTTATGTTAACCCCGTTCCCACACCTCAGCCCGTTAAGCCCGAGAAGGCTTCACGCCGTAAGAAGGATCCCAGCAAGGACGAGAAAGCTTAATTCAGTTTGCACGTGCGGGAATCAGGTAACCCCAACTCCCGATTTGCAGATATGCTCAAGAAAATCGGAATATTCCTTCTGAAACAGTTCAGAGGGGATTTTCCGGTTTTTCTGCTTTTCCTGGCCATAACCTTCTTTTTCTGGTGGTCACAGACCATGAACCAGGATTATGAGGCTGTGATCAATATCCCTGTCAAGGTGACCGATATTCCCGGGAATATCCGTGTCTTTAACTCTTCATCGGCCCACATAACGGTGGCTCTGAACGGTAAGGGCAGCACGTTGCGTAAATCGGTCCGTAAGGGTGAGCGCCATGTGTTCCATGTGAGCAACAGCAGTTTCAGCATGAACCAGGGCCATGCGTCCATGTCCACACAGTGGCTGCGTGACTCGTTGACGGTGCTGCTGCATTCATCGGTCTCAGTGCGTTCCATTGAGCCCGACTCGCTCACATACCATTATGCGCTGCAGCACAGCGTCATGATACCGGTCTGCTTTGACGGCACGACAGAGAGCCAGGACCAGTTCTTTATGGAGCGCATAGAGTTCCAGCCCGACAGCGTGATGGCTCAGGTCCTGTTGTCAGATACCGTACAGCACTGTGCTGTGGTTGATGTGGAGAGCGTGACCGTGCAGTCAGATACTACCCTTGTCACCGCGCAGCTTAGGCCGGAGCCCGGAGTGATACTGGATCTGGATCAGGTGCAGATGACGGTGATATCACAGCAGTATACAGAGAAGAGCCTTGAGGTTCCCGTTACAGGCGTTAATTTCCCTGATTCGCTGTCACTCAAGTCCTTCCCGTCAAAGGCCGGTCTTACCGTTTGGGTCAAGATGTCGGAGTATGACCGGATAGAAGCCAGTGACTTCCAGGTGGTGGTAGACTACAATGAGATATCGGGCACGGACGTATCAAAGGCATCGCTGCGTATCTACTCGCAGCCGGCCAATGTACGTAACGTACGCCTGCAGACCCGTACCGTTGATTTCCTGATGGAGAGACATTTCTGATGGTAACCATAGGACTGACAGGCGGGATAGGGTGCGGCAAGAGCTACGTGGCCGACAAGATGAAGCTGCACGGCATACCCGTGTATGACTCAGACTACCGTGCCAAGCTGTTAACCGCCACCAACCCGGTCATCAAGATGGAGCTGGAGCGTCTGGTAGGCCCCACGCTCTACTGCCAGTGCGGATGTGGAGTGATGCAGAAGGATGTGCTGGCCAAGTTCATATTCGGTAACCCCGATAATATGGCCAAGGTCAACGCCATAGTGCATCCGCGTGTTAAGGATGACTTCCGTCAGTGGGCCGATGCCCGCGTTGACAAGGAGTTCTGCATCATGGAGTCTGCCATACTCTTTGAGTCCGGCTTTGAGAGTGAGGTTGATTTCAAGGTGTGTGTTGATGCCCCGCTTGAGCTGCGTATACAACGCTGTATAAAACGTGATAACACCACCCGAGAGGCCGTTGTGGCGCGCATAAAGAGCCAGATGGACCAGGCCGATAAGTGCCGCATGGCCGATTTTGTGATTGTGAATGATGATGTGCAGCCTCTGGAGCCCCAGATAAAAGCACTACTTGATAAATGCAAAGAAACTTTTAACAAATAACATAGTATCTATTATGCTGAACGAGATTTTGACAATTTCAGGTAAACCAAGCCTGTACAAGCTGCTCACCCGCGGACGCGGCGCCCTGATCGTAGAGAACATTGATGAGTCCAAGAAACGTTTCCCCATCCAGGGCACAGACAAGGTGGTTTCACTGGGTGACATATCAATATTCACCGATGAGCGCGAGATGCCTCTGCGTGAGGTGTTCCAGGCCATTGAGGACAAGCTTGGCAAGAAAGAGATAGAGTTTAACTGGCGCAAGGCATCGAATGATGAGCTGCTCAAGTTCTTTGGCGGCATCGTTCCTGATTTTGACCGCGACCGCGTTTATCCCAGCCATATCAAGAAGATTGCAGGCTGGTATGACCTTCTGGTTAAGTTCGGTGAGAATGACTTCTCAGAGCCCAAGGCTCCCGAGCAGGCAGAGCAGGCCGAGCAGGCAGCTGAGTAACTGTCTCCTCTTTAAAGAAACAGAGACCTTGCACACACCGTGCAGGGTCTCTTTTTTTATGGGTTAAGCCTGATTACGTTTATTATCCTGCCGCATTTGGTGCCCTCACGCCTGGCAGAGTAGAACAGATGGTTGTTGCGGTAGGTGCATATGCCTGTCGTGATGATGTTTTGCGGCTCTACGCCGGCCTGCTCCAGCAGCCAGCTGTTGGCGCTCCACAGGTTTATATGCAGGCCTCCCTGCATGGGATTGGCCGGGGTGGGGTCCTTGGGGCCGCAATCCTTAAGTATGCGCTCCATGGGGAATCCTGCCTGTGCAAACTGATCTGCCACCTCAGGGCCTACCTGAAAGCTGTCCGGTCCAATGCCGGGGCCTATCACAGCATGAATGTCACTGGCGCAGGTTCCGTACAGCTGCCTCATCATCTCTATAGTCTTGACCGATATCTGCTGCACCGTGCCTCTCCATCCTGCATGGACGGCTGCGACAGCCTTATGTACCGGATCATACAGCAGCACAGGTATGCAATCGGCCGTACGTACAGATATGGCAACGCCCGGGCTGTTGGTGACAAGGGCGTCAACACCCTCCAGCTCTTCACGTGTGGTAAGAGGGTCTGTCACCTCACGTATCACACAACCGTGCACCTGGTGCGGCTGCACCACGTAGTAGGGGAGCTCTGCGTCACGCATAGTGCTGAATGACTCTACGTTACGCCCAAGACTGTATCTTAAAAGACCCTGATTCATGCCTGCAAAGGTAACTAATTGTTTCCAGCCCGTCCATTACAAATGCGCCGTAATGTGAACTCTGAAGCTAAATAATATGGCCTACAGATTGTCTAAGACCGAAAAATCAATTATTATTGCATCACTTTTTAGTCCTTAACCCTAATTACAAATTTATTATGAACAAACTATCCTTATTGTTTGTCGCATCGGCTTTTTGTGTCGTTTCATGCGAGTACACAACAGATGTTGTTTCCGGTTATGAGCCAGTTGAAGATCAGGATGAGACCCTGACCAATGATGAGGTCGAGGCGCTGGCTAACTTTTTCTCCAACCCTAAAGTATCTCAGGATGAGGCTGTTGAGTCTGCATTGTCCATCATGGATTTCCTTGATTCATCCAGCCAGACCAAGGGCTCATCGGGCCGCAAGATTGAGAGCGTAAAACCTGTCATGGGCACCAAGACCCTCACCAAGTCAGGTGAGGAAGTTGAGGATACCGTGGCTTATGTATTTAATTTCTCTGACAACCAGGGTTATACCATCCTCTCTGCCGACCGCAGAACCAGCGGTGTCCTGGCCCTTGTCCCCGAAGGCAATATTGACTTTGAGGGAGATTTTGATGAGGATATACTCAAGTCCGGAGCAATGGTCTTTTATGGCAACCTGGCTGCCGCATATGAGGATGAGATAGCTGAGGCCGAGCAGAAAGAGGCCATGCTGGTAAGCAGCGCACTTGAGAAACTGTTCGGCTCTGACAGCACCCTTACCAAGGGTGAACTGGACGATGTCACTGTTGAGTACGGTCCGCTCAAGATTGAAACCCTGGTATGCAATATGATCGCCGTAAGATGGGGCCAGGATAATCCCTACAACCTCTACACCCCCGTTATATCGGGCGAGCATGCTCCTACAGGATGTGTGGCCACTGCCGTTGCACAGCTCCTGTCATACTGGAAGACTCCCAGAAGCTATGACTGGAAAACTCTGGTTCCTTTCCCTGGTTGTGAGACAGAACATACCTTCTTTGGCGTATCACAGCTTATGAGTGAGGTTGCTGATGGCCTCAACACCAAATACGGCAAGAAAGAGAGCAGTGCCAATATAGCCGATGTGCCGGCATATCTTACCAGTCTGGGCCTTTATCCCGGTACCTACGCTGCCTTTGGTGACGGTGGAGAGGTGGGTAACTCTCTGGCCGACTATCACCCCGTAATAATGGCCGGCAGCGCCATTAAATGTGACGTCTATAAGCAATACCTGATATTCTTTGAGAAATACAGCCACACATATTATGATGACAACCACGCATGGGTGGTTGATGGTGTCGTAATGTCATACAGGGATATGTATATGACCTATCAGGGTAAGACCTATACCTTTGACCATCAGATGCAGAAGATGCTGCTCCATTGCAATTGGGGATGGCCTCATCTGCCGCTTGACGGATTCTATGAGTGGGGAGTATTTGATACCCGCAAGGGTCCTCTTACAAGAGCCCGTACCAATCAGAACGGTTCAAAGGGTTACTACCGTTACAATGTGGAGGCAATATCCGGAATTGAACGTAGATAATCTCCGCAGCCTGTCGCTAACCGGTATCTGATAAGAAATGAAAACTGCATCCCTTATATTGGTGTCTATTCTGTTCCTGGTATCATGTGCCAAGGAATATACTGTCAATACGGTTGAGTACTCAACAGAGTTTGACAAGAGAACCGTAAGGCTTGACTATGGCCATGAGGGAGGCAGAGATACCGTAGCTGTTCCTTTTGACAGCTGTTACATCCATTATGTAAGGAACAACCATGATGTGCTGTTTTTCTACCTTAAGGATTGTAGCTATGCCGCTTTGGAAAAGAAAATTGAAAGACACTCCATAATAGTTGAACCCAAGGAAATCGATCCAGATAAGGGGTTCAGCTATCTGGAGTGGGACTGGTTTGCAGTAGAACTCAAAGATAACAAAGTATACATCTGTGTAAAAGAGAATACCGCTGACAGCGTGAGGAGCGCCAATATCCTGTTGCCACGTATGAGCAGGGGTGACGGCGGTATGAAGAACCTTGATATAAGGATTACACAGGGTAGTTCCAATGATTCCCTGTAAATACCGGAGGCCGGCTTTTCAGGGCCGGCCTCCAGGGGGAATCAAAACAATGCTCTATCTTTAGAGCTGTATCTCGTTACCAACCTTACGTGCACGGTTGGGATGATCCAGATCCATGCCGGTGGCAATACCTATCTCAACAAGCACGTTCCAGCCTGCACACAGGTATACATAAGGATTAAAATCACCTGCGGCGGGAGTCTTGATGGTGGGGAACGGAGTGTCGTGATCGGCAATAGCCACAACCTTTACGCCGGCACCCTTGATGAGGCACTCCTGAATCTTCTCATACTCATCGGCAATGGGGTCAACCCAGAATATGATGTCACCCTCTTTCATTACCTCCTCAATTCCGTGCAGGGCATATGTACCCTCCAGGAAATCACTCTTGCGGCGGGTAATCTCATTGGTCTTAAGGGTGAGCTCCTCGGCTACGCCGTCATTGTAACCTGCAAAATAGATGGTCTCGGCCTTCTTTACCCAATCAACGATCTCTGCGGGAACCTGCAGTGTCAGGGCCTGCTCAATCTGAGCGGGCAGGGCAGCCAGTCCGGCCTTGACATCCTTGCCTGATATGTTCCACAGAACTGACTCGTAGTAGAGAGCCTGCTCTACAACGCTCTTGGTGGCGGCTACGGCCTGCTCCCATCCGCAGTTGAGCACATGTGTCTGTGCGCAGAATGTAGAGAGGATGGTATCCTCATTGGCGGTAAGACCGTAACGTAGCGGATTGCCCTCCTCCTTGAGTTTCTTGGCCAGCAGGGTAACCTCCTTGGTGCGGCCTGAGTTGGATGCAAAGAATACGGCGAACTTGCTCAGGTCATACTCGCGTGACTGCCATGAGCCGTCGGTCTGGGCGTTCAGGTCTATTCCCCAACGCTTGGTCTTACGCAGGGTGTTCTTGGCGGGGAATATGCGGCTTGAGCCCTCACCTGTAAAATATACCTTACCGGCTTTCTTTACCTGAGCAGCAATCTCCTTTGTGCAATCGGGATTGAATTTCTTCACTGTCTCTACAGTGTCCATCATCTCCTGTACAAGTGCGTACTGGGAGTACTTTTTCTCATTAAGATTCATATGTTCATCTGTTTAAGTGAGTCAATAATAATCAGAGAAGTCTCTTCTTGATGCTCTGAACACGCTCCACAAACTCCTTGGTCTCCTTGCGCTGCTGCAGAATGAAACTGTTCTCATCAAGCTTGCCCCATGCAGCCAGCATCTCATCCTCACATCTGAATGTGGCCTGGCGGAACTTGTTGTCATAATCCTTCTTACGGGTCTCATAGACCTGGCTGAATATGTAGTTCTGGATATCGATACCCTTGTTCAGAACCTTGTTCCAGTCATCTACCGTAAGAGTGTCTACACCCAGCATATGCTTGAGTGACATGTATGCGTGACGCAGCTTGTCAATAGGATATTTCTTCCATATCTCAGTGTAGCGGTGGTGTATCTCCTTCCAGGTGTTGAGCGTGCCGTCCTTGATATCGGAACGCAGCTGGTCAACATCCTCCATAGACATGAGCTGGCCGCCCAGGTTGAACCATACGCGGGCACGGTCACCGTCAAACATCTTGCTTATGCCCTTGAATGTCTCATCCTCATGCTCCTCAAGATATGATACTATGTTCTTTACAGAGTAGTAGATGAGCATGTCACCATATGCGTGGTATGACTCATAGGGATGCAGTATACGAACCTTACGGCGTGATTTCTCCATGCCCTCACCAAGAACCTCCAGATCCTTGACCTTGGCGGGATCACCGTTAAGCAGGCCGCGTCCCATATCTATGAGCTTGTCATCGGTCATGCCCTCCAGGCTCTTGCCCTCCTTTATGAGCCATGCCTTGGCTGTCCACTTATCGAGCAGCTTGCGGGCCTCGATGGCCTCCTCCATGGTGTCGGGGGCGTACGCGTCAAACTCAATGTTCTGCACCTTGAACACACGGGTGTCGCGGGTGGCGTATTTCCAGTTGTTACGGGCCATTGCAAACATGTTGTGCATCCAGAAGAATGCCGGCATCACATGAAGCTCACCGTGAACCTCATCATTGCTTATGAGTGAGAAGGGGAAGGGGTTTATCATCTCGGCGGGGTAGGCACCCTTGGCCAGCATGGTAAAGCTGGCAAACTTGCATGAGTGCTTTACGCTAACGCACAGGCCGGGCCAGAATCCGCGTCCTGCCTCAATCTCATTGTCATTGGTACGGCTGTTGTGGTTTGAGCCGATGGTAGCGCCGGCAGCCAGGTTTGACTGTCCCTTTACTACGCTTGCTATCAGGAATGAGTTGTTGTGATGCTGCTCATGAGCCGGGAATATGAGGTTATGAAGCACCTCACAGCAGGATATCGTTGAGTTGTCACCCATGAATGAGTTCATGAGTCGGGCTCCGTATTTAAGGTTGGAGTGGCTGCCCAGCACAAAACGTACTGCAATAACAGAGTAGAATATGCGGCATCCGTAACCTATGATACCGTTTACCAGAACCACGTTCTCACCAATCTGGGTGGGATCCACCTCCGATGAGTTGATGGTTATGTTCTTAAGCTTGCTGGCACCTTTTATATAGCTGCAGTTACCAATCTTTACATCCTTGATGATCCATGAGTTCTTGATCACGTTGCCGTAACCTATTGTTCCGTAGAATCCGCGACGGTTGTCAAAAGTGCTCTGGGTAATGGCCTTGAGGCGGTCCTGCAGGGGGGTGTCATCTATGAACTTGGCCCAGAGATAGGCATCGGCCGCAATCATGCCGTCAAAGGGGAGCACCTTACGGCAGCCGGTCTCATTCATGAGCTCCAGCCATACGCGTACATCCTCACTCTCACCCTCCTTTACTATGCCGTTGCCAAACTTGGCGTGGTCGGTGCATGACATCTCCTGGATGTTGAACAGCATGCAGCGGTCACCTATGATATAATGTGACAGGTAGTGCACGTTGTGTATCGCGCAGTCATCACCTATGTCACAAGAGTGTATTGAGCTGTTTGTTATGCCTATGGGCAGACGCAGGTCATGGAACTGCAGTCCGTTTGATGTTACACGGCCTATGCGTACAAATCCGTAGAACTTGTTGTTCTTTATCATCATGGGATCAAACTCATCGGTAACAAGGATGTTATCCCAGCTCATGGCTGTGTTGTCATTCTTGACCAGAGTCTCAATCTCAAAACTTGTCAGATGACGCCATCCGTCCTTGGGGGCCATCACCTGTGTATTGCGCAAATAGTACTTGGTTTGTCCGGCGGGGATATACTTGGGATCCAGGAAACTGTTGAACAGCTTGTCGGATGATAGAACCGTTACTTTTTCCATACTTGTCCTTTATTTGAGTGGTGTGATTGCAAAGATACGTTAAAACAATGGAACGGCCAAATTATTGGCCATATAAAATATTATTTTATATGAGTCTCGGATTATGCTGATTTGAATGCTAAAAAATCACCAAATGACTATCATCACTTAGGCGTTATGAATACTTTCTGTCCGTTGATGAAGTAGATTCCCTTAGGCAGTTCGTAGAGCTCCTTGTAGATCCTGTTGCCGCGAATGTCATAGATGTCCATGTCATTATACTCCATGAACGGAACGGTTGTCGCACCAACCTCATTGCGGAACTGTGCGGTCAGGTTGTCGCGGTTGTTCTTATACCACTCCTTTACGTAATTAATCTCACTGTATATGGACTGGCTTAACTCTACCGGGTTCTTGTTCCATCTCTTATATTCACGCCCCCAGGCGCCGGATTTGTCAAATGATTCCGCATACTTGTCCAGAACGCCGTACACGTTATCAAGTGAGAATATGGTGTTGGATACTGATTCCCACAGAATGACAGAGTTCTCATAGAAATTGTCCATGTTCTGGGATACAAGCCTGTTGAACGGAGCCTTGTTGTAGTATTTTTCAACACTGGAGTATTCATCCTTATAATCTCCGTCCCAGTCACCTCCCAATGATGCGTCCATATCCCAGGGCGTTATCAGGAAACGGTGCCCTTTGTTGATGTTTACAACAGACAGATAGTTGTTCTTGTATACGTTGTCACTCACATTGAGAGCCAACGTGAATACATAATAATCCATCAGGTTGTCATAGTAGAAATATGAATCCCAGTTATCCTGGAACGTCTCATCGCTGGTGGCAGGTGAGCAGAAATCTATCAGGTCTGCAAGCGGTTGCCAGGTCACTTCCGATGGATATTTGTCCGGGTATTTCAGCTCATACGCATTCCACTTGTACCTTTCCATGGTCTGTGTCGTGTATGACATCAGGTAACTGCTCTTGCCGTTATCCCATTTTACGCCTTTGTAGAGTATTCCTTTTATCTTCACGTTGTCTGGGTCATCTGTATTGACCTTTTTAAGTCCAAGCAGTTTCCTGTTTATCTTGTCCGACAGGCAATAGAGACCATGGTATTTTCCATTTATGAACAGCTCCACAAACTGGCCTACAACTCCGTTGCGGTTACCGTAATCTGTGCTGTACGGGGTTGCGCTGAACTGGTTCCATATGTCAAAGCAAACCCTGTTTCTCATTCTGGTGCGGTCTATGGCCATGGCATCCAGTATCCAGGCGTCATCTTCCCTTAGTCCCAGCACGTTTGATTCAAGCTCGTTGCCATTGTCATCAAGCAGTTTTACGCTGAATGATTTCTTTTCATATTCCAGTGCGCTTGATCCTCTCAGCTTTATCTGACATTTATATGTGACAGAGAATTGTGAATCGGGGTTTCTTCTATGGTAATCGGCAATCTCAAGGGTTGCTTTGTTATACCTTGCCTTGTTGACATAAATCATGTCTACGGTTATATTGACCAATGGTATGGAGTATTGGTCCATAGCCTCCTTGAGGGTGACAAAATCACTCTTGGCAAACAGGGTTGAGGAGGTACCCAGAAGTAACAATGAGGTCAATAATAACCTGCGTCCGTCCATTTTATAACATCAATTTCCACAAATATATGAAAAGAGATGTGAAAAATGAAACGGATATTTAATATTTTTTTTGCTTTTGTCAGCAAATCATGCTCAGACTTATGCGCTGGCGCTCCAGATCCACACTTAGAACCTTTACCATTACCTGCTGCTGGAGTGATACCACCTGGGTGGGATCCTTAATGAACTTACCCGGTGCAAGTTGCGATATGTGGATCAGTCCCTTGATGTGTACACCTATGTCAACAAAGGCTCCAAAGTTGGTTATGTTGCTTATTATTCCGGGCAGTTCCATGCCGGCCTTTACATCCTCTATGGTATGAACCTCATTTGAGAACTCAAACCTCTTGAGCGGTCCGCGCGGGTCACGTCCCGGCTTCTCAAGCTCCTGCATGATATCGGTCAGGGTGGGCAGGCCAACCTTGTCAGTCACATATTTATTGATGTCAATCCTGGCGCGCAGCTCCGGGCTTTTCATCAGCTCCTGTACGGTGCAGCCCAGGTCCTTGGCCATCTTCTCTACGATAGGATAGCTCTCGGGGTGTACGGCCGAATTGTCCAGCGGCTGCCTGCCGCCCGGCACACGCAGGAATCCGGCCGACTGCTCAAAAGCCTTTGCACCCATGCGCGGCACCTTCATCAGCTCCTTGCGTGATGTGAACGGACCGTTCTCCGTGCGGTAGTCAACAATGTTCTGTGCCAGCTGCGGCCCCAGTCCGCTTATGTAGGTGAGCAGGTGAGTGCTGGCGGTGTTCACGTTTACACCCACGCGGTTCACGCAGCTGATGACTGTCTGGTCCAGCGAATGCTTCAGTTCTGTCTGGTTCACATCTTTCTGGTACTGGCCGACTCCTATTGATGACGGGTCAATCTTGACCAGCTCTGCCAGCGGGTCCATCAGGCGGCGTCCTATTGATACGGCGCCGCGCACCGTAACGTCATAATCCGGGAACTCGTCACGCGCGGTCTTTGAGGCCGAGTAGATTGATGCGCCGTCCTCATTCACGCTGAATATCTGTACGCTCGACGGCAGCCTTAATCCCTCTATGAAATCCTTTGTCTCCCTGCCGGCCGTGCCGTTACCTATTGCAATGGCCTCAATCTTATATTGCTGCACCAGTGCCTGTATTTTGGCGGCAGCCTGGCGTGCCTCATTGTGGGGCGGGTGGGGGTAGATGGTCTCGTTGTGCAGCAGTGTT
>Ga0310786_10010415_pt1 | contig 11688 bp, 10 predicted proteins | sample AusTroGonzalo_MG_FD_203881 | JGI IMG/M metagenome (GOLD analysis project Ga0310786, IMG submission 203881) | Bovine rumen microbial communities from tropical cattle in Woodstock, Queensland, Australia - Gonzalo_03 (v2) (version 2) | ecosystem: Host-associated > Mammals > Digestive system >... | reverse complement strand
TACATTAAAATTATTATTATTGTTGCCTTGTTTGCGGTACAGCAATAGCAAACAAGATGAAACTCTTTATATAATTATAGCACTATTTGTTTACTTTTACAAGATAATCTAAAGTTTTTTCGATGATCATACGATTCTTGATATCCATCTTCACGTTTGGATCCTTGAGGCTTTTTACAGCTTCTGGAGAATTCTTATAAACATCTTTAAGTTCAGCGAGCTTAGCAGCTACATCTTCATCTTTAACAGTGATTTTTTCCTTGAGAGAAAGCTCTTGAAGAGCGAGCGAAGCCTTTACACGGGTTTCAGCTACCTTTCTAGCTTCCTTTTCCCAGTTTTCCATGGTTTCACCAGACATTTTAACGAATTCTTCAAGGCTAGCAATTCCACGAGAAGCGGCATTTCTAGAAATATCGTCTTTGATAATTTTAAGTTGATCTTCAATCAAGATATCTGGTGCTGGAATCTTTGAAACTTTTACGAGTTCAGCAATCAAATCATCTTTGAGTTTTTCTTCTAAACGGTGCTCATCTTGTAATTCTAGGTTTTTCTTGATGTCGTCTTTCAATTCTTTAATAGTCTTAAATGGACCACATTTTTTAGCAAGCTCGTCATCAAAAGCTGGTTTTTTAACTTCGTTGACTTGTTTTAGGAGAGTTTCAAATACTACTTTGGCGCCAGCTAAATCTTTTACGCCATAATCTTTAGGAAATGTCAAGTTAAGATCGAATTTGTCACCTGGTTCGTGACCAACGATACCTTCTTCAAATCCTGGGATGAAAGCTTTTGAACCGAGAGTGAGCTTGTAGTCTTTAGCGGAGCCGCCATTAAATGGTTCGCCATCTTTTTTACCTACAAAGTCAATTACTACCTCATCGGTAAGTTTAGCAGCACGCTTGATAGCCTTTTTCTCAGCAAAAGAATTAGCGAGGTTATTCAAAATCTCGGTAATTTGCTCTTCCTTTACGGCAACTTTCTCTTTCTTTACTTTAAGATTCTTGTAATCACCGAGTTTTACTTCTGGAACGATATCAGCTACAGCGGTATATTCAGCAGATTCACCCGGAACATATTTAGTAACATTGATGTTTGGTGCTACAAGTGGCATCTTTTCGTGTTCTCTAAATGCTGGTACTACACTAGAGCGGATTGCAATATCGATAGTTTCGGCGTTTAGATCATTTTCTGGAATGAACTTTTTAGCCACATCAGCTGGGGCTTTGCCTTTTCTAAAACCTTCGACTCTCACTTCTTGTGCGAGCTTCTTAAGTGCCTTTTCTTCGGCTTCTTTCAAATCTTTGGCTTCCAAAGTCACGGTGATTTCCACGCGTGAATCAGAAATCTTCTTAAATTTAGTTTTCATGAAAAACTCCTATAACTTTAAGATAATTATATCACAACTCTAGAAGAACTTGTAGTTCTAAAATGGGTGACCGTAAAGCGACCTTGTGCGCCAAGTTTAATTGCTGGATTCATGATACCTTTTTTATCAAACGCATTTTTAATGGCTTCGTAGATTTTCTTCTCTTTTTCAACCATCTCATCATTAGTGACAATCGCTTTAACTCTACCCTCTGGTGCGCCACCTGTGATCGAACCACCTTCGTGCTTAATTAGGTAATTACCAGCTCTTAAGAATGCCACGGCTTTTCTAGCGAATTCTTCATCTTCCACCTTAAATCTCGGGCGCAAATGGTAATTAGACGCCGCATAAGATCCATAGATTGCGAGATCAAGTTTTAGGCTCTTTTCGAGTAAGGTTAAATCGTTGATGAATCTGCCAAGATTTTCGGATGGTAAATAGAAATCGGTTAAAATCGGTACGCGCTCACCGGTCCTAGTAGAATTCAAGAAAATCGTCAAAGAGTTTTCAAATTCATTTAATTTAGCTTCGTTCTTGCGATTTTCTACAATAATCTGCGTAGATTTTGGCAACATTTTACGAACGCTAAGCACTTTGCTAAGGCAAGATCTATTCTTGTCATCAAATTTTGCAAATACAATATAACCTTTTTCCATTTTCTTGGTAATGTCGGTTAATTGTTTGCCGTGCTCTTCTGCAACTTTAGTGATTTTAACGTCATAAACATTTAATTCACGCGGTTTCAAAGAGTTGGCGAAATTCAAAAACTTTTGTGCCATCGCGAAATCTTCAAAAGTTGCCATTACGCGCTTTACTTGTGGCTTCATTGGAACTACGCGCAGGATTACTTCTGTGATGATGCCAAGTGTACCTTGTGCGCCAAAGAATAATGGGGCGAGATTGATCGAATTACCACGACGGACCTGAGTAATAGTTGGATAACCAGCCGAGCCAGTATTATTTATATCGAGCTCTTTAATGAAGGCATCATTTTTTACCACTACTTCGGCAATTTTCTTATAAATACTACCCTCAAGAGTCTTCTCTTTGGCTTTTCTCTGTACGGTGCGGCCGTTAATGCGGCTAGTTTGTAAAACATCGCCGTTTGGAAGCACTACTTCAAGTCTTTCAACATAATTCATAATGCCGCCATACTTACCGGCATAATTATCACTTGGACAGTTAGAAATTAGCCCGCCAATTGTTTCGTTATCATGCCCGCCAATTGGAATGGTCAAGCCATTTACAGAAAGTGCAGTGTTGAGTTCTTTTAGCGTAATACCAGCTTCTACACGCACCAAACGTTCACGTTTGTCTGCCTCTAGAAGATGGTTTAATCTCTCGGTAGAAATAATTAAACCGTTCGAAAGATCCGCACCCATTTCATCAAGACCGGAACCGCGTACCGTTACCGGCACATTAATATCTTTAAGTGCCAATTGATAACAAAAACGCATAATCTTGCGAATATCTTCGGTAGATTCTGGAAGCGCTACTAGTTTTGGTTTAATTTTGAGAGCCGAGCAGTCGCTTGCATAAGCTTCAAGCACATCTGGCGTGTCAAAAACATTGCCAATAGTAAGCTGATTCAAATACTTTGCGACCTTGCCCATCCTGGTTATGATTATAACACAGGCTTTTTTAAAATGCTACAAAAAATTATTATTCTTTTGGCTTTTTGAAACGGCTAAAGAAATCTACATGTTGTTTAATGTTTAACGCTTCACCTACGCCAGGAATATCACGAGCGGCGTCATAGGCTTTTTGATGCACGGCGGCTCTAGTGGTTGGGATATTGGCTCCCACTGCGTTTCTGATAGCCGAATCAGCCGCACTCGCAGCTGTTCCAATTGCTATGTTCTTCATAGTGTCGCTAGCGGCGGCATCGGTAGCAATCTTGGTAAACATATCCATATATTGTTGATTTAATGGACTAGCTTGAAATTTTGTTTCAAAATCCCCTGCATCCTTGGCGGTTTTACCAAGTTTTTCGATTTCAACAAACAAATCATCAATTTCTTTTTTCTGAGCGTCATTTAGTTCATAGCTGCTAAATGCGTTTTTTCTTGCGTCGATACTAGCTTTTACGTATTGATCCATAATTATTTTACCCAGTTATCTCCTTTCCCTTATTATACCACTAAAAAGAGCACCAGAACATACTGGTGCTCAATTTTAGATAGTTAGTGGACCTCTCCGGAGTCAATCATGTCTACCATGATGCTAGCGAATCTGCTATCGAACTGCGTGCCCATGCCTTTGACTAGTTCATCACGAATTTTTTCCATCGGCAAACTATTTCTATAGCTTCTTCTGGATGCCATCGCATCGTAGGTATCAGCTACAGCAATAATTCTTGCGAGTTCGGGAATCTCCTGGCCTTTCAAACCTTCCGGGTAGCCCTTGCCATCATATCTTTCGTGATGGTAATTAGCTCCAATCGGCAGATTTGGTGAGATAGAAATTTTTGAGAGAATCTCTTTACCTTTTACTGGGTGAGTTTTAATAATTTCATATTCTTCATCCGTGAGCTTGCCATTTTTGTTGATAATAGTATTTGGAATACCAATCTTACCAACATCATGAAGCAGCCCAATCATATAGATTTCCTCACAATATTCCTTATCTTTGCCAGCCTTTTCCGCAATCTTGGCAGCAAGTTCCGCTACACGCCTAGAATGACCATTGGTGTACTTATCTTTGGCGTCAATTGCCTCAGCCAGTGCCATTGTCGTCTGTGACAGCAACAATTTCTGGGTTGCCATTTCTTTTTCTCTAGTGGAGCGCATGATATCATTTGCATCCAAGATCGAAAATGAATAAAGCACCACCACCATCGCTACGATCGACCCGCTCGTGAGCGTGTATTGGTCGATAAAGAAATGTATCGATGCAGTTGCCACCGGCATAACCGTAAAAAGAAACAGCGGCACAATCATCTTTTTGCTGAGCTGTTTGCGATAGCATATGATGGTATATACCAGAGCAATTAGCGCGGCGAAAGCATACAGATACGAGCCTAGATAGAACGAGCCTCTATGGTAATTATTGGCCTCATCGTAATAGTAATAAATGCCAAGGAACTGCGATGCTACTAAAGTTGCAGTACCAGCCAGCAAAATATAATCTACGATTTTAAGACTAATTGGTGTTCTCAAAAGGCCGCCTTCTTCTTTTAATAAATCCTTGAGATATTGGGTAAAAATGAAAATAATCGCTAAATTTAACCCATAAGCCAAGAATTTAAAGAACCTAAGTATTAGGCCACCGCCTACAGTAACGGCTCCATTGTAGAGGTCTGAGCCATAGTCTGCGACGATAAGCAACATCGCAGCTAGTGCTATGAAAGATAATAGCACTTTTCGCCTCTTCGAAATCGCACCGGTGATATTAATAAAAAGTATCAACACGATACAGACTTCAATCAGTCCATAGGTTACGTATAACATTTTTGCCCCCTTTCAAAACTATCTATTTTAAGGTACAACTACTGTATATATTTTAACATAAAATTATTGAAAAGTCAAAAAATGGTGCCCGAGACAGGACTTGAACCTGCACACCATATGGCATATGCTCCTAAGGCATACGTGTATACCAATTTCACCACTCGGGCACTCTTTAATTATAGCACAAAAAACCGGGGTTGTGTAGCCCCGGAATTTTGCGATTTAGGCCGATTTCTTAAGTGACATGAGGTATGCGGTACCAGCGGTGGTAAGGCTACCGAATGCCAAGATCATAGGTAAAGTATCTTCTGGACCAGTATCAACTACTGCAGCAGTTCTAGATTCATCCTTAGTAGTGATGACAACTTCAGCTTTTGGTTCTTCTTTCTTTTCTTCTTCCTTCTTCTCTTCCTTTTGTTCTTCCTTCTTTTCCTCTTTCTTCTCGTCCTTGTTCTCGTCCATAGTGAAAGCAGAGTTATCAGAAGAAGCTACTTTGTTGTCGCCACCAGATTTGCGGGTTGCTACTACGATAATAGCCACAAGTAAAATCAAAACTACTACTACAATTGCTGTAGCTACAGTGATTACTTTACGACGATTGTCTTTTTCATCTTCTCCCTGATAATACATAAAAATAACTCCTTATAACGCTTATTATACCACGGCGTAGCAAAAAACGCAAGTATTACAACCTAAAATTAAAGAAAATGCTAATCCTTAAAATAGATCGAAAGATGAGCCGCGGCGTACTGGTGAGTTTTTGATAGAGTTAAGCTATCAAGCTTCGGTGCTTCTTCTGGGTGGGACAAAACTAATATACCACCACTTTTTAGGAGTTTTGTCAATGATTCTACCTCTGGTAAATCAAAATTATCGTAGGGTGGATCAGCTAAAATAACGTCATATTCTCCAGTTGTTTCCGATACACTAGATTTTATAATCCTAGCGCCTTCATTTATTCCGAGTGATTCGAGATTTTTCTTAATAATTTTACAAGCTTTGCTGTTTCTCTCTACGAAAACTACTTCCGCTGCACCTCTAGAAAGAGCCTCGATCCCTAAAGCTCCAGACCCAGCAAAAGCATCTAAGACGGTAGCGCCTTCGATTTTTCCGGTCAGCATATTAAAAAGTGCTAGTTTTTCTCTGGAACCCATTGGGTGAGTGTTCCTGCCTGGTGTTGAGATTTTCCGCCCTTTATATTTTCCTGATGTGATAATTACATGTTCCATATTAATTCAAAGTGGTAATCTGCTGATATTTAGAGATTCCATCCATTAATTCCTTATATTTTAGCATATCTTCCCCTGATTTAAGAAATTCATCAGCGTCCTTTCTAGCTTTCGCAATGATTTTTGTATCAGAAAGCGAGGCGATTCTTAGATCCAAAGCCCCATGTTGTAGGGCGCCATAAATTTCACCCGGCCCGCGCATCTTAAGATCTACTTCCGCAAGATAAAAACCGTCTGTAGACTTTTCTAGTTCTCTAAGCCTTCGTGATGGCATCGCATCGCCGGTGGTCAAAAGATAACAATAGGATTTAACCGAGCCTCTGCCTACACGGCCCCTTAATTGGTGAAGCTGAGCTAAGCCATAGCCTTCGGCATTTTCGATTATAATCAATGAGGCATTCGGCACATCTACGCCCACTTCTACCACTGTAGTGGAAACTAAAATATCAATCTTTCCATCCGAAAAATCACGCATCACCTGCTCTTTTTCGGCTGGTTTTATTTTGCCATGTAGGAATTCAATTTTGAGCTTCGGGAAGGCAGTCTGGAGTTTTTTGCATCGGGATTTCACAGAGGTGATATCTGCTTTTTCATTGATTCCGCCGCCATCTTCAATCGCTTTACAAATCCAATAAACTTGCTGCCCAGCCTTGATGGTTTTAAGCATTTCTGGATATAATTTTTCAGAAGTTTCTACCTCCGATAAAATCTTAGTTTCAATCGGTTGGCGCCCCTTTGGTAACTCATCTAATATCGAAACATCAAGATCGCCAAAGATGGTTAGCTGTAAAGAACGTGGAATCGGTGTAGCCGTCATCGTGAGAAGGTGTGGTGCCAAATTTTTTGGCGATTTTAGAGCCAATTTTTGTCTCTGCTCTACGCCGAAACGGTGTTGTTCGTCGATAATTACCAGGGATAAGTTATTAAATTCAGTATCATCGGTCAGTAAGGCATGGGTGCCGATTACCACGTCTACTTCACCGCTTTTAATTTGAGATTTCAAAGCCGGTTTAGCTTTGGTCGCTCCGGTTAAAAGCACGGTTTTCACGCCAAACTTGCCAAGTAGTGGCCCGATTCCTTCATAATGTTGAGAGGCTAGCACTGAAGTTGGAGCTAGAAGTGCCACCTGAAAACCTTTATTCACCGCTTCAAGCGCAGCTAGTGCTGCCACCATAGTTTTACCGGAACCCACGTCGCCCTGCAGAAGTCGGTTCATTGGCCGATCCTTTTCCATGTCTTGGAAAATTTCCCAAGCTGCTTTTCTCTGTGCATTAGTTAATTTAAATGGCAATTTCCCTACAAAATTCCGGATCTTCTCAACTTCGAAAGCAATCGGTGTAGCTTTTAACTTTTCATTCTCTCTTTTATTTAGCTTAGAAGCCAAAATCAATTCAAATAATTCTTCGTAGGCTAAATATTCACGAGCTAGGCTAATAGCTCTTTCGTTATCCGGAAAATGTGCGTTAAATAAAGATTCTTTTCTCTCTCCAGGTTTTGCTAAAGGCAAAAGATCTGGAATCTCGGCAAATTTATCTCGCGAGCCATTCACTAGCCGCTTAAAGTCGCCGGATTTTAACCCTCCGTGGGCTACGTAAATCGGTGTCAGACCGCTTTTTGGCTCCACGTCGGATGCCAAAGCCGAAGATGGCGAAGTTAACTGAAATCGCCCATTTTTAAGCTCATAAGTTCCCGCAAAACAATATTCTCTATCAGGGCTAAATTGCCGAATCCGATAGCTTTGATTGAACCAAACTACTCTTACCGATCCCGTGCCATCAGTCACGGTTCCCTCAATAATAGATAGGTTCCTGCTCCTCGCTCGTCTAGAACTCAAATTCTCGATTCGGCCTTTTATTACCACTTTACCAGGTCGGATCTCTCCAACCGAAGTCACCGCCTGGTAATTCTCGTAATCTCTCGGTAAATTATAAAAAAAGTCCCGTACAGTTTTGATACCGGCTTTTTTGAGAGTCTCGGCAGTTTTAGGCCCAATACCCTTGAGCGATTCTACCGGCTCGGACAAAATCATTTAGAATGCTCCGCCCGCCACTTATCTACTTCTTGGTGATTGCCAGACAAAAGCACATCTGGCACTGTCATTCCTCTAAAATCATAAGGCTTGGTGTATTGAGGATATTCTAAATTATCTCCATCCGAAAAAGATTCAATCTCGGCAGATTTTTCACCGCCCAAAACTCCAGGAATTAATCTCACAATCGAATCAATAATTGTAAGTGCAGGAAGTTCTCCACCAGTCAAAACGAATTTACCAAGCGAAATCTTATAATCTACAATCGAGAGGATTCTCTCATCATAGCCTTCGTAATGTGGGCACAATATAATATAGTGTGCATCAGTAGCAAATTCCCGGGCTTTTTCTTGATTCCAAATTTCCCCTACCGGAGTCGGAATAATTACTTTTGCTTCCGGATCTTTAGCTTTTACTGATTCAATAGCTTCAAATACCGGCTCACATCTAAGTAACATACCGTCGCCACCGCCATATGGGGTGTCATCTACACTTTTATGTGGCCCTAGACCAAAATCTCTTAAATTCACAAAATCAAACTCGGCTAAACCCTTTTCTTGGGCTTTCCACATCATTGAAGACGACAAATATGGCTCCATCGCCTCCCGAAATAGCGTGATAATCGTGAACTTAATCATATCTATATTATACCATGATATAATATATATATGTTTGTGGATAAAGCTAAGGTTAGTCTCAAGGCTGGTGATGGCGGTAATGGTGCCGTTTCTTTTCGCCATGAGATCTACATTCCTAAAGGTGGCCCAGATGGTGGCGACGGTGGCAAAGGCGGCGATATCGTCTTTAAAGCCGACAAAGACACTGATACTCTCGTAGACTTTAGATTTGCCCCAATCCTTACTGCCGAAAACGGCAAAGCTGGTTCTGGCCAACGTTCTGCTGGTAGAAGCGGTAAAGATTTGATTGTAGAAGTCCCAATTGGCACAGTTGTATATAGAGATGGTATTATCCTAGCCGATCTCGCCCGCGACGGTCAAACCGCAATTATTGCCAAAGGCGGCGATGGTGGCTTCGGCAACGCCCATTTTAAGAGCTCTACCCGCCAAGCTCCACTGGTAGCTGAGGTTGGCGAACCAGGCGAAGAATTCGAAGCCGAACTAGAATTAAAATCCCTCGCTGATGTTGGTCTAGTTGGTCTTCCAAACGCTGGTAAGTCCACTTTTCTTTCCGTGGTTTCCAATGCTAAACCAGAAATTGCCGATTATCCATTCACTACTATCACCCCACAGCTTGGCGTAGCCACTGTGGATGGCCATGATATCTTAATTGCTGATATCCCAGGGCTTATCGAAGGCGCTGCTGAAGGTAAAGGCCTGGGCCATGACTTTCTAAGGCACGTTGAACGTACCGCAGTTTTACTCCACCTAGTTGACGTTTACAATGATGATGCTGGCGAAGCCTATGCAACCATCAGAAAAGAGCTTGAAAAATATGCTGATCTCGCTTCTCGCCAAGAAATTGTTGCTCTCACTAAATGCGAAGGCGTAGACGAAGAAATTATTAAAATGCAGATGTCTTCTATCCTCGCCAAAAACCCAGACGCCAAGATTTATACGATTTCATCCTCCGCTCACCAAGGTCTGACGGAGCTATTGAGGGAACTCTATACCGAGATTTCTAAAGAAAAACCAGTAATCAAGGAAGAAGAAGTTATAGAAGAAATTCCAACCATTGAGCTTGATAAAGACTCCCTCAAAGATACCTGGACCGTAGAAGAAACTGAAGACGGTAGATTTATTGTAACCGGTGAAAAGATTGAGAAATTTGCTCGCCGGACCGATATGGATAATTACGCTAGTGTCAATCGGTTAAGAGATATCATGAAGAAAATGGGTATCCGTGCTGAGCTTACCACCAAAGGCGCCAAGCCGGAATCGATCATCGAGATTGCTGGCAAAGAATTCACTCTTGTAGAAGATTACTAAAGCCAAAAAAGAGCGGTCTTAAAAGACCGCTCTTAGCTGATGCGCGCCCACCCTAGGGCACATTGGTTTGTTTTAATCCGCTGTTTGTTTTTATTAATGTAGTCTCCACACTCCACTAATTTGTCAGTGGAACCCTGTGAAGCGTACCAGCTTAATTTAATAATAAAGCATAAGCATAATGCTGTCAAGTATTTTTCAACATTTTTTAGACTTTTTTAGTGAATATAATTAAAGTTTCCGACTGCGCTAGCAGGGATAGTCGCCCGAATTACCATGTATGGACGATAGTTATAATTCATTTCAGTTACTACGATCGAACCATCGCTATTGACGCTCTCTACGTAGCCTACGTGACCATACCAACCAGAAGAAGTCTGGAAGATCGCGCCAGCTGATGGAGACCTGTTTACGGTATAGCCAGCCGCTGAAGCTCTAGCCGCCCAGGTGTTAGCATTGCCCAGAGTGGATGGAATATCACGGCGTTTAGACCAAGCCCATTGTGTACACTGACCAGCGCCGTATGGACCGCCTAAACCATAGACATAGCCAAGTACGGTCACATCTTGGCGTTCAGAAGTATTACCAAGGTAAGAATAACGATAAGTACCAGTACGATAGGTAGTAGTGGCGCGTCTTGGTGCTACATAGTCTGGGCGTTCGTTCTCAGGCAAGACACCGCCTTCAATCAGAATCTTAGCGCCTTCAACCACACCAGTAACATCAAGGTCGTTCATCGAAATAATTTTCTCAGCTGTCGAACCATATTTAGAAGCAATCGCCTCTACAGTATCGCCAGCTTTCACAGTGTAAACAAATCCTGGTTTATTTGGAATATATAAAGTATCGCCAGCGTTTAATGTATTTGTCTTTAGGCCATTAGACCAACGAATCTGCTCTGCTGTAATACCGTATTTAGCTGCCAACGCCTCGATGGTATCACCTGATTTTACTACATATTCATCTACACCACGACGGACGCTAATATTAGTAATTGATGGCTTTTCGAGCTTACCGGTGGCAGTCTGGCCCACTTCATACATTGAGGTAGTTACCACGTAGTTGGAAGCCACATCTGATGCGGAAGCGAGTCCTAAAGCATCAGAAAGATCAGCCACTACGTACATCTCGGATAATTGATCTACTGAAATGTCGTAATCACTTTTTGCGAATGAATCTAGAGAAAGCGTAGTACCAGATTGTTGTTTATCAATCGAACCAAGTGCCACGATTCCAATAGTTACAATCAGTGTGAGAAGATAAGGCAACGTGTGCTTTATCTTTTCCCAGGTTGTAGGTTTCTTATCTATCATAACGAAACGTTACAGAGACTCTTGCAATGAGTGACAGCGTTCTGGTTATGCTCGGCCTCTGTATAACTATAATACATCAAACCATCATCCCCTGTCAAGAAATACAGATAGGCGGTGTCTGATGGCGTGGCAACGGCCAGAAGCGATGCTAGCCCTGGGTTCGAAATTGGACCGCAAGGAAGCCCAGTGTTAATTCTAGTGTTATAGCAGGAATTAATTGAGAGTGCGGCAGCATTATCTTTGTAAGTAGTTCTATCCGGATCCACCACATCTAGCGCATAAGTCACGGTCACATCGCTACCAAGCCTCCAACCATAGGTAAGCCTAGACATAAATACCTGCGCAACTTTTGCATGTTCTCC
>Ga0310786_10010414_pt1 | contig 11689 bp, 3 predicted proteins | sample AusTroGonzalo_MG_FD_203881 | JGI IMG/M metagenome (GOLD analysis project Ga0310786, IMG submission 203881) | Bovine rumen microbial communities from tropical cattle in Woodstock, Queensland, Australia - Gonzalo_03 (v2) (version 2) | ecosystem: Host-associated > Mammals > Digestive system >... | reverse complement strand
CCTTCGATGGTTCTTCACACGATGGGACTTCTCCATATTTCACAGAATAATGTTTCAATTCCGTACCGTCTTCATCTTTAAATATAATAATGTATTCATTGACTGTTGCCTGATACGTTGCAGTATATGTTGCCACGCCTGTAACTGCCTCAATTTCAGAATTCCAACCATCAAACAGATATGAATATTGAGCTGTTGATGCTTTTGTAGGCGTTGCCTCCACGTACATTGGCATTTCACCATACTCAACCTCGGATGATTGAAGTATTGTAGTACCGTCTTCATCGACAAAATCAATCACATACGAATTTTTAACAGCACGATATGTTGCCACATACGAAGCTGTGCCTGTAACTTTTTCTATTGCAGGCGACCAACCGTTGAATGTATAGGTATATTCAGCTGTTGCCGCTTTTTGCGGATTTTCACAAATCGGAGTTGCTCCGTACACAAATTCATCATCTTGCAACACCGTTTCGCCATCTTCATCGTAGAATGTGATAACATATTTATTAGTTGCGTTCGAGAATGTTGCCGTATAGACCGCATCGCCCACAACCGCAACTGGGTCAACGTCCCAACCAGCAAATGAATATGTGTTAACGCCGTCGGTTGGTTTGGTTGGTATCGCACCTGAATACGATGGAATCACACCATATTCCACCTCTGATGATTGCAATTCCGTGCCATCATAGTTTTTGAAAACAATCGTATAACTATTTGTCTGTGTGGTATATGTGGCTGTATAAACCACATCTTCGGTAATTGGCACAATTGTTTTGTTCCAACCTTTGAATACATATGAATATTGCGCAGTTGCTGATTTTGTTGGCGTTGCGCCAGAATACACTGGCAATGTGCCATATTCAAGTTGTTCAGATTTCTGTAATTCTGTACCATCCTCATTTTCAAACACAGCATCGTACGTATTTACCTCAGCCGCATACGTTGCCGTGTAAGTTATATTTCCTGTGACTGCCCCAATTGCAGGCGACCAACCATCGAACACATAGGTGTATTGCGCAGTGGCAGCCTTTGATGGCGTTTCACATGAAGGTGTTGCACCATATTCATACACTTGTTCTTTCAATTTCGACAAATCTTCATCGACAAACACAACGGTGTAGGAATTCACCGTTTCGGAATAAACCGCCGTATAAACCACCGCGCCCGTTACCGCCACAATTGGTTTGTCCCAACCTGTGAAAGAATAAGAATATTGCGCAGTACCAGTTTTTTCTGGCGTTGCTTCAACATATTCTGGCATTGCACCATATGCCACATTCGAAGTTTGCAAAACTTTCTCGCCATCTTCGTCAACGAATTTCACCAAATATGAATTTGTAGTTGCGCGGTACGAAGCCGTATATGACGCATTTTCTGTGACTTGCGCTATGGCAGGCGTCCAGGCGTCAAACGTATAGGTATATTGCGCAGTGGCAGCTTTCGTCGGTGTTTGACACGTTGGCGTTTCACCGTATGCTACATCTTTTTCTTGTAACACAGTCGTTCCATCTTCATCGTAAAATGTTATGTGATAAGAATTTACCGATGGCGTATAAACAGCCACATAGTCAGCAGTTCCGTCAACTTTCACAATCGTATTGTTCCAACCAGCAAATGTGTATGTGTATTGCGCAGTTGCCGATTTTGTTGGTGTTTCACCCACATACGACGGCATTGTGCCATAATCAACCAATGTCGACTGCAACACAGTTCCATCATCATTTTTAAATGAAATCGTATATTGATTTACCGTTGCCGAATACGTAGCCGTATAAACTATTGATTCTGTAACAGTTGCAATAGTTTTATCCCAACCATTAAACGTATAGGTATATTGCGCAGTAGCAGATTTCGTCGGTATTTCGCCTGAATACACAGGTTTTACGCCATACGCCACATTCGACGACTGCAATTCCGTTCCATCTTCATCTTCAAATGTTACAAGATATTCATTTACAGTTGATTCGAACGTTGCCGTGTAAGTCGTTGCAGTCGTTACAGCAACAATATCCTTATTCCAGCCTGCAAATGAATATGTATATTGTGCAGTAGCTGATTTTGCTGGTGTTGCGCCTGAATATACTGGCACTGTGCCATACGCAATCTCGCCCGACTGCAAAACTGTTCCATCTTCATTCTTGAATGTTACAACATACTTATTTACCGTTTGGTTGTAGGTCGCTGTATAAACAGCATCTCCTTCAACCTCAACGATTTCCGAGTCCCAATCTGCAAATGAGTATGTATATTGCGCAGTAGGCGATTTTACTGGCGTTGCGCCGCTATACGATGGCATTTCGCCATAGTTCACATTGCTTGACTGCAACACCGTGCCATCATCATTTTTAAAAGTGACTGCGTATTTTCTCACCGTTGATGCATATGTCGCTTTATACGTTGCTTCACCACTCACAGCCGCTACTGCTGGTGTCCAACCGTTAAATGTATAGGTATATTGAGCAGTTGATTCCTTCGTTGGTTCGTCGCAAGTTGGCGTTGAACCATACGCAAATTTCGATGATTGAATTACAGAATTGTCGTCGTCAACAAACGAGATTGTATATTCATTCACCGTTGACGCATACGTCGCTGTGTAAATAACCGCACCCGTTACAGCAACTATTTCCTTGTTCCAACCATTAAACGTATAAGAATACTGCGCATCGGCGGATTTTGTTGGCGTTGCACCAGAATACACGGGCACCGTTCCGTATGCCACATTGCTCGACTCCAACACGGTACCATCTTCATTTTTGAATGTTACCGTATATTCCCGAAGCGATGATGCAAATGTAGCTGAGTACACTGCCGCTGACGAAACCGCCGTTATTGCCGGTGACCAACCATCAAACGTGTAGTCGTACTGCACAGTTGACGCTTTTGTTGGTGTTGCACCAGAGTATTCTGGCATTGCACCATACGCCAACAACAACGATTGAAGCGTTGCATCTTCATTTTTAAACGTGACGGTATATTGATTTACCGTTGAATTGTACGTAGCCGTGTAAACAGCCTCTCCCGTAACATTTGCGATTGCATTGTCCCAACCTGCAAACGTGTATGTATATTGCGCTGTAGCTGATTTTGTTGGCGTTGCGCCGCTATATGCAGGCTTTTCTCCATAGGCAACCTGCGATGACTGCAAAACAGTGCCATCTTCATTTTTAAACGTGATGGTATATAAATTTACCGCAGCATTGTACGTTGCCGTGTAGGTGGCATCGGCAGTAACATTCACCACGGTTGGCGACCAAGCGGCAAACGTATAGGTGTATTGCGCCGTAGCCGCTTTTGTTGGTGTTTCGCACGACGGAAGTGACAAATAATCGTATGACGACGACTGCAATTCGGTGCCATCATCGTTTTTGAACACAATTGTATATTGATTTATTGCAAATGTGGCTTCATACGAAGCATTTCCCGTAACAGTTATAGAGCGCGACTCCGTTGCCACAGCATCATTCCAGGCTACAAAGTGATAGCCGACTTTCGGCGTTGCCGTCAACGTAACCGAACTATTGTAGTCGTATGTTCCACCACCAGAAACAGTTCCCATTGAATTGTCAGCACTTGTAGCGGTAATTTCATACGAATTTAAACCAAAATTCGCTGTATAAGTGGCATTGCCCAACACAAGGACATCGCGTTCTACTGGCGCATACACATCGTCTTCCCAATTAAGGAAATGATATCCTGTTTTGGCAACCGCCCGTATAGTCGCATTTGTGTTGTAATCGTAAGTACCTCCGCCAGAAACCGTTCCACGAGAATTGTCACTCGAAACGACAGAGATTGTATATGGAATCGGGGTAAATTCAGCAATATAGTCGGCATCAGCGGAAATATTGTTGAGCGTACGAGTACGATTCGTATTGCCATCGTTCCATCTCACAAAGCTGTAACCTGGATTTGGCGTAGCCTCCAACGTTGTTGATGCACCAGTCTTGAATGTTCCGTAACCACTGCACGACCCCATTGCCTCATCGTTCGGCGCAGCCGTAATCTTATACGTATTTATTGCGAAAAAAGCGACATAGGTAGCATCACCAATCGCAATAATCGTGTCTTTCAACGTAGTGCAACCATCACTCCATCCTGTGAAATGATAGCCAGCCTTAGGCGTTGCAGTCGCAATTATTTGAGTTCCATAATCATACTTGTTCTGATTTGCCGTTGGCGAATACGAAACTGTTCCCATTCCCGTATCATTCGACTTTATGGTAATAGTTTGTTTTCCCGAAGCAAGCCGTGCCGAATACGTTGTATTGCCCGTAACCCTCACACGACGGGGATTTTCGGTGTTTCCATCCCCCCATTGAGAGAACTTCAGACCATGCCCTGGTTCAATTGAAACCGAAATTTCTATTGTATCGCCATAGTAGTATGTTCCAGCTCCATTCACGGTATAGTACGAAGTCACATCTCTAAAATTCACCCTTGTAGTTCCTTTCTCCGTAGAAATAGTGTACTGTTTTGGGGTAAAAATTGCCGTATAATTATATTCGCCGTTTACCTCAACATGAAAATCAATCTTATCCTCGGTAATACCTGCGCCATCCTCTTCCCAGTGGTCAAATATGCCATGTTGGGTAGGTTTCGCCTGAACTTGAGCCATATAATGCTCGCAGTCAGCCTGTTGCGAAGTCACAACAGTACCAAGTTCCGTGTTGTTTGTAGCGGTGTTCAATGTAATAACCGGCGATTCGGTAAATCCACCAGTTGCATCAGAATACGAGCCCCAATTTCCGCTCGCGCCAGTGTAAGAAGAACCAGCATCGCACGGTACATAAATAAACTGCAACGATGTTCCGTACAAATCCTTTGCCAATGTGGGTGGCGTGTCAGCCTTGAAAATCAACGTTGTCAATTTTGGACAGTTATCAAACACACCGTAGTCAATATTCGTCATTGACACTGGAACGGTGATTGACTCAACATTCTGTTGCGAATACACCGCATCGGTTGCCATTTTCGACACGCCATCAGGAATTACATACGTCGTAATTGGGTTATTATCAGGCATTTTTACAATCGTTTCCATATCGGCGGTGTAAATAATACCATCGATAACAGCAAAACAGGTATTGCCCTCCTCCAAGTGAATCAGCCGTAATTTAGGACAGTCGGTCACCCAACGGTCTTGAATGGTACAAACGCCTGAACCTATGGTTATTTCCTCCAAACTCGAACAGCCACGGAACGCTTCATACGAAATTTTTGTAAGCGATGGTGGCATTGTAATCGAAGTAAGATTTGTACACTGATAGAACGCAGCGTTTCCAATCGATGTCACGCCATCCTCTATCACAACCGATTTCACGCGAGTTCGGTAGTTATACCACGGCACATTTCCATTTCCCCTACAGCCATAATCCCAATTACCGTGGTAATTCTTCATATTACCCGTACCATAAATCGTTAAAACACCCGACTCCGTATCAAGAGTCCACTGAATTGAACCTATCGTTCCCGTGTATATAGTAGCGTGCACCGCCAACCAGCCAAATACGATACAGATTGCAGTACACAATGTTCGTAAAAATCTATTCATAGCCATACCAATCTAATGTGTGCATATAAATTTACACAACAAACCAAGTTCGTAAATATATGACTATTTTAACAGAAATGCAATAATCTGAAGGGGAAAATATACCATCATGCAGGCGTTACAAACAAATTTCTCTATATTTGTCAGAAAAATTTCAAACTATGAAACATCTTTACTTATTCATTTTAGGAATTTTGAGTTGTGTAGCTTGCTCAAACGTAAATTCCAACAACAAGACGCAAGACGCTTCCAATAGCACTCCAAACAGATTTTCGTCCGATTCAATACAAATTATCGACTCCATATATATTGGAAAAACCATGGAAGGCGACTCATCTTGGATGCACACAAACTACACTTGCACCTACCCCGTTACCGACAATCCAAACTGGCAAAAAGCGAAACAAAATATTTTGTACTGGATTTGCGAAATATTTAATGATACCAAACACACAAACTGGAATAACATTGAGAAAATCGCCACAGAATACGGAGATAGCGTACGTTACAGCGTTAGAGAAGATTTTGTTCCTGACTCAGGTTATCTGCCTTGCGAACATCTTGAACAAAGCATCAACATTGCGCCTGTATTCGAGAATGACACGATAATCACGTATGGTTATGGACTTTACATGTTTATGGGTGGTGCCCACGGTGGATATTACTACATAGGACAATCATTCAACAAAAACACAGGGCATCAATATAATTTTGACTTACTTTCAAAATACGACAAAGTATCGTTAAACACATTGATTATCAATGGTCTAAAAGAATATTTCTGTTGTACACGAGAGGAAGTTGAAGATATGATTGACGTTGAAGACATTCACAACATTCCACTACCGTCCACCCCACCATACATAACAGAAAATGGAATTATCATCACATACCAACAATACGAAATCGCTTGTTATGCGGCAGGAATGCCTTCATTTGTCATACCGTTAGACAAGTGATGTTTCTTTACAATAAAAAACTATTCCCTCGTTTAAATTCTATATTGATAATTCATTACCTTTACGCCGCAATTTTATAGGATATAACAATGGGAAAAACATTATTTGAAAAGATTTGGGATGCGCACGTGGTGCAAGTCGTGCCAGACGGGCCTACGCAGTTGTACATCGACCGTCTGTATGCCCACGAGGTGACTTCGCCTCAGGCATTCGACACGCTTCGTGACAAAGGAATCAAAGTGTTCCGTCCTGAACAAGTGGTTGCCATGCCCGACCACAATACTCCTTCCGACCAACAGGATGTAATCAACGACCCGATTGGTCGCAAACAGGTGGAAACTTTGGCGAAAAACTGTGCTGAATTCGGCATCAAACATTTTGCCATGGGAACCAAAGACAACGGGATTATTCACGTTGTCGGTCCTGAAAAAGCATTGTCGTTGCCAGGAATGACTATCGTCTGTGGCGATTCGCACACTTCCACTCACGGTGCCGTAGGCGCGCTTGCAATGGGTATTGGAACGAGCGAGGTTGCCGAGGTGCTTGCCAGCCAATGTATTTTGCAAGGAAAACCTAAATCAATGAGAATCAACATTGAAGGCACATTGCAAAAAGGCGTTACGGCAAAGGATATTGCGTTGTACATTATGGCTCAAATGACAACTTCGGGCGCAACTGGCTATGTGGTTGAATATGCAGGTTCTACAATCCGTAACCTTTCTATGGAAGGTCGTCTTACATTGTCGAACCTTTCAATAGAAATGGGTTCGCGTGCGGGAATTATTGCTCCTGATGAAACCACATTTGAATATTTGAAAGGTCGTGAATACGCTCCGAAAGGTGCCGATTGGGACAAAGCCGTGGCTTATTGGAAAACGCTGAAAACCGACGACGATGCTGTGTTCGACAAAGAAGTTACTTATAAGGCCGAAGACATTAAGCCTCGAATCACCTACGGGACAAATCCAGGTGCTGGTATCGCAATCGACGAGACTGTACCTACGCTTGACGGCTTGAACGACGCTCAAAAAGTGCAATTGACCGCACAACTTGATTATATGCAGTTCAAACCAGGTCAAAAATTGGAAGGAACGCCAGTAGATTACTGCTTCTTGGGCGCTTGTACAAACGGTCGTATTGAGGACTTCCGTGCATTCGCTTCAATTGTGAAAGGAAAGAAGAAATCACCAAACGTAGTTGCATGGCTTGTACCTGGTTCATGGTTGGTTCGAAAACAAATCATTGACGAAGGCATTGACAAAATATTGGAAGAAGCTGGCTTTGAACTTCGTCTGCCGTCTTGCTCGTCGTGTTTGGCAATGAATCCAGACAAAGTTCCTGCTGGAAAATTGTCAATTTCAACATCGAACCGAAATTTTGTGGGACGACAAGGACCGGGCGCACGCACGGTATTGGCTTCACCGCTTGTTGTGGCTGCAAGTGCCATCACAGGTGTAATTACTGACCCTCGTAAATTTATGTAATATGGCAAAACAGAAATTCAATATCATCAAATCAACGTGTATTCCTGTTGCAATCGACAACTGTAATACCGACTTAATCATTCCTGCCCGTTACTTGGCAAGCACCACGCGTGACCCGAAATTTTTCGGCGACGCATTTATGCACGACTTGCGTTTCGATGCCGACGGCAAGCCTGTTGCTGATTTTGTGATGAACAAACCTGAATTTTCGGAAGCACCGCGCGAAGGCATTCACGAAATCATTGTGGGCGGGCAAAACTGGGGCTCCGGTTCAAGCCGTGAACACGCGGCATGGGCAATTGCTGGCTATGGTGTTCGTGTAGTGATTTCGTCAAGTTTTGCCGATATTCACAGAAACAACTTGCTGAACTGCTTTGTGTTGCCAGTGATTGTTACTCCAGCGTTCCAACAAGAATTGTTCGACACTATCGCTAAAAATCCGCAAGCAATTGTGACAGTTGACGTTCCAAACCAAACAGTTACAAACGAAACAACTGGTCACAGCGAGAAATTTGAAATCAACGGTTACAAGAAACATTGTCTTGTAAATGCCCTCGACGACATTGATTATTTGTTGAGCGTGCAGGACAAAACCGTTGCATACGAACAAGCGAGAGCGGTTAAATAGAATTTTGATTATTCTATATAAAAAAAGGAGAATGCAAATTACATTCTCCTTTTTTTATGGTCAAGAATTGAACAACAACAAAGAGGAAACATCCGCTTCCTCTTTTTTTTTGTTGTTTATCGCAAGAGCTCAACGTTTCCGAAAATTGGTTTCGCGTTCTGCGTGACTCTCATCGTTTCTTCCTCGTGGTCTTCGAACGTTACGAGAATCTTATAGCGATACGTACCCGCTTCCTTCATCTTACCATTCACCATACCATCCCACGACGCGATTGGTGCACCACGTTCGTCAACACCCGACGAGTAGTAAACCAAATTGTTCCATGCATCATAAATCCAAATTTCGAATGTCTTACAGTTTACACCTTTCGGTTTGAATACACGAACTTCGTTGCCTGGGCATGATGGAGCGAACGCCGTAGGAACAAACAATCGGTGTTCAACATTCACAAAGAATCCATCGGAATATTTTGCCGTACATCCAAATTCATTAATAGCAGTAAGTTCCACAGTGTGGTCGCCATACGGATATTCGCGGTCGAACACTTTCTTGTTTTCCAAAATGTTCGACGAATCAGCAAATCGTCCGAAATCCCAGTAGTAGTCAACATGATATTCTTTTGTGAAATCATCTTCATCGAGAATTTGCGGTTCCGAAGTATTGGTGAATGTCACAACTCCTTCTTGTCCAAGCAATTCAGTAGTAAATTGCGCATCAGGAACAGGAATTACCTCAACCACCATTTCGGTTTTACCCATACAGCCATATTTGTTTTTCTCAATTACGAAGATTGTATCCACACCTGGGTCAATCCAGTCGATTGAACGAACAAAACCTGTACTGTAATTTGACATATCATACGAAACTCTATGGCCCGTCAATGTCCAATCTATGGCATTCGATTCGTTTGTCTTAGTAACCACATACACTTCATTGGAATTTGCACACAATTGTGATTTACCAACAATGTACGGCGATGGCAATGCACTAATCAAGAACTGATTATCGACAGTGTCGCTCACGCAACCATTCACATTTTGCGTCATATACACATCGTAGGTTCCCGCATCAATATAATACGTATTACATTCTTTCTTGTACGGACAACCAGCAATCATATTTCCTTCAGGAGTGTACCACAGAATATTTTCGCCCTCGGCAACAAGTTTCACAGGTTCACCCGTGTAGCAGAAACTTTCGGTCTTCAACTTAGGAGCCTCTGGTTGCGGGAACACAACAAATTTCAAAGGAATTTCTTTGTTGTTTTCAAACGAGCACGTAGTATTTGTTGTACGAGCTCTAAACAAATAGACGCCGGCTTCGTCAATCATAGTGCCGTCAACGACGAGCGTATCGCCAATATCAAGTGTAGAACCATCTGGAGCAATCCACGAAATAGCCTCATCCTCATTATTGCGTTCAGCAATCAACATTCCCTGGTTTTCATATATACATATAGTATCTTCCTGAACAATTTTTGCCCTTGTTGGCGCAGATTTAACTATCACCTTCTTTGCAGACAAGTCACTCTTACATCCATACTTATCTTTCTGCTGTGCATAATATACATAAGAGCCCTTCTCTGTATTTTCAATAGTGAAGAATCTACCCGTGTAGATTGGGAAACCATCTTGACTATCATACCAATACACTGTGTTCGCTGTTTCTGCCATAATCACAACCTGAGAACCTTCGCAGGAAACGATGTCGGTTGTTTGTTTGAAACGAACTGGGTCAGGATTTGGTTGAACCGTGAATGTAACCTCAACAGGTTCGCTCGAACAAGAATTTTCAGTTTGCACAACGTAGTATGTTTGTGTTTCCTTAGTCTTTGGCATATACGTTGTTCCTGTTTCAACGACATTTGTCAATTCCTCATCGGAATACCACGTTACTGTTTCGGCGTAAGCCTGAACTTGAACGGATTGAATATTTGCATCCTCGCAAATTGTACGGTTCACAGCGACTGGTTTTTGCGGAATTGGATATACCACAGCAACAACCTCATTATCATCAGTCAACGGACTCGTACAACCATCGATGGTTTGCGTAGCCTGAACAGCAATTTCACCAGCGCGAACATTTTCAACTTCGTAGGTTTCACCCAATTCAACTTCAAATCCCGATTGATACCAAGTAATATCAGTGCCAACAGCGTTGAACACCACATTGCTTCCCTCGCACACATTATTTGTAGTCACAACTGGTTGTGCAGGAATTTTGTTCACTGTCACTGTCAATGCCAACGGGTCACTGCTACAATATTCATCGGTACGAATTGCATACACAGTATATTCGCCAGATTCTGGATACGAAACTGTGAACACATCGGTTTCCTCAACAGATGACGAAGTTTTCGGATCTTCGGAATACCAAGAAACAACATCATCGGCAATCAAGTCCAATTCATCGTTTTCGCATATTGTTGCCAAACCGTCCACAATTGGTAGTTCCGTTGTTTTCAGTTCATATGTAACCATTGTTGGCAAACCTTCGCACGATTCATCGAACTGGGTTACATAATATTTATACACGCCAGCGGTCGTCAAATCATCAGGAGTGTATGACAAACCTGTCATTTGAATTGTGTTCGCATCCTCTTCCTTATACCAACGAACCATATAACCTTGGTCTTCGGCCACCATTGCTTTCATCGGCTCATTAGTACAACCAATGATGTTGGTTTCCTTGATTCTCGGAGCAGGAACAGGACAGTCGATGATGGTAAACGTCATGCAAGCAGGGTCGCTCGAACAGATTTCGTCGGATTCCGTCACGCAATATTTCCACGACCCAACCGCAACTTCGTATGGATGTTGCATTGTAGCGCCCTCGCCCACAACATTTCCGTCAGCATCGGTCCACGTGTAATCGCCGCCGTGTCCCGAAGCAATTGAGATTGGGAATGATTCGGCTATAATCAAACTTGTGGTATTATTAACCACAACCTTTGGAATTTCGCGGATTTCAATCATCTTATACAGACAATCGTCGGTGTAGCAATCGTATTGCGATTCCACAGCAGGACAGCCTGTAACTGGGTCGTAGTATGCGTACGCCA
>Ga0310786_10010412_pt1 | contig 11691 bp, 4 predicted proteins | sample AusTroGonzalo_MG_FD_203881 | JGI IMG/M metagenome (GOLD analysis project Ga0310786, IMG submission 203881) | Bovine rumen microbial communities from tropical cattle in Woodstock, Queensland, Australia - Gonzalo_03 (v2) (version 2) | ecosystem: Host-associated > Mammals > Digestive system >... | reverse complement strand
CCCTGTCTCTACTAACACGAAATCACAGAGTCTCAACAATATTAAGGTGAATAATAACGTCCTCACCTCCTGGATTGTTGATGGAAAGGAAGTTCTACAAGCTCCATTGGAACCTTATTTCTGGAAACCAGAGAACGACAATCAGAGTGCTGCTGGCTTTGCCCGTCGCACAGCGATGTGGAAGGAAGCAAAGGATGTCAAGGTGAACTACACCGTCATCAACGACCACAGCATCCTTGTTGATGTGGACTATCAGCCAACAGAACAGAATCGTCCTATCATGCCGAAGTTTGGCATGCGTATGCGCCTGCCAGCCGACTACACACAAATCAAGTATTACGGTCGCGGCCCATGGGAGAACTATCCTGACCGCAAGCGCTCTGCCTTCCTTGGAACATACGAGATGCCCATCTCTGAATACGAGACGGAGTACATCCATCCGCAGGACAATGGTAACCGTTGCGACATCCGTTGGTTCGAGATCTCCAACAACGCCAAAAAGTTACGCATCAAGGGTCTCCAGCCCCTCTGCATCCGTGCTTGGGACTATGGCGAGGAAGACCTTGAAGGCGCACACCATCCCAACGACATCCAGCGTGGACGCTTCGTCAACCTCAATATTGATTTGAACATCCACGGTGTGGGCGGTACCGACACCTGGGGCAAGCGCACCCTTCCCCAATATACCATTGACGGCAACCAGCCGCATCACTATAGCTTTATCATCACCATAGAATAATACTAACTTTATAACTAACATATTTAAGAATGAAGAGACTACTATCTCTGGCCATCATGGCCATCGGTCTGGCAGAGGCCCAGGCCCAAGACGTGAAGGTTGAGTTCATCACGCCATCAATCGTGCACGTGGTAAAAGGACAGCCCACCAAGACGCTGGTCATCACCGCGAAGCCTGAACAGGTGAAAGTGGTGAAGAAAGGAAACGTCACATCAAGTAGCGAACTGACTGTGAAGCAGGATGCAAAGGGCAACCTAACCTTCCTCACGGCCAAAGGAAAGGTGCTTTTGAGAGAGAAGAACTGCGACGTAAAAGAGGCTCGTCAGACCTTCACACTGGATAAGGACGAGGCCATCTACGGACTGGGCACCATCCAGAACGGCAAGATGAACCGTCGTGGCGAGAAGAAACGCATGGAGCAGTCGAACCTCGAGGACTTCCAGAACGTGCTGCAGAGCATCAAGGGCTGGGGTATCTACTGGGAGAACTACTCACCCACCCTTTTCGAGGACAATGCCAACGGCATGACCTTCGATGCTGAGGTGGGCGATGGTGTGGACTACTATTTCATGTATGGCAAGAGTGCCGACGGCGTCATTGCCCAGATGCGCTATCTCAGTGGCGACGTACCCATGTTCCCCCTGTGGACCTACGGCTTCTGGCAGTCGAAAGAACGCTATAAGAGTGCCCGTGAGACTGAGAGCATCGTCGACCAGTATCGCGCCTTGAACGTGCCCCTCGATGGCATCATTCAGGACTGGCAGTACTGGGGCAGCAACTATCTGTGGAACGCCATGGATTTCCTCGCCGAGGACTTCTCCAATGGTAAGCAGATGATTCAGAATGTGCATAAGAAGAACGCCCACTTCATGATCTCTATCTGGGCCAGCTTCGGTCCTATGACCCAGCAGTTCCGCGAGCTCAACGAGAAGGGTCTGCTCATGCCTTTCGAGACCTGGCCTCAGAGTGGTATCTCACACGTATGGCCCCCCATCATGAAGTATCCTTCTGGCGTAAAAGTCTACGACGCCTTCCATCCTGAGGCACGCGCCATCTACTGGAAATATCTGAAGACCCTCTATGACTACGGTTGCGACGCCTGGTGGATGGACTCTACCGATCCCGACTTCTTCAATCCCAAAGAGAGCGACTACGAGCATAAGGTCTATGGCGGCACCTGGCGTTCACAGCGCAACGCCTTCCCCCTGGAGACCGTTCGCGGCATCTATCAGTCACAGCGCAAGGACGACAAGGGCAAACGTATCTTCATCATGACCCGTTCAAGTTATGCCGGTCAGCAGCACTACGGCTCCAACATGTGGAGTGGCGACGTCAACTCATCATGGGACATGCTGCGTAAGCAGGTGCCTGCCGGACTGAGTTACTCGCTGACAGGTAACCCCAACTTCAACACGGATATCGGCGGTTTCTTCTGCGGTTCCTACAACACCAAGGGCAGCGGCTCTGCGCCCAAGAACCCACAGTTCCAGGAACTCTTTGTACGCTGGATGCAGTATGGACTGTTCTGTCCAGTATTCCGCAGTCACGGTGCCGACGCTCCTCGCGAAATCTGGCAGTTTGGCAAGAAAGGCGAACCCATCTATGATGCCATCGAGAAGCAGATCCGTCTGCGCTATCGCCTCATCCCCTATCTCTATAGCACCGCCTGGCAGGTCACCTCGAACAACGACAGCTACATGCGTCCGCTGTTCAGCGACTTCGCTGCCGACAAGAACGTATGGAACACCACCGACGAGTTCATGTTTGGCCACAGCATCCTTGCTGCTCCCATCGTTAATCCTCAGTATACCGAGGAGAAGATCATCCGTACCGATGCCATGACAGGCTGGAACCGCCAAGATGTGAAGGGCGAGAATGCTCAGGGCGTGGATTGGTCGGCCACCAAGACAGCCACCAAGTACCTGCCCAAGGGAACCACCTGGTACGACTTCTGGACTGGCAAGCAGTATAAAGGCGGTCAGAACGTCACCCTCGAGACCGCCATCGACCGTGTGCCCATGTTCGTACGTGCCGGCAGCATTCTGCCCCTCGGTCCTGAGATGCAGTATGTTGGCGAGAAGAAATGGGACAACCTTGAGATGCGTATTTATCCTGGCGCTAACGGCAGCTTTGTGCTCTACGAAGATGAAGGCGACAACTACAACTACGAGAAGGGCGCCTACGCCACCATCACCTTCCAGTGGAACGACAGCAAAAAAGTGCTGACCATCGGAGATCGTCAAGGCAACTATCCTGGTATGCTGAAGACCAGAACGTTTACCATTGTGATGCCCAATGGCCAGCAGAAACAAGTGGAATATTCAGGTTCTAAGACCGAAATCCGACTTTAACGACGGAACACATAGGTCTTTCCGGCCTGTGTGTTGACATCATATTCATATACCTTACGAATCGGCAGCGACTGGAAATCAGACAGCGCTGCCGATTTTATTGGTTCCCTTATCTCGGCAGGGGCCAGCAGCTCGTTAGGACAAGCACCCTCGGCAGGCGTCAGATCCTTACCCTTCAGAGGCACATACGAACGCAGGCGCAGTGTGCCACCGATTGTTGACTGGATGGTGACTGCCTGCAACTCGCCATTCTTCCACTGTTCGTCAACCACGAAACCGCCACGCGCACGCAGACCCTTCACATCGCCATCCTTCCAGTCGTCTGGCAACGCAGGTAGCAAGTGCACAGCACCGTCATGACTCTGCAACAGCATCTCGCACACACCAGCCGACACACCGAAGTTACCATCAATCTGGAAAGGCGGATGAGCATCAAACAGGTTGGGATAGGTACGACCTAAAGGATGCTGACGGGCAGAACGGTCGTCGGGCAACAGGTGCAACATGTTCTTGATAATCGTGAAGGCATGGTTGCCGTCGAGCATACGAGCCCAGAAGTTTGTCTTCCAACCCAGACTCCATCCTGTAGCCATATCGCCACGCTGTTTCAGGGTGTTGGCAGCCGCCGTAAAGAGGTCAGGATGACTGTAAGGCGACACCTGGTTCGAGGGATAGAGACCATAGAGCTGTGAGATATGACGATGCTCATCGCGAGGATCATCACCATCAATCATCCATTCCTGCAACTGACCATGACGACCAATCTGCATGGGAGCGATATTCTCCAGACTAAATGCCAGTTCCTCAACAAAAGCCTCATCATTGCCCAACACCTTCGCAGCCTTCAAGGCCTGACTCAGCACATCGAAAGCAATCTGGTTGTCCATCGTAGAACCAGCAGTAACATTCGTACCCTTACCCATGGGGCCATGCTCTGGCGAAACCGTAGGAACGGTGACCAGCCAACCGGCAGCCTGCTTCACCTCACCATTCGAGGGATAAACCTGCATATAGTCCATGAGGAACTGAGCAGCACCCTTCAGTACAGGATAATACGTGGCCAGGAACTGCTTATCGCCCGTATAGAGATAATGCTGCCAGATGTGGGTGGTCAACCAGGCGCCACCAGTGGGAAACATGCCCCAGGGCGTGCCGTCCACAGGACCAGCGATGCGCCAGATATCCGTGTTGTGATGAGCCATCCATCCACGACAGCCATACATCTGCTTAGCCGTGATAGCACCCGTCTCGCTCAGGTCCTTCACCATCGAGAACAGAGGTTCCTGCGTCTCAGCGATATTACCAATCAGGGCAGGCCAGTAGTTCATCTCGGCATTGATATTAATCGTATATTTCGAATCCCAGGGCGCATTGAAGTTATCGTTCCACATGCCCTGCAGGTTGGCAGCCTGACCACCAGGCTGACTCGACGAGATGAGCAGGTAGCGACCATACTGCATCATCAGTCCAACGAGGTCGAGGTCGGTAGCGTCCTTCTCGAAGGCAGCCACACGCTTGTCAGTCTCCAGAACAGAGTTTACTGACTTCGGCAGTGTCAGCGACACACGGTTATACTGCTCCTGATACTTCTTCAGGTGGTCAGCCAAGAGCTGCTTGTAGCTCTTCGTCTGAACAGCAGCCAATGCCTTGAGGTTCTTCTCCGAGGCATTACCACTCACATCCTTATAGTTAACGAAGTTGGTGGCTGCCACAATATAGATTGTAGCAGTGGTGGCATTCTCCACACGCAGCGTCTTGTCGTTCACCTTCAGCGCTCCGTCGGCCTTCACCTGCACCTTACACTCAGCCTTCAGTCCAGCCTTTACACCTTCTTGGTCTACACCGTCAACAACAGCCGACAGCATAGAGGCATCCTTGTCCGCAGTGGCCTTCACCTGCGCCTTACACTGTGAGGTAAAGTCGGCATCAAACGTCAGTGCGCCCTTTTTGTTGGCCTTCAACTGCACGATAATCACATTGTCGGCCTGCGAGGCAAACACCGTGCGATCGTATTTCACACCATTATAGACATACGATGTGGTGGCCAGGGCATCACCCAGACTCAACTCACGGCGATAGTTCGTCACATCCTTATGTCCCAGTTTCAGCTTCACGCTGCCCAACGGCAGGAAACGCATGCCGTGAGGGCCTTTCACAAAAGTCTTGTCGATAATCTTCTCAGCCTCACGTTCCTTACCCTGGAAGATCAGGCGGCGCACCTCTTGCAGTTTGTCCAGCGACTCCGAGCTGTTATTGTTGTGGGGCGAGCCACTCCAGAACGTCTCTTCGTTCAACTGAATTTCCTCGGTCTCGGTTCCACCATAGATCATGGCACCCATGTGACTATTACCCACGGGCAGAGCCTCCAGCCAGTGAGCGGCAGGCCTGGCATACCACATACGGTGGTTCTGTGCTGATGCGGTCATCGTGGCAACCGCCAGTAGCACAATGGTTAATACTTTTTTTCTCATCATTTTATAGTTTTTGATAAATAGGTTTCCTTTTTATTTGATCACCTTTTTCCCATTCACGACATACAAGCCTGGGCGCAACGTCTCACCACTCAGCATTCTTCCGCTGAGGTCAAAGACAAAAGGGCGCACATCACGCGCATCGTTCGTGAGTGTTTGAACAGAAGCCTGTTGCTGCTGAATCACCCTGTGGCGCAAGGCCGAGCGCACAGCATACCAAGCCTTCTTCTTGGCCAGTCCTGCCGTATAGAGCAACGGGTTAGAGCCAGAGCGCCAGCTGTCGTTATCCTTAATGCCCCACACAATCATCGTAGGACAGTTAGGACTGTTCAGCACGATGTCCGTCACCACGCGATAGTTGCGTGCTTGCTCCAGCAGGTCAGCCTCAGAGGTAGAGGCGATACCCATGTCAAGCTCTGTGACAATACACTTCATGTCGGCCTCAGCAAAATGCGTAAAGGTGTTGGCCAACTTCACCGAATCCACATCGCCCACAGAGAAGTGGCACTGAAGACCCACACCATCGATGGGGATATGATTCCGTTTCAGGCGCATGGCCAGGTTATAGAAAGCCACAGCCTTTGCCTTGCCCTGCAACTCCACGTCATAGTCGTTCAGATAGAGCACAGCCGAGGGGTCAGCCTTATGAGCATAGACAAAGGCCGAGTCGATATAGTCCTCGCCAATGGCCTGCAGCCACACGTTAGGACGCAGCGTATAGCCCTCAGGATTGGTACGGATGGCACTCTGGTCGTCGTCCAGACACTCGTTCACCACATCCCACTCAACAACCTTACCCTTGAAGTGCTTCATCACATTGTCAATGTGCTTCTTCATGATGTCCAGAGCCTGGGCACGCGTCCATCCATTGTCGTTCTTCTTACCATCAGAACTCAGCCAGCCAGGCACCTGCTGATGCCACACCAGGCAATGGCCACGCACCTTCATGCTGTTGTTCTTGGCAAAGGTCACCAACTGGTCGGCACTGCCATACGAGAACTGTCCCTGCGAGGGTTGCAGGGCATCCATCTTCATCTCGTTCTCGGCCACCATCATGCGGAACTGCTTGCCAGCCTCGTCACGGTCACTCTGATAACCCTTATACGTGCACAGCGCAATGCCGATGGTCTTGTCGCACTGGTCGGCATAATAACGCAGGGTGTGCGTGTCGGCATTGTCGTCTATGCCATCGTTATAGAACGGTCCCATCGGCTCATCAGGGTTGTCAGGATTATCGGGATTGTCAGGGTTGTCAGGGTCCTGGTCCTTCAGCGAGGTCACCACCATCACCACACTATAGCCATTGTTGGTCTCGCGCTCCTCCAGCGTCCACGTAAATCGCGCAGGCGTTTTCAGGTCGAAGTGCCATGAGTCCGTCTTAGCCTTGGCCGTGAGGATGGTCAACTCATCGCCCACGCTCAGGTTGGTCATACTGTCAACCACCAGGCACACCTGCGGCATCTTGTCACTCGTTGAGAAGTCCTCGCACATATCGCTGAAACTCACATTGCCGTTCACCACCAGCTGGTCGTAGTTCTGGGCGTTCTGCACCTTGAAGCGCAACACGGATGCAGGATGCAGAATCAGGTTGGCGTTCTTCGACAGCGTCACATAGTTCTTCATCGTCAGCGTGCCAACGGCATCGTCGCCAGGCTCGATGGTGCCATAGCAGTCCACCGTGCCGCCAATACTGCCTGTGCCACCCAGCACACCCTTGTCAAAAACATAGGCAATGGGGTTCGAGGCATTGCCCAGGGCACCCAGGGCGCCACGCAGTTTCTTACTCTCGGCCTCAGCACGGTTATTGTTGACCAGCACACGACCGTTCATCACACGCAGCGTACCCGTCAGGAAGTTGTTGTTACCTGTGATGCGCAGCGTGCCAGTACCCTCCTTGATGATGCCCAGCAGGTTGCCCTCCTTGTTGCCACTGGGCGTGATGGTGCCAGCCAGTGTCGCATCAGTGTTCATGCAGCCCAGCAGATAGTGCACAGCACGATTGTCCTTCATATAGCCCTGAAGAACAGACCCAACCTCCGTGTTCAGTTCGCCAATGCGGAAGCCCGATCCATTCTGGTTGGCCTCGGTCAGCATGGTGGCACCCTTATGCAGCGTCACGCGATTGTTCTCCATGACTCTGTTCACACGGGTGTTCTTAATGGCCTCCTCCACATTCTCAGGCGAGAAGAACTTACCACCATGCGCCAGCACCAGAGCATAGTAGCCTGCGCCAGGCGCATTTGCCGTGTCGGCATAGATATGCACATCGCCCTTATAGTTCGACCAGTCGGCCCAGGCGGCTCCCTTGGCCGTGCCCAGATAACTGCGCTCGCCGCCCGAATAGAGTTTCAGCAATCCTGAACCCGTTATCTTCGACGAGAAATAGCAGTAGCGTGCCATCTTCACCTTCAGTGTCTTGTTGGCAGGCAAAGAGATGGCCGTGCTATACGATTTATAGTTCTTATCATTATTGTTACCACTGATATCAATGGTTGTTTCATCCTGCGCCATTGCCGTGGTCGATGCAAACGCCAGCAACAGTATAGGAATAAGGAATCTTCTCATTTTAATGTTCATCTTTATAGTTTCAGACTGCAAAGATACGAAGAAAAAAGGAAATAAGGGTCATTACATACCAATTTGTGCTATTTTTGTATTACCTTTGCACGCCGAAACAGAGATAACTTAATTAAATTCAATATTATAAACACAACAAACACTCTGATGAAAAAGATTTTTCACACTCTCGCGTTGCTGTTCTTTGCAGCAACGAGCATGACGGCTGAGTCTGTCATCACCTTAACCACAGCCAAGGAATATGGCAGCATCATGAAGCTGACACCCGTTCCTGCCGAGGCCGACTCCATCAAGGTGGACTGGGGCGACGGCCATCTGGAAGCTTACTGGATGACACCTGCCGACATGCTCTACACCTTGCGCAAGGAGCATAAGGTGATGGGACAGACCATCAAGGTCTATGGCAAACTGAAGGAACTGAGCTGCAACGAACAGGAACTGACTGGTGTTAAACTGGAAGAGCAGGCCGAGCTGAAGAAGCTGGAACTGACTGGCAACCAGCTGAGCTACTATACCACCAACCTGGGCGATGCCTACGGACTGAAGATGCTCTACCTGGCCAACAACCATATTGAGATGCTGAACCTGCGCGACTTCTCACAACTGGAGTATGTGGAGCTGCACAACAACAGCGAACTGACCACCGTGGCCTTTGCCGACGAGAACCCCAACATGAAGGGCATCACGCTCTATAACACAGACCTGGTGCACTTCTACGACAACTATAACTTCCCCAGCCTGACATCGCTCGACCTGAGCAACACCTCTCTGTGGGATGTTACCTTTAACCCTGAGCACTATCCTGTGCTGAGCACCCTGAAACTGAACGACAACGCACTGTCTGCACTCGACGTGAGTGGACTGACAGCGCTGACTGAGTTGGCTGTGAACAACACCAACCTGACGGAGTTGAACGTGGCTGCCAACACCAAGTTGACATCACTGTCGGCAAAGGGCGTCAAGGGACTGAAGAAGTTGAACCTAACCAACAACACCCTGATGCGCTCGCTGAACGTGGCAAGCACTGGCATCCAGGAGTTGGACGTGCGCCACATGTCTGAGTTGGGTTCACTCACCGTCGACAGTCTGCCACTGAAGAAGCTCGACGTGTCCGACCTGATGTACCTCACTTCTCTCTCGGCCGACGCTACCGACCTGTCGTATCTCGACTTCACTGCCAACTACTTCAACCTGCGATACCTCTACCTGAGGGGTTGTCAGAACTTCACGGCTCAGTCGCTGAATTTCATGTACAACACCATTCACAACCCCAACAGAAGTGGACGTATCTACGTCAGCGGCACCACTGGCGCCACAGAGGCTGATGCCAGCAAATACCTGGTGCTTGACGACTTCGACTGCAACTGGAATGTGGATGTGGAGGGCAATGGCTCAGCTTCGATGGAACCCGTTCAACTGACCCTGAAGGAGGCCGTTGGTGGCACCTACAAGGTCTATCGCCGCGATTTCTCTGGTTTGATTGGCTCATCTGCCTTCGAAAAGAACTACGAAGAGGCCGCTGATGGCAAGGTGATTCCTGGCTATGTCAATGTGATTCGTTTCGAGGCCGAGGAGGGCAAGACCTTCAAGGGCGTGAAGATCAATGGTGAAATGGTCAGCGACTCACTGTTCTTTGTGACCACCGATGCTGAGGTCGAGGCTGTGTTCAGCGATGCCAACGCTGGTCCCAGCGACAAGTACGTAACCTTCTCTGTCTATCCTGGTCAGGAGAGTCAGTATGCTTTTGGCAGCGACGAGCCTGAGGCCGAGATCTTTATCGACTGGGGCGATGGCAGTCTGCAGCAGGGCACCATCAACAACAAGAAGTTCACCTATTTCGATGGCCAGACAGAGGGCTCTGAGGTAAAGGTCTATGGCAACGTGGCCTATATCAACGTGGAGAGTTTCCCCTATGGCTTTGGCATCGACAACCGCATCAAGGCCATCGACCTGTCGCACAACAGTGACATACGTACCCTCTGGGCCTATGGCAACGAACTGAAGGAGCTCGACGTGACCAACCAGCCCAAGCTGATGTCACTCGACGTAGCTCTGAACGATGATATCGAGACACTCGACCTCACCCACAACCCTGAGCTGGCCGAGCTTGTGGCCTATACCACCAGCATCGAGGCACTCGACCTGACACACAACCCTGAGTTGCTGGTTCTCGACGTGAAGAACGACATGCTCGACTCGCTGAACCTGAGCAACAACAGCAAACTGATGGAGCTCAACGTGAACAACAACTATATCAAGCGCCTCGACCTCTCGAAGATGCAGAACCTGGATATCCTCCAGGCCAACGGCAACGAGATCGACAGCCTCGACCTCACAAGCAACACCCGTCTGCGCGAGGTGGCTGTTTCAAAGAACAAACTGAAGCGTCTCGACCTTTCGAAGAACTGGATGCTCGAGAAGTTTAGCGCCAGTCGCAACGAGCTCGAAGGACTCGACCTGTCGGCCAACGAGCGCATCTGGTATGTCGACGTACGTGCCAACGCATGGGATGCCTGCACAGTGAACGACTTCATGCACCTGTTGCCCGTCTACGTATCGCCTGGTCAGGAGGCTGAGGAGAGCACCACTGCCACTAAGCTGTGGTTCGACGGTGAGGACGGCACCACCAACATGTCGAACGACGTGGCGCATGCCGAGACCGTCATCCTGAGTGGCAAGGGCTGGATCTCTAACATGAAGAACGAGGGCGACGGCACTGGCTGCGACCGTTCTTATGTCTATATCCTGCCCAGCGACAATGGCGAGCTCACTCTGAAGGACAGCACTGATGCCGAGGTGCTGAGTGGCACCACTGTGAAGAAGGGCGCAGAGCTGACTGTGGTGACCACACCTGCCGAGGGTTATGTTGCCAAGGCTGTCAGCGTGAATGGCGCTGAGATCACTGGCAACAAGTTTGTGGTGACCAAGGTGACCGATGTGGTGGCTCGTTTCGAGCTCTTCACCTCAGCCATCGACACGAAGAGCGTCCTGGCTACTGCCGAGGGTGGCAATCGCGAGATTCGCATCGCCTGCGACGAGGCTACTGACGTAACCATCGTCTCGCTCTCTGGCAAACTCTGCCACAAGACCACCGTCAAGGGTCATGCCGCCATCGGTCTGCCTGCCGGCATCTACACCGTTACGATGAAGCAGGGCAACACCCAGGCTACCAAGAAACTGCTGGTGAAGTAACCCTTCCCCACAGCATATACACAAAACGCGAGGCTCGCTCCTGAGTCTCGCGTTTTTTGGTTTGCGTATATCTTCACCTCATCACCTTCTTTCCATTCTGGATATATACCCCATGCTTGGGCCCTGCATTGAGGCGACGACCTTGAAGGTCGAAGAGTTTATCGGAGGTAGAAACCTGCGTTTGGGGAGCACTTACAGAGGTGGGGGCAGCAGTCCACTCAAAATCAAAGTATAATTCGTCTCCTTTCTTACATGACATTACGCAGATATCATTGGGAAATTTATGATTAAATCTCTCTAATGTAAATTCAAATGGATTTCCATAGGCGTATCCAACACCTTCAATCCAAAAGCCATAAGA
>Ga0310786_10010411_pt1 | contig 11692 bp, 9 predicted proteins | sample AusTroGonzalo_MG_FD_203881 | JGI IMG/M metagenome (GOLD analysis project Ga0310786, IMG submission 203881) | Bovine rumen microbial communities from tropical cattle in Woodstock, Queensland, Australia - Gonzalo_03 (v2) (version 2) | ecosystem: Host-associated > Mammals > Digestive system >... | reverse complement strand
ACACTGTATCATGCCCGTCCCGCATATCGATATGGGCGAGGATTACGCAACGACTCCCCGCTTGCTGCATTCGGCCGAAAAAATAAGTTTCCTGCCTGACTGCCTTTATTATTACATCCATGATAATCCGGAAAGTTACTGCAGCCGCTGGGATCGCTCATATCTGCAGCAGCGGATCACGGCATATCAGACGCTGATCGATTTTTTTGAAAAGCATGAGTCTGAGGGATATTGGCGAGAGGCCATCCAACATCATATCGTGAGAAGCAAATGTCAATTTTACCGGTTGTACGGCAACAGCAGCAAACCGGATCCGGAGGATCTGGAAGCGATCAACCGCTGGCATTCCGAAATTTCATTTTCCGCACTGCTGAAAAAAGCCGATATCCCGTACAAACCGATCATCATCCTGGCCTATGGCAGAATGAATTTTCTGCTGAGATGTTATGTCAAGGGATGTCGCTGTCTCTATCGTTTTACGCTGAAATTGAGATCCATGACGGCATAAAAAAGCCCTCCCGCGAGGGGAGGGCGCTCGGGATCACTTCGTCGGCTTCGGAGCCTTTGGAGCATCACCGCCTTTGGCGTCGGCCGGATTCGGGGCCGCCACTTTGGGGGCCGCCTGATTTCCCGTTGCGGAGTCTTTCACTTCCGCTTTGGGGGCCGCGGGCTTTTTCGGGGCGGCGTTTTCAGTTTTTTTCACCGTCGCCGGCTTGACTTCGGCATCGGTTTTCTTCGGCGCGGTTTTGACCGTCTTGGGGCACTTGGTATCCGTTTTTTTCGCTTCCGGCTTGGCCTTGCAGGATTTGCCGCGGCAGACGAGCTTGGTCTTGACGCATTTTCCCCAGCGCCGCAGTTTGCCGGTCTTCCAGCAGTGCAGTCCGCACAGCAGCAGCACGACCAGCACCACGAGCATTATCCGTCTGCGTCTGCGACGGCGGCGGACGCGATCCTCGCGGAATCCGGCTTCCAGCGCCAGACGTTTGAACTTCGCGTCATCCGGGTAGATACCGAAGAAGGTGAAGAACCGCGAGACCTTGGAATTAAGCCGCATCGGCAGGTTTATCGCCCAGCCGGCCGCTTCGAGGAACAAGGTCAGGTTGCGCTTGCGCAGCTGCAGTATCGCGTACAGCGCCAGCGGCGCGAAGAGGATCAGAAGGATCGTCAGCACGATCTGGAACAGCTGCCACGGCGGCATGGCGATCATCGCCGACACCATGGAGGCGATGGTCTTGGCCACGTAGCTCAGCGCCGCACCGATCGCGGCGATGCTGAGCCCGCCCGCCAGAAGCAGCATGGTGCCGTTGCCCTTGCTCAGCAGGCCGCCGCTCTTGGCGGGCGGCTGTGCGGCGGGCGCGGCCGCGTTTTTGGGCGTCGTCAGCTTATCGCTCGTCTTGTCGATCTTTTCGCTCATCGCCTTTTCCGTGGACGAGTAGTCGGTGAGCTTCTGCGTCTTGCCGCCGATGGCCTGTCCGAGGCGGCGGAACGGCTCGAACACCGTCTGCCAGAAGGAGATCGGTCCGGCTACGAGATCCACGATCTTGCCGTTGTACTGTTTCCCCGTGGCGTCGATGAAAAACGCCGGCTTGCAGATGTAGATCCGCTTGAGGTCGCCGGCGGTGACGGCGGTCGCCACATATTTTTTCGCGCCGCCGGGCAGGACCAGTTCCAAGTATATGAGGCACAGATGCGATTTCACGGCGATCGACTTGTGCGCGGCAATGTTGTCGATCCACAGCGTCAGCTCGAAGGTCCGGCCGTCCATGATCAGCCTGCCGGCCTGGATCATCGACGTCTCGTTGGCCGTGAACAGCGCCTTGAAGCAGACGAAGTTGTTGAGGAACGGCCAGAGGTACTGCTTGAACAATATGATCTTTTCGAGCGTGCGGAGCTGGTTCAGCACGCCGCCGACCTGACCGTCGCGGGTGAAGAGTCCGCGCAGGATATCCGCCTGATCGTTGGCCAGACACTCTTCGAGTTTGGCTTGGCCGAGGCGGCCGATGTTGTCGCCCTGCGCCCGGGCGAGGTATTCGACGTACGGGGCGATCTCGGATTGGATGTCCGCCCACGAATCCGGGGAGAGCTTTTCGACGGCGAAGAGCTTGGAGAAGTTCTGCAGCGCTTCGCGGTATCCGGGGTTGAGTTCGCCGGAGAGATCCAGCTCCGCCGTCCGGTTCGGGGCGGCGAGCGGCGCGGAATACAAGGTGTCTTCCACGGCCAGTCTGTCCCGGATGTCCAGCGGGGGCAGATTGTCCGGATCGAGCTTGAAGCGCTTTTCGTGCGCCGGATCGAGACGCAGCAGTTCGCAGAAGCGGAAGTACTCGTCGATCTTATCCTTTACGGCGGTGAGCGAGGCGTAATAGGGCGCCGGATCGGCGTCGCGGAATTTCGGGCGCTCGGTCTGTTTGGCCCAATCCAGAAACGCGGTCGCGTCGGCGACGAATTTTTCCAGCTGGGCGGCGGTAATCCCTTCGCCGCCGCCGGAGGCGTTCAGCACCTCGGCAAAGAGCGTTTCGGCGCCGCTGTCGGCGACCGCCGGGGCGCGCAGGATACCGTCGCCGCGCAGCGCTCCGGAGGCGACCGCGTCCAGCTTGGCGGATACGTCCGCCAGACGCAGCACGCCGTCGGCGGCGAGCTCCGGCACCGAGGCGATGAAATCCAGTCTCGCCTTGCACTCGCCGTCCCCGTCCTTCAAGTCGGCGACCGCGATCTGCGGGGCCGCGTCACCGAGCGATTTCAGTTCGCGCAGGGCCGCCTGTACCGTTTTGACGGCGTTTTCCACGTCGTCGAGCCGGATGATCCCATTCGCGTCGAAGTCGAGGTAGGTCAGGAATTTGCGGTCGGCGTTGAGCGCCGCCGCCGGTACGCTGAGCGCCGCCCACAGCGCCGGATCGAGCCGCAGTACCTCCGGCAGTTCTTCCGGAGTGCTTACCCAGTATTGGTAGCTGCCGCCGAGTTTTCGGAAAATCATGATGCGCGTTTCCCCTTGTTTATTGTCATTTCGGAATCATTCGATTTACAATATAGCACACGAAACGGCGGTTCGCAACCGGTTCGCTTTTCAGCAGTCGCACAGCAGAAACACCTGCATCGCCCCGGGGCCGCGGTTTTGCCACAAAGCGTAGGGTATGGCGACCGCTTCGCAATCGGCATATTCCGGCGGGTTGAGCGAAAAGGCCCCGGAAGGTTTGGCGGTGTCGTGCCGCGCGGCGAAACGCAAGGCGACCGTACCCTCGGGAAGTCCGGGGACCGTGCCTTCGCGCAGTTCGGTATGTGCGGATATCCGCAGCGAATGGAGACGCACGCCCGGATTGTCCGCGCTTTCCACGCAGTACACGAGCGGCCCCCGCTGGATCGCCGCCCGGCCCGCATTCGCCGGAACCCGCGGATCGGCGAAACGAAGTTCCGCCTCGATCTTGAGCTGAAGCTCCATCTTGTCGCCGGTTTGCCACCGCCGCTTCATGCGCCAGTATCCGTCGCGCACCATGGCGGCGGCGTCTTCGCCGTTGAGTTTTACCGAAAATTGGCGGCACCACTCCGGGATGCGGAGCGCGATCTCGAATTCCCCGCCGCTGGCGATCGCCAGCACGATGTCGCCGGAGCAGGGGTAGGCGCCCGTGAGCTCCGCCGCGTAGTGCGGGGTGTCGATCCGCATCGCCGCGGGAACGTCGATGCGCAGGACTTCCGGCTCCGCCGCCGCGCAGAAGCGCCCCAGCTGGGGCAGGAAACGGCAATAACTCGTCGGGCAGCACGAACAGCTGAACCACTCCTGACGCACCCGCCCGAGGTTCATGAGCTCGCGGGTGGTGTCATTTACTTCCAGCGGGTTCGCGTAGAAGAAATGCCTGCCGTCCAGCGAGATGCCGCTCAAGGCGTTGTTGTAGAGCGCCTTTTCCAAGACCTCGGCGTATTTGCGCTTGCCGGTCGCGTCGAGCAGGCGTTTGGACAGCTGGACCAGCGCCATCGCCGCACAGCTTTCGGCGTAGGCGGTGTCGTTGGGCAGTGCGAAGTCGTAGGTGAAGGCTTCGCCCTGCGGGGTGGAGCCGATGCCGCCCGTGATGTACATCCGCTTTTCGATCAAATTGTCGAAGATCCGTTCGACGAGCTTCCACAATTCCGCGTCGCCGGTCGCCGCGGCGAGGTCGGCGACTCCGGTGTAGAGGTACATCGCCCGGACGGCGTGCCCGGTGGCGGCGGTCTGCTCCCTTACCGGTTTGTCCGCCTGAAGGTTTTCGAGCTTGGAGGCGGAGAGCTCCTCGGCGACCGTAAAGTAATTGGGCTCCGTACCGCGTTCGTCGATGAAATATTTCGCAAGTTCCAGATAACGCTTTTCTCCCGTGGTGCCGTAGAGCTTGACGAGCGCGAGTTCCAGTTCCTCGTGGCCGGGGTAGCCGCGCATCTGCCCCTCCGCGCGACCGAATTTTGCGGCGATGAGATCGGCGTAACGGCACATCGCGTCGAGGAATTTGCGGCTCCCCGTCGCTTCGAAGTGCGCCACGGCGGCTTCGATCAGGTGCCCGGCGCAATAGAGTTCGTGGTCGTGGTGGAGATTAGTCCAGCGTTTTTCGGGCTCGACCAGCGTGAAGTGGGTGTTGAGATATCCGTCGGCCTGCTGGGCGCTCACGACCAGATCGACCGTTTCGTCGAGCTGTTTTTCCAGCTGCGGATCGGGGGAGTTGATGAGCGAGAGAGCCATGCCTTCCATCACCTTCGCCACGTCGGAGTCCCAGTAGACGTGCGGTTTGTCCGGATCGCCGGGGCGCCATTTGAGTTCGAATGCGCGCAATCTGCCGGTATCGCGGCATTTCCGGATGCATTCGGGGATCGTTGCCGTTCTTCCCGTTTCCCGGCGCGGCGCAAGTATGCGGTCGGCAAGAGTTATCTGCCTGAGCGAATCGGAAAGCATCATATTCCCTTCCAAATGTTTTCGGTGTGTCGCGTACATACTATATCGCCGCGCCGCCGACTTGGCAATCGGTCCGGCACCGGATTTCCGGTTATTCCAGCTTGAAAGTCTGCGCCGGCAACCGGTATTGCATGTGCTTGATCATCACGGGAACATTTCCCATAACAGCCTCCTTTCTTGGTTTTGGCTGGCTATAATCTATATTGGCGCATCAATATTTTCAAGCGTTTTATTGAAAAAATGTATAAAAATTATTGATTTTTTGTATTATTTCGGCTATATTACAGGGCAGAAGATAACTCGGAGGACGCAATGGCAACGATCGGAAATACCTTGCGGCATTTTCGCCAACAACGGCGTATGACGCAAGCTGAAGTGGCGGAAGCAGCGAAAATCACCCAGGGGACATACTCTTTGTACGAGGCGGACAAAGCGAAGCCGGGAATCCGGGCGCTGTCGCGCTTGGCCGATCTGTTCGGGGTGTCGGTCGCGGTCCTGGACAACAGTCTGCTCGATGTACCGGGCTTTCAGAACACTCCCCATCGCAACACCCCAGATGCAGATTTGAATATAATTATCAATGCATGGAACGCCATTCCGGAAGACCGACGCAAGATGCTGGTGGAATTGGCACTGGCTTGGAAAGCTCCCAAATCAACCGAAAAGGCGGAAAAATGAAGGGGTGTTTGGGACTTTTGGTGATCGGCATCCTTTTTCTCTGGGTAGGTGGATGCATGATGCAAAAATTTGGATGCAGTGTACCCAAGGCGATGTTGTTGGCCTGTGCTGTTTTTTTTGGTGTGTTCATGCTCGGGTTCTTATTTGCGATGTGCTCCAAAAAGAAGCCCGCCACCGAGGCCGATGAGGAAACGACCGCACCGCAAAATATTCCGTCCGCACCGCCCGCCGATGATCCGCGAGTGCACAGAATTTTCGAACTCAACAAAGAGGTGACCGCCAAGAAGAAGGTCGACCCGGATGGAGCGATTCAGACATTGGAACAAATCGAACGCCTGCAGAGAGGAATCTCCATGCACCCCCAATATCTTTTGGACACCCGGCTCCGGAAGGCAACGATCCTTTATGAGAACGGCCGGTTCGCCGAGGCAGAGTCGCTGTTGCTCAGCGAGTTGGCCAGCGCCCGCTGCATGAAGATTTCCGAAGAGACTGTCGCGGAAGCTGACCGCCAATACCGCAATCGGCTGGACGACCTGAAACGCGACCGGGAAATCTCCGGGGAGGCCCCCAAAGACTGGGAATTGATGCGGAACGGCAACGAGTGGCCAGACTTTGAGCGCAACCTCTACTGCTCCGCCATCTACACGAAACTGCGGATATTCTACACCAAAGCGCACCGTCAGGCTCTGGCGCTCACTTTCGCTATGGCCGAAGCCTACGCCAGATATGAGAACTCAACGCACAACGCATACTGCGACAATTCGGCGCCAGATTTCACCACCGTCGAAAAGCTGTTGCGCCAACTCAAGAGCGAAGAATACATCCCGCAGTGGGAAGCGTTCCTGCTCGAATATGCCACCCCTGAACCGAACTGTGAGCGTTGTTGGGCGATGATCGACGCCATAACGGCGAATCTCAATGACGGCAAATGATCAGCAAATTGCCAGCAAATTGGTCTCGCGTGCGCGCGCGCTCTTCCTGAGTGCATTCTAAAGAGTACTCTTGTAGACTTCTATGAGTCCTCATCGTATCTATAAGAGTATGCTCTTGAGGTTCTCCTCATGGTATATCTCTGTGTGGGTACTCCAAGTACCCACACACAGAGAGAGATAATAAGAGTATCTCATGTAAATACAAGATTAGGGCTATCCTCAAAGAGAGTCCTCTCTGCATATAGGCTTGTCCCGGGGTCCGCTTATGCTACCCCCGGACAAGCCAACAGCAGAGTTTATCACACATAAGACTTGGCGAAATAAAACAGAGTGGTCAAAACATGGAACCGAAGACGAGATACCTGATCTATGCGCGGATCAGCCCGCGCGGCTCGGACTACGAAGGCGAGACCAGCATCCCGACGCAGATCGAATACTGCCGCCGCTTCGTCGCCGCCCGCGGCGGGGTGGTGGTAGGTGAGCTGTCGGACAAGTTCGCATCCGGCGGAGATCTCGACCGCCCGGCGATGCAGCAGATACTTCGCCAGCTCGCCGGTACTCCGGAGTGGGATACGCTCATCACCTACAACTTGTCGCGCCTGACGCGGTCGCCCCGGGATATGTACACGATCATGGACGCGCTGAACGACGCCAAGAAGACCTACGTCTCGGCGACCGAGCCGAACTTCGACTTTTCGACGTTGGCCGGCGAGATGATGATCGGCGTGATTTCCCATGTGAACCAGTACATGCGCAAACAGCTGGCCAAGGCGACACACGACCGCATGATGTCGATCGCCGCCCGCGGCGAATGGCCGGCCGGTCGTGCTCCCTTCGGATACCGGCGCCGAGAGCCGAAAAACAACATTCTCGCCATTGACCCGGGAAATGCGGCGATCGTCCGCGACATCTTCCGGATGTACGCCAGTTCCGACTGCGAGACTATGGCAATCGCGCGGAAGTATTTCCGCATACTGTCGAAAAATACCATATTGAACATTCTGCACAATCCGATCTACATCGGGAAAATTCGATACGGCGGCCAGGAATTTGACGGCAAGCACGAACCGATCATCGACGCGGCCACATACGCGAGAGTGCAAGACAAAATGCCGAATCCGGAATACCACGAGCGACCGAAGTCCCGCCGTTACCCATATCTTCTCGCTGGACTGCTGCGGTGCTCCTGCGGGCGCGCGCTGACGCCGCAGAGCGCCAAGAGTGGGCAGTACGCTTATTATGTCTGCGGCGATCAAATACACCGGCACGTTCGCGTTTCCGCGACCAAGCTCGACGAGATGGCCGTGGACTACATTCGCCACATTGAGATCGACAAAGAGGTATTGGACGCGGTGGTGGATCAGCTGCGCGAGGACGAGCGCATAGCGGCCCAGAAGCGCGAGCCGGAACTGCGAGCGCTGCGCGATCGGATGGCGGCGCTGGAAAAAGAAAAGCAGAACATCGTCGATACGCTGCTGTCGGACGGCCGCTTGCATCAATCCATCATCAAGACCGCAAACGAGCGGGTGGAGAAGTTGGACGTCGAGATCTCCGCCATCGCTGAAGACCTTGAACGCCTGACGCCGGTGTACAATCAGGCCGATCTGTACAAAGCGGCGGTGGAATTCGTGGCTGGGCTGAATAAATTCTCCCAACTGGTGCAGGAACAGAGCGATCCCGACACACTGCGGCTTATAATCCGGACCTATATCGACCGTGTGGAGATGCGGGAGGATGGGAGCTTCGCAGTCTATCCGAACTCGAATATAATCAGTTCGCCTAATCCAACAATTTGGCAACCCCGCCTGGATTCGAACCAGGGCTGAATGGACCAAAACCACTTGTGCTACCGTTACACCACGGGGTTGTGCTGCCGGGGATATAAAATATCACCGGGCGCATCATATTGCAAAAGCCGATATTTTGAAAAACCTGTTTTTTTGTGGTGTTTTTTTGCGAAAACGGTGTATATTATCGTCATGCGGATTCGGGGTATTGAACACGGCGGCAGGCAAATCTTTTAAGGAACGTTGACGATGCATCCAATCTTTCTGCAGATCGGCGATTTTACGATACGCAGTTACGGTTTCATGGCGATGGTGGGGTTCCTCGTCGGCTGGTCCATGCTCTCGCTCAACCGCAAACACGCCGGTCTCACCGCGGATCAGGCGTCGAATCTGGTGCTGATCGGAATGGTTTCCGGCATCATCGGCGCGCGGATATTCTATGTGGTGCTGGAGTGGAAAGAGCATTTCGCGGACCATCCGGAGCGGATCATCCGCATCGATCAGGGCGGGTTGGTCTTCTACGGCGGGTTTCTGCTGGCCTTCGCGCTGATCGTCGGTTACTGCCGGTGGCGCAAACTCGACGTGGTGCGGGTGCTGGACATCGTCGCTCCGGCGATATCGGCGGCGCATGCCTGCGGACGCATCGGCTGTTATCTTAACGGCTGCTGTTACGGCAGGATCACGACGAGCATACTGGGTGTCGTCTATCCGCTCGAAAGCGGGATCCCGAAAGGTCATCCCGGCGCCAAGGTCCACCCGATACAGCTGTACGAGGCGGCCGAAAACGTCCTGGCGTGCGGGCTCTACTTCTACCTCGTCCGAAAGGGCAAACGCGGCATGGCGATGTCGGCCTACATGCTGGTCTACGGCATCTGCCGCTTCTTCAACGAGTTCTTCCGCGGCGACGACCGCGGCGAATTGTTTCATCAGACGCTGTTTTCTCCGGCGCAGTGGATCTGTCTGGGATTGATCCCGGTCGGCGCCGGACTGCTGATCTATTTCTGGCGCAAGGGCGGCAATGGCGCGAAGGCTTGATTTCACGGTCCCTGCCGAGGTCGCCGGGACGAGACTCGACCGCTGTCTGTCGCGGCTGATCCCGGATTCTTCCCGCGCCTATCTGCAGAAGCTCATCAGATCCGGCGCGGTGCTTTGCGACGGAACGGCATGCACCGTGCCGCGCCAGCCGGTCGTTTCCGGCATGCGCGTCGAAGTCGACATGCCGGAAGCCGAGGGCGGCGAAGCCGCTCCGGCGGCGGAACCTTTTGCTTACGACATACTCTACGAAGACGACTGGATGCTGGTCGTCGACAAGCCGGCCGGGGTGGTCGTGCATCCGGCGGCGGGCAACCCGTCGGGGACGATCGTCAATGCTCTTTTGGGGCGCTATCCGGAATGGGGCAAAAGCTTTCCCGGCGTCGACGCCCGGCCGGGGATCGTCCACCGGCTGGACAAGGATACGAGCGGCTGTCTGGTCGTCGCCAAGACTCCCGACGCGCAGTTCAAGCTCGGCACCGCGTTCGCCGAGCGCAAAACCGCCAAGACCTACCTCACGATCGTACGCGGCGAACCGCCGCGGCCGCAGGGCGAACTTTCCGGAATGATCGGCCGTCATCCCGTCAACCGGCAGAAAATGGCGCTGCTGGAGCGCGGCGGCAAGGAGGCACTGACGCGTTACCGGGTGCTTTCTTCCGGCGATCTCGCCGGACGCGTAGTTTCGCTTCTTGAAGTGAAGATAATGACCGGCCGGACGCACCAGATACGGGTGCATATGGCTTCGATCGGCACCCCGGTCCTGGGCGACGGACTTTACGGCGGAACCCGCGGCGTGGAGTTCCCGGTGCCGCGGCAGATGCTCCATGCGTGGCGCTTGTCGCTGCCGCATCCGGCTGACGGCCGCAGGCTGGAATTCGAGTCGCCGATACCGGCGGATTTCCGCGAAGTCGCCGCCGCGGCCGCGCTGACGCTGCCGAAACAAATCGCCGTTTAATTGCTCCGCAACGGTGGAATAATGGATTTTTCACGCTATATTATCGTATTGTAAGGTTGTGCGAACAATACGGGCATGCGGTATGGCGGAGTTTTCTTTGAAACAGCAGTTCGTGCGGTCGCTGCGCAAGGCGGTGAGCGCCGGCGGAGCGACTCGCGCCGCGCTTATGGAATGTCTGGGGCTGTCGGCTTCCGCGGTGTCCCAGATGCTGAGCGGCGATATTTTGCCGACTCTCAAGCGGCTGGATCAGCTGATCGAATTTCTGCACCCCGAGCCCGACGACGCGGAAAAACTGCAGACCATGCTGCTGTGGCTGCGCGCCGGCAGCGACAGATGTCCGTCCGAGTTCAACCGGCGGCTGTTCATGGCGCGGTGCCGCAACGCGCTCTCGATCGAAAAGCTGGCGATGCTGTCGGCGATCCCCGCATCCAGACTGCGCCGTCTGGAGCGCACCGCCTATGCCGAGCCGACCGGGGAGGAGGTGGCGGCGTTGAGCATGATCCTCGGTCAGCCGCTCAAGGACGGCGTATTCGTCGCCGAAACCGACGCGGAGCCGCAGGAAGTCGCGGAGTCGCCGACCTTGATGTTGCCGAGGATATCCGTCGAATGTCTGGCGAAATACTCGGCCAAGGCGGATTTTTTGAGATTCGTCGCGGATAACGGGCGCGGTTTTCTGGCGTTTCATCTGCTGCCGGCCGAGGCGGCGGCGGTGGTGATCGCCCCCGCGGATAAGTTCGGCGCGGCTCTGCCCGGCAAGCTGGAACTGATACTCGGCGTCGGCCGCCCCAAGGGCTTCATGCGCCTCGACCTGTGCGGCAGAAGCTCCGGAGCGGGGTTTTTCATGGACGGCGAACCGGCTCTGGCGAGCGGCGGATTTTTCGCTCCGCGTTCGGGCCGGGCCCGGGCGGCGTGGAGGCTGCCGGTCCTGCAGGCGAATCACATCCCGGAAGGCGGCATCCATGGCCAGGACTAAACTCGGATCCCTCGTCGACGGCATCGTGACCTTGGCCGGGCTGCTTCTGCTGGCGGCGATCGTGTTCGGCATATACTGCTTTTTCAATCCCGGCACCTGGAGCCGGACGATGAACAAAGTGGCGAATATTTGGGATAAAGCCAAAGCCGGCGGCGACCGGGTGGTCGACGACAGCTGGGGCAAAGTCAAGAAAAGCGGGGATAAACTGATCGACTCCGTCCCGCGCGAGAAAGAAAAAAAGGTGTCGGAGGAAAAGCCGGAGGCTGAAAAAAAATGAACGATTGGCTGTATGTCGCCTTGATGGGAATAGTGCAGGGACTTACGGAGTTTCTGCCGGTCAGTTCATCGGGGCATCTGGCGTTGCTCAATGCGCTTTTCGGCTTCGGCGGGGAAGAAGGTCTGCCGCTTACGATCGTGCTGCATGCCGGA
>Ga0310786_10010410_pt1 | contig 11693 bp, 13 predicted proteins | sample AusTroGonzalo_MG_FD_203881 | JGI IMG/M metagenome (GOLD analysis project Ga0310786, IMG submission 203881) | Bovine rumen microbial communities from tropical cattle in Woodstock, Queensland, Australia - Gonzalo_03 (v2) (version 2) | ecosystem: Host-associated > Mammals > Digestive system >... | reverse complement strand
GATTTGATGCTTTCCAGCCATTTGTTCTATAAGCTCAACTCGGTCTTCGTGGTCACTTACATAAAGTTTGGGTGTATGAAAAGCCTTTCGAGCCTTATGGGTTAGATACTTGGCGCTACGTTCTTTCCATTTAAAAGCCCAAAATTTAAAAATATTAGATGGATAGCATAGAAGTTGGCATCCTACGAACTGGTTAGCTCGCTGGGCGATGGCGTAGAACAAAAGGTCATAAGTTTCTTTCGCGTTAAGTTCAGTTAATACAAAATATTGTACTTTTGATTGCGCGCAGAGTAACGCATACATCATATCTGCAACAAATTCATCCCATTTATTATATTTTTCATCAAAGTTAACTTCTTCCATAATTTCCTCCTATTCTATTTATATTATACCACTTTTTTCTCAAAAAGTCAAATTCCTTACATTATAAATAATGCGCGCGAGCGCGTGTGATTATAACATAAAAATAAAAAATTTTCAAATTTTATTTTTGAAGAAAAATTTGATTTTTTCTGAAAAAAATGATATAATATATATAGAATAGAAAAGGAGTGATTGTTATGGGAGACTATACAGAAAATATTACATTTTTTTACGACACGCAGGAAGGCGATGAAACAGACCATGAAATGCATTTGAGTTATTCATTTCCAGGCGGGATGAATGTAGCAGCATTTCATAGGGCTTGTAAGCGTTTTGGGTATGCTCTTGGCTTCGCGCACGAAAACATTGAAGAATACTTTGGAGAAGATAATTGGGAGGATTAAATGAAATATCTACTAAAAGGAGATTGCCACGGAAACTTTGTCTGGCTTGGTAAAATTGAATATAAGCCAGAAGATACGGCAATTATTCTTTTGGGCGATGTTGGATTTAATTTTTATTTGAACAAGTCAGATTATAAACTAAAAAAGGTAGTAAATTCCAAAGGGTTTAAGCTTTATTGTCTACGAGGAAATCACGAGGCGCGCCCGACTCAAATTCGAGATATTGAGTATCGGTTTGACGAAGAAGTAGATAACTATATCTATATTGAACCGGAATTTCAAAATATTCGATATTTGGTAGATGGATATGTATATCAATTTGGTCAATATAAATGCCTTTGTATCGGTGGCGCCTACAGTGTAGATAAATGGTACAGGCTCGCGCGCGGAGGATATACGGAAGAAACAAACGATCCAAAGAAAACTGGATGGTTTCCGAATGAGCAATTAACCTATGATGAAATGTCTAGTATCCAACAAGATATTTTCAGAATAAAAGTAGACTTTGTATTCACCCATACTTGTCCTTTAAGCTTCCAGCCGACCGATCTATTTCTTGGTTTTGTTAACCAGTCCAAAGTTGATAATACTATGGAATATTGGATGGAGCAAATTAAGGATACTTTTGTATGGAAGATATGGTGTTTTGGACACTATCATTCTGACCGTATTGAACAGCCGCACGTAGAGCAATTCTTTAATGATATTGAAGAATTGGATACTATTTATAGTAGATGGGAGAAATATGATAAAACTGGTGAGTTAGACTGGTGGCTTCAAAAAAGTCCAAATTTTTATATGAAGTGAGTTAAAATGAAGTTTGTAAAAACAGTTTTCTTAGATGGTAAAGATAAATTACCAAAAAACCATAAGTCTTATAATTATTTAATGTCCGATTTTTTGGTTAAGAGTATAGATATTGGAACCAGAGATACTGATAAATGGGTTAAATATGAAATAACTAATAATGATGGTTTTAATTATCGTGGAAGTAAAGTAATTTTTATAGCCTATAAAGATGTTGGTAAAGATGAAGAAATTGTAGGCTATAAAACGCTTACAAAAGTTCAGGCTAAAGGTGTAACTAACTTTTTGGGTGATGCCGGTTTAAAAAATGTAAATGATGAACGAGCAAAATTAGTAAGAGAGGGGTGGAAATTGACAAATCAAGTGGTTAATAATATAATGGGTACTTATAATGCAACTAATAGTACTAATTGCTACACAACTTCAACTACTACCACAAATGGAAATCTAACTATTAATCCATATACGTGGAATGATAATTCTAATATAACAATTCCTAATACAATAACTACTACCGGTTGGGTATCTAATTATCCAACTTATGATGAAATTAATGAAATAAAGCGTCGTCTTGATAAAATTGAAAATAAAAATAAGAATGAAAAGGAGAACAAGAAAATGTTTGAAAGTCTTACTAAAAATTTGAAGTGCGGCCGCGCGCAGGATGTACGAATGTCTATTTATGGGCCTGCATTTAAAGGTGAGGATGAAAACTGGTACGCGGTTGATACCGATAATGTCTTAATTGATGTAAGTGACCTGCTTTTGGATATGGATTCTTATTGTTATATGATGCCAGTAGCAAAGAATCAGATTAAAGAAGGCGACTTCATTCTTCATAACGGACGTTGGACTAAAGTTGACAGAATTGGTGAAAATGGAGTGGACGGGGCTCTTGATATTTTCAAGAAAGAGTTTATTATTCCTGTGGCCACAAAATCTCCTTTTGGCTTTGAGTTCTACACTAAATTGGTTCCTCTGCTTGATTTCTCTAAATTCCAGGCAGATACCAATACTCCTTTTGGCGCACTCCCCATGATTCTTATGATGAATAATAAGAATGATAAGGATATGCTTCCAATGCTTATGATGATGGGCGCGCAGGGTGGCTTTGATTTTGATATGTCTAATCCTATGATGATATATTTTCTGATGAAAGATGGAGGAACTGATAATCTTCTTCCTTTCTTGATGATGAATCAGATGAATAAGACTAGCGACTAAGGAGGACGCGAGTCCTCCTTTTGATAAAAGGGGATAGAATGAGAATTATAAAACATGGAGACCAATATGAAATTGGTCAAGCAATATGTGATAGATGTAAGTGTGAGTTTGCGTATACATCAAAAGACATATTTACCGAGCGAGTTTGTGAATACGATGATGGGACTTATGGACGAGATTATATTAATCAAGATTTTGTTCGGTGTCCAGAGTGCCATAAAAATATAACTATACCGCAGCCAAAAATTGGAGGAATAAAATGAAAGCATATCTTGCAGGTTCTATTTTTTATTATGGTGATGAACTTAGAAATATCGAATGGGTGCGCCGGATTCGCGAAGCCTTTACTGATATTGACCTTTATAGTCCTATTGAGAACACAGACATAAATGGGCGCGAGGGAAAGAAAAAGTTTGGAAGTCCAATTATGATCGCGCAGGCAGACAATCAGCGTCTTGATGACTCTGATATTCTAATTGCGTGCCTTGACGGGGATGTAATTCCTGCTGGTACAAGCGCAGAAATTGGAAAATTTCACGAAAAAATTGTGCGCGGTGATAATAAGCTTTTGATTGGAATTTTGACTGATAACCGTCAATGCTGTTTGACCTATAGTGAGGAAAAGGATATAGGCGGCCGCGAGATTGGCGCGCAGCAGTATAGCTATCAGAATATTTATGTAACTGGACTTATTAAAGAAGTTGGATACTTAGTAACAAATATTGATGAAGCAATAGAAAAAATTTATAGATGGGTCAATGGTGAATAAATGAGTAGTCATGCTTTTGTCATAACAGAACGTGGCGCGGCAATATTAGAAGCAGATGAAGCTTGGTATAAATTTTGTGAAAAAGCAGATATAAAAAATCCATTTTTTAATATTAGAAATACCACAAGCGATGTACGTAATTAGTATCGAAGGATGCGGGATCGCTGGACTGTTGAATGGTTAATGGAAAATAAAGGATATGAAATCGCCGCTTATTGCGCCTCATTAAGAAATGATGATGTAAATGATTTATGGTGGTGGTTTGAAAATATGCTTCCATGCGAATATAATGTAGATTGTAATATATTTTGTAAAAACTTTGAAAATTGTTGTAAGGAAGGTTTTGTAAAATGGTCTATGGAGTAAAAGATAAGCCTCCAATTAGTAGAGCATTACTTTTTGCTTTGCAAATGATGCTTAGTTGCTTTACGGCGACTGCACTTATTGCCTAGATTTGTGGAGTACCATTATCAGGTGCTTTTATAGGTGCAGGCGCAGCAACACTAGTTTATGGAGCTGCAACAAAGTACCAGTCTCCAATGTTTATCAGCAATAGTGGAGCTTTTGTAGCACCAGTTTTGGCCGCTCTTGCTGCTGGTGGATACACGGCGGTAGCTATTGGTGGTTTTATTGCCTTTTTGGTTTATACTATATTTGGTATCATATTTAGGTATATAAATGTTGATAGCCTATATAAGTTTATGCCTAAGGTATTAATCGGTTCTATTACGGTTGTAATTGGTATAAATTTAATGGGGTTCATTCCTGGGTATATTGGTGATACTGGAAATCTTGGAGTAGTTATTGCATTTATTACAGTATTAGCAATTGCACTTTCAAGTCATTACTTTAAAGGCGCGCTTTCCATGTTTCCATTCTTAATAGGAACATTGGTGGGTTATATTGTATCTATTCCTTTTGGCTTAGTTGATTTTTCTAAATTTGAGGGAATTAAGTTATTTAGTCTACCAGATCTGGCCTTGATGCACTGGGCGCCCGTAGCATGGAAGAATATGATTCCCATTATTGTGGTTTATGTTGCATTTACTATTAGTGCTATTTGTGAATGTTTGAGCGATCATGCGGCCTTGGGTGGAATTATTGGTGAAGATTTGTATAAGAAACCTGGACTTACAAGAATTTTTGTAGGTGAAGGACTAGCCAATATCTTTAGCGCTGCTTTTGGCGGACTTGGCGCTTGTAGTTATGGAGAGGGCGTGGGCGCAGTAGGATTCAGTAAGTGTGCGTCTACTTTCGTTACGAGCCTGGCCGCGGTTATGATGATGGCTCTCGGATTTTTGGAACCAATTCAAGCTTTTATTGCAAGTATTCCTAGCTGTGTAATTGGCGGCGGTACTGCTTGTATTCTTTATGGTTTTATTTCTTCAAGTGGTATTCGACTTTTAAAAGATGTAGATTTCAATAATCAAAAGAATTTAATTATTTGCTCTGTTGTACTGGCACTTGGTATTAGTGGAGTAGTAATTGGAAATGATACATTCAGCCTAAGTGGTACAGCTCTTGCGCTTATCGCAGGAATTATTTTAAATTTGATTTTAAAGGAGAAAGAAGATGTTAAAGCTTAAGGTAACAGAAGAGTGGCGTTGTGAAGACAAGAACGAGGCCGAGTCTTTTATTAAGGCCGCGCGCGAAGATGGACAGAAGAATGGATATTCAGTTATAAAAGCTGGGTATACTCATAAAGAGAAGAAGGCAAAAGGCGAGGTTATTGATGAATGTGAAATTGTTTCAATTACTAAGCTTTATACAACAGTATGGAATGTATAAATCCTCATTTTAGAGCAGCTCCACCTTTTTCTTTTGACCAACTGTCAGTAATAACCTTATGTGGTTCTACCCGCTTCAAGGATTTGTTCCTTGAAGCGGCGCGTGATTTAACCCTATAGGGATGGATTGTTTTAATGCCAGGTATTTTTGGCCATGCTGATAATTTTGAATGGACAGAAGAACAAAAACAAAAATTAGATAAACTTCACCTTGAAAAAATTAGAATGTCTAATGCAGTTTTTTTACTTAATAAAGGAGGGTATATAGGAGAGTCGACGCGTAAAGAAATCGAATACGCAGCTTCTTTGAAAATACCAATCTATAAATATGAATGAAGATTTTATGGAGTTTAGTTTACTTGATGTGGATGATGAAAGTTTCTTAGCGGAGTCAGAGGAAATTATCTGTCGGCATTGTAAATTAATTTCGTATGTCGAATTTTAGGCGGAAGAGGAACAAGAAATAATAGACTTCTCATAGTATAATTTTCAAACTGGAGAAGGTTTTGTTGTCTGGAGTTGCTATTATGCTGAGGAAGGTATTAATGAACTCACCATTAATAGTGACTGTATGGTAAGTTAGCAAATTTTAGAAGACGGTTCATTTGAATTTTATTGGTGGCCAGCAGGCACAATCACTTTTTATTAGGAGTAAAGTTATGAATTACGTTTAGTTAATCACCTTAATATGCGCGGTCTTGGCAGTTTTAATCCCACTTGGTTTTAAGTTATATAAAACTAGTCAAGAACTTGTAAGAGAAAAGAATTGGCCTCGTCTAGTGGCAGCATTAAGTAAGTACATGGAAGAAGCAGAAAAGCTCTTTGAAGAGGGCGCAGATAAGAAAGCTTGGGTACTTACCATGATTCAATCTACTGCCGATTAGCTAGACTATAAGCTCACAGAACAAGACATGAAAAACCTTAGTGAATTGATTGATACATTGTGTGATATGTCTAAGGTAGTTAATGTTGAGGGTGAAGATGAAGAGGCCGCTGAATAAATCAGCGGTCTTAATTTTTGACTTTTTCTAAAAATTATGATATAATAATTATAGAAAATGAGACAAGGAGGTAATTTATATGGAACGCTTAATTGTAGTTGCAATTGGGAACGAAGCAGAAAATACAATCTGTTTTAGGGTGGCCGCAGATTCGAAGGCGGCACTTCATATGGTTACTTCTGCTCACGAGCAAGGCCTGGTAACTGCAGTTGGGGCAATCAATTATCAGTATTCTAAAGAAAAAGCTTATGCTCAATTGCGCGCGACCCTTCGTAAAAAGATTTTGGAAAAAGTAAAAGCCAAAATTTGAAATTTTCTGAAATTCATGGTATAATATATATAGAAAGTTGAGGGAGACCTCAATTTTTGAACGGCGCGGACTCGGTGAGGGGCGCTATGGGCGAGATAAAGATAACAAAACTCGCACGAATGTACGCGAAATGCTAAGTATCGCGGGCAGGGGTTATATTGTTGAAGGTACAAGTGAAATTAAAATTGCAAGTAGTTTGTACCAAAGGTGATTGTTCTGCCCCAAAGAAATCTTTTGTACAGGGTACGATTACAGCAGACTTAGCACTGGAGAATGAGTTAATATGTACAAAAGTTAAATGTACTTGTGCGAGGGTGGTTAAAGAATTGAGGTTGCGGTCCCAAGTAGCGAAAGCGGAGCTTGGTAAGTTAGCAGAGTACATTTAAAAATAGTTAAATGGGAGGGCTTATCCTTTCTCCCTCCCAGCCTTTTTGATGTAAACCCACTAAAACCGTAGTGCAAGTCGGTAAATTCAGCAGGCAATGGACTGAGAGAGAAGCTAAGGCGAAGGACTCCAGCGACGCAAGCTGTGAAGGGTGAGCACATCAGTATAGTGAGACGAGAGGTAACGTGAACCACTCGTACAATCGCGCGCCGTAAGGTTGGCGGTCGGGCAGAAAGTCCGGTAATAACAAAGCCTTAGGCGGGTCGCGCTCGCCAAAAATTCGCAGATATTACCAGCAAGGTCTGTGCAAAGATGCGATTCTATGCGCCAGTGAGTGTCGGTAACTGGTAAAAACGTCAGCCGGCCGTCGAGGTAAACTTCGCCTCTCTACGATAAGTCAAGAATGAAGTTAAGTATTGAAATAACCGATACAGCAGAGAAGAGAAGCGTATAGGGGTCGATGCTCTTACTTGGATTAGCTAACCAAGAGACGATGGTCGCGTGCCGCCATCCGCTGTGGTAGGAAGTAGATACTGCGCGCGAGCGCGTCATGTGACGGGCGCATGACACAAATAAAGAAAAGCCCGTTTTATGGGGGATTGGTGTTAGTGGCAAGCATGGTTGCCTTCCAAGCAACAGGGGCCGGTTCGAGTCCGGTATCTCCCTCCATTAAATAGAATTGAAACGGGTCAGGTCCTATCGCCCGACCAGGTAGGCGAGGAAAGTGAGGTAGGTCTGGGACATTCCATTTATGGTTTCAAATCCCTGTAAAGCGACTTCGCCTTGTAAGCGTGTAAGTGAAATATATTATCCACCTGGTCTTTAATTCTATTTTATATGGGGCAGTATCCCAATCGGAAGAGGAAGTGGACTTAAAATCCATTCAGTATGGGTTCGAATCCCATTTGCCCTACCAACCTCCTGAGAGGGCCTTTTCAAAATCTGGGCCGCGTATGGCGTGGTGAAAAACTGTTGAGGGCGCGCGGTAGTAAGTAATGGTGGGGCAGCTTACAAAAATTTTTGAGGTATTTAAATGAGTGTATCACTTTTTATTGCCATTTTTGTTGGCGGTGGTCTGGTGAATATTTTACTTACATAGGCCATAAAACAATTCTATTATAATCGAAACGAAGCGGCCAGCCCAAATGTTATTGCACTGATAAGTGCAATTGTAATTGGTGGTGGCGGAACAGCTTTTGCCTATATGTTATTAGGTGTTGAATGGACAGTTAATAACATTTTATGTCTGGCCGCGATGATGCTTTTCGTTTGGATGGGAAGTATGATTGGATACTCCAAAATTTTGGAGACTTATAGATAGTTTCGTACTTGGTAGATGCAGATAAATAGTGGTAAAGATATAGTTGATGCCACTCAAGAACTCGTAGATAAAGTAAGTGAGGAATAAAATTCCTCTATATGTGGGTGTAGTACAATGGTAAGTGCGCGGCCTTGCCAAGGCCGATATGAGGGTTCGATTCCCTTCACTCACTCCAAATGGGCAGTTAGCAAACTTGGTGGATGCGCGCGGTTGAAGCCCGTGAGAAAGAGGGTCGGTACCTCTACTGCCCACCAGAGATTTAAAATTTGATTTTCTATAAAATTTATGATATAATAATTATAGAAAATGAGAAAGGGGCAGAAAAAATGAAAGTCTTTGATGATTTTGATACTAAGATTCAGAGCGATGAAATTATCCCCGAAGAGTATGAAGATTGGCTTCAGAGTATTGGCGTGACTCTTGAAGAGTTTGAAGCTGATATGAAAGCTATGGATCGTTTAGTAGACTGGTATTTTTCTCCCTGGAACGCCTATGAAGTAGATTGCGATGATGGCACGCATGGTGACGTTATCTATGAGTGGGCAGGTTATATAGTGTCTTCTTCTTAATGGTGCTTTCGTCTAATGGCAAGGACGCAAGATTCTCAATCTCGTAATATGGGTTCAAATCCCGTAAGCATCACCAGCCGACCAGGACCACCCTCCGAGGTCGTTAAAGAAGACGATGGTGGCGGGAAGTTGTGGGGAACCCCGAGAACTGGTAAGAAACCCTCCGGCGCTCCGGTTCGTCGTTAATTCTGTTGCGTCAGGCGCAGATAAACAGCCGTTTAGCAGGTCAAGGCAAACGTAAAACAGCCGCTGCTGGGTACCGAGCGACTACCACATAGAAAGGCCGCTTCGTCTGGAGTATGACATAGACAGGAGACGTTAAACTTCAAGCGTGTCATCATCCTTGGGGATAGGGATGTAAATTAACAGTCCACGGGGGCCAACCCGACAAGGCGGACGTGGGACACGCGGCCAGCGTCACTTAAAGAAACGGCCGCTACATTACGAATTGCCAATTCTCTCGGCTGCAAACGAGAGTGAGTATGTTGCAGCATACAAAAGGCTTGTGCACCCGCCATAGATGGTGTACGGACATCTCGCCCGTTGAGGAGAGAAGAGTGGGTAAAAGAGCTGATTCCCACCACCAGAACATAAGGGCATATGGAATGGTATGATGCTCGGGGCACCGTGGCCTCTTGCCAACACGGATAATACCTTGGAGACGTGGGTTCGATCCCCATCCTGGCCAAGAGCCGGGTAGTTTAGTAGGTTAAAACACCAAGGACATTAATGGTCGCAAAAGGAAGCCTCCTCGTGGCGCGACTGGACAGGAACGTAGTTTTTGCCATTACGTAAACTGATAACTAATTCCTAGATGGTTTCAATTCGATATGGCATAAGAATTGAAGTGTCATTTTCCAGAAGGAACTGGACGAGCCTGCGGGCACGATACAACAGTAACTCAAGATGCGCAAGAATTTCGGCTATAAAACATACGAGAGCGAGCCGTAGAAAAATGACAACTATCGAACCGCAATCCTGGGACATGGGCGTATGCGGTATATAAATACCCACCGGCGCCTCGGGTTAGCTGCCGCCCGTGAAGGTAGCACTTATCGCGCCATCGACTAATAGGCTTAGGTCAGCAGACCTTCAATCTGCAAATACCGGTTCAAGTCCGGTTGGCGTGACCAGCAAGTTCGCGATGTATAAGACTCGAAATCGTATTAAAAAGTTTAGCTAACCTTTGAGCTTCGGCTCTAAATGGGCGAGTACCCCAATTGGAAGAGGGAACAGGCTCAAACCCTGTAAAGTGTGGGTTCGACTCCCACCTGGCCTACCAAACGTTTTTGTAGATTGTACGTTAATCAATTTGCCGTGTGAGAGGATGGATTTTTGGGTTAAACTACCACCGGCCGCCAATGTGAGTTTTTGCAACGAGCAGCGTGATATGTGGCAGATAGTCATTTGAAAACACGTAAAACGAAAACGAAAGTAAACCCAAACTAGTTACTGGAGGTACTGTGTATGAAAATTACCAAATTCTCCGAAGGCGAGGATACGCCGATTGGCTAGTAACGGGCCTGGGCAAGCCCCTAAACTGCCCACTATATGGGGACGTGGCGCAATGGGAGCGCAACAGCTTTGCAAGCTGAAGGTTGAGGGTTCAAATCCCTTCGTTTCCACCATCGAAGCGAGAGAATCTGGAATGTTAGTATCATATGCTACGGCATTTTGGAGAAACCGATTTGCAATAATATCTCGTAAGGCACTTCGAACCATCTATATCGCGCTGTAGAGGAGCGGTCCCTTACTAGGCTCATACCCTGGAGACGCAGGTTCGAATCCTGCCAGCGCTACCACATACCAGGCTAGCATAATGGAAGTGCAATTCCTTCATACGGAAAAGGTTGTCGGTTCAAGTCCGGCGCCTGGTACCAATGCGGCAAAGATTAGGACGCCGCAATTTTGTAAAGGGAGGAATTTACAAATGAAATATTATAGCGAAAATACCCGTAGATTCTACGACAGTGAACAGGAGTGCGCGCAGGCCGAAATTGAATACCACAAAAAGCTTGCCGCAGAAAAAGCTAAGAAAGAAGAGCTTTCAAATGCTCGTAAGACGCGCGCGAATGAAGTTGAGGAAGCTTATAAGGCTGTTCTCGAAGCGCAGAAAAAGTATCGAACTCTTCTTAAAAAGTTCTGTGAGGATTATGGTTCTTTCCATATGACTCTCAAAACTGGGGAAGATAATCCCTTCAATCTTTTTGAAAGTTTTTTTGACCGATTTTGGTAATTAAAAAACTATAAAGCCAAAAAGATAACTCTACCTAATAATAGACCCAAACAGCAAGTAAATTTTAAATCGCCAATTTTATTTATTTCTTGATTTGGAAATTAGGGTCTAGAAATTTGAAATTTTCTAAAATTTATGTTATAATAATATTAGAAAATGAGGGAAGACCTTTGTACCTTGAAAATATAAATAACTTATACCTCGGTGAAAATCCAGATGCGATGTCTGGTCCGAGGCGCGCCGAATAAGGCTCGGGGCAACGAAACAAGGATACTTGTGGATAGCTGGCCGCACTCTTAGCGTGAGCGAAAGAGCGAACTCCGGTTGGAGGAAAGTAAAGGCGTGGCGCAGAAGTTATCGCAAATAAAGGCAGCCGTGGACAGGCGGGAGTAATAGAAAGCAAGCGTTAAGAGCGTAGCCGAATCCAAGTTAGGGTTTAGCCGGTGACTGTATCAAACCTTGGAAATACCACCAATCCCGTGTGCGGTGAAGCAGAGAAATCTGTGTATAACTGTCT
>Ga0310786_10010408_pt1 | contig 11695 bp, 9 predicted proteins | sample AusTroGonzalo_MG_FD_203881 | JGI IMG/M metagenome (GOLD analysis project Ga0310786, IMG submission 203881) | Bovine rumen microbial communities from tropical cattle in Woodstock, Queensland, Australia - Gonzalo_03 (v2) (version 2) | ecosystem: Host-associated > Mammals > Digestive system >... | reverse complement strand
CATGATGGGGGCCTCCGGCAGTATTTAAAAAAGGGAAAGAGGGACTGCGTGCACAGCCCCTCTGAAAACTGTCTGCGGAATCAGGCTTTGGCTTTGCGGCCGCGGCGCTTTTCCTCCAGGAACGCCCAGACATAACCGTTGATCATGTTGGCGCTGTAGACACCGGAGAGGATGCCCACGATGATGGGGAGGGCAAACTCCCGGATGGAAGCCACACCCAGGATGCACAGGGCCACGATGGTGATCAGGGTGGTGACGGTGGTGCAGATGGTGCGGCCCAGGGACTCCTTGATGGAGAGGTTGGTGACCTCTTCCTTGGGAGCGTTGGGCATCTTCTTATGATTCTCACGGATCCGGTCGAAGATCACGATGGTGTTATTGATGGAATAACCCACGATGGTCAGCGCCGCGGCGATGAACGAGGAGTTCATCTGGATCACGGAGCGGAAGATGACCATGAAGGAGAGCATGATGGCCACATCATGCAGGAGGCCGAACACGGCGGAGAGACCGGAGTTGAGATCGAACCGGATGGCGATATAGATCAGCATCAGGACGGAGGCCAGGAGCACGGAAACGATCGCGTTTTTCACCAGCGTCGCGCCGGCCACGGGGCCCACGTAGTTCACATCGCCGATGGACTCGGCATCGGGATACTTTTCCTTCAGGCCGGTTTCGAAATCCTCCTGCACCTTCTGGATATCATCCTTGGCGACATCCTTGATGCGGATGTTGACCTCGTTACTACCCGAACCCTGGACGGTGACGGTGAAGGAACTGGCGCCGATCTGAGAAAGCACGGACTCGACATCGGTGCGGACGGCGGCGGTCTTCAGATCATACTGCATGGAGAGGCCGCCCTCAAAGTCGATACCCATATTGATGCCGCGGCCGCAGAGGGTCAGCACCAGGGCGACGACGATAATCGCGGCGGAAATGATCAGGCAGATTTTGGAACGATTCTTGATAACCATTACTGCTCGACCTCCTTTCCGGCGTTCACTTTGGTATAGAGAGACATCTTCGTGGCGCCGGCGGCGACGAAGCGGTTCATGAGGAACCGGGTGATCAGGATCGCGGAGATCATGGAGACCACCACGCCCAGGAGCAGCGTCTTGGCGAAGCCCTGGATGGAGCCGGTACCGAAGATCAGGAGCACGATGGCGGCGATGAGGGTGGTCACGTTGGCATCGAGCACGGCGGACATGGCGTTTTTAAAGCCGGCCCGAACCGAGGCCTTCGCGGAGCGGCCCTTGCGGGCTTCCTCATTAAAGCGCTCGAAGATGATGACGTTGGCATCCACGGCCATACCGATGCCCAGCACCACGCCGGCGAGACCGGGCAGCGTCAGCTGGATCCTGAAGACGGCGATGAGCAGGAACAGCAGGATGATATAGAGCGTCAGCGCCCAGGAGGCGATGAGCCCGTTGAGGCGATAACGGCAGATCATGAGGACCATGATCAGGAGAATACCGATCAGGGCGGCCTTCACGGAGGAGGTCAGGGCATCCTGACCCAGGGTCGCGGAGACCTTGTCGACCTTTTGCTGTGTCAGCTCCAGGGGCAGGGCGCCGGACTGGATCTTGGCGGCAATGGAGGTGGCCCGCTCGGCGGTGCCCATCCCGGTGATGACACCGGAACCGTTGGTGATGGCGGACTGCACGGTGGGGGCGATCAGCTGCTCTCCATCGAGCACGATGGCGATGGTGCGGCCGATGTTGGCGGAAGTCATCTCGCCGAAGAGCTTGGTGCCCTCGTCATTGAGCTGGAAAGCGATCTGATGCTCGCCCTCGGAATAGGCGTAGGTAGCCTTCTTGACCATTTCGCCGGTCATGAAGGTTTCCCCGTTGGGATCCTTGAACTCCAGCTTGGCGGCGGCGCCGATCAGATCCAGGACGGTATCATCCTGAACGTTCGGGATTTCCACGCGGATCCCGTCGACACCCAGGCGCTGGACGTTGGCTTCATTAAAGCCCTTATCGCTCAGGCGCTGGCGGATGATGGACATGGTGCCCTCCACCAGCTCATCAAAGTTGGCCTCGGAGCCCTCCGGCGCCTTGCCGGAATACTCCACATACATACCGCCCCGCAGATCCAGACCCAGGGCCAGGGACTGGGGCCAGTTTTCAGCATTCGTAGTGGGCAGCCAGGAGAGCACCTTATACAGCCCACGGGGCGGGATGCTCATCCCGGTGATCCCGAGCCAGCCAAGCAGGATCGTGACCACGAGCACGACGCACAGCGCAACGACGGCACCAGTTTTCCCGCCGGAGCGCCTATTGTTGGATTTCATGACGATCGTATCCTCCTTCGAAACGCAGATAAAGAAATTATATCCATTCTGGCATTTTTCGTCAATAGGGTTTTTAATTCAGGTACATTCCGGGGAAGATCATGTTGACGCCGAGGACGGAGGCGCCGAAATCGTTCATGAGGCGCTGCTGGGGAAGGCTGCGGGACATGATGCGGGTAGTGACGCGGGAGACGCCTTCGGCCGCCATGATGGCCATGAGCCGGTGCAGAAGGGCTTTGCCCATGCCCTGGTTGCGGGAGCCGGGCTCGATATAGATGGCTACGAGCTCGCAATCGGCCCCCTGGCCGGCCATGATGGCCTCGCCGATGAGGATGGCGTTGCGATAGAGACCCAGGGTCATGAAATGGGGCATGCGCTGGAGGGAACGGAGATAATCCAGATCCACGAAGGTGATCTCGTTCATCTGGAGACGGTAGATGAGGCCGTTGAGCTCATCCCAGGTGTTCAGGGGGGTGGGCGCCACGGTGCAGCTCATGGGGATCCGCCCGTCGCCGAAGGGGATGGTGAGCTGGAGGATATCATCGGTTTCCTCGCAGTCGAAACCGTTGTGAAGATAAAAATCCTTCATGGCGGTATCGGCGGGGGAGATGCTGGTATACAGGCGGCAGCGGAGCGTCGGGTTCACATTCTGCAGGACGCGGGCGCGGGCCACCAGGGCGCCGAAAAGCAGATAGCGGGAGGCCGGATCCCCGGCCAGGGAGAAATACAGATTGACAGGACAGTCCGGATAGAGGCCGGGCTGGAACTGATAGAGAATAAAGCCGTAGCCCGTCTGGGCGCCGAGATCATCGACGGCGTAGAAGACGTCCTCGGGGTTGATGCCGTTGACCGGCTGCATCGGATGAACAATCGTCATGGCGGGGTGATCCTTTCCATATTGAAAGTTGATTTATTATACAGGGAACGGGGAAGGTTGTCAAAAAGCTTGCCATAGGAAGCAAATCCTGATAAAATAGAACTGTTTCCGGTGTTTCACCGAAAATATTGGAAAGAGCGAAAGAGCAAGAGGAGGTACGGGCATGGCGCAGAATCCTGTATTCATCATTAAGATGCGCAACGGAAAGGAAATGAAAGGCGAGCTGTATCCGGAGTGCGCCCCGCAGTCCGTGGGGAACTTTATCGCGCTGGCCAACAGCGGGTTCTATGACGGGCTGATTTTCCACCGGGTGATTCCCGGGTTCATGATCCAGGGGGGCGATCCCCGGGGCATGGGCATCGGCGGGCCGGGGTACTGCATCAAGGGCGAGTTTGCTGCCAACGGGGTGGAGAACCCGCTGAAGCACACGTACGGCGTACTGAGCATGGCGAGGAGCATGATGCCGGACTCGGCGGGAAGCCAGTTCTTCATCATGACGAGCGACAGCCCCCATCTGGACGGGCAGTATGCCGCCTTCGGCAAGGTGCTGGAGGGCATGGAGACGGCGGAAGAAATCGTGAAAACGCCCCGGGATGCTCAGGACAAGCCCCTGGAACCGCAGGAGATGGAGTCTATCCGGGTGGAGACCTTCGGACAGGTTTATCCGTTTGAACAGGTCTGAGACAGGCGGACAGCGCGCGGAAGGGGAGAAAGCTCCTTCCGCGCTTTTTGACGAAGGAGGCTGGAAGATGGAAAAGCGGAAGATGACCGTGACGGTGGCGGGGAAGCCCTATACGCTGGTTTCCACGGATCCGCCGGAGTATGTGCGGCGGGTGGCGGATTTCGTGGACCGGAAGCTGAACGAGACGATGACGGTGACGCATCTGCCGGCGGGGCAGGCGGCCGTGATGACGTGTTTCAACCTGGCGGAGGATTTGCTGAAGGCCCAGGATGAGGCGGCTTTTGCGCGGAAACAGATGGAGAAGATGGTGAAGGAGCAGGAGGCGGAGAAGGCGGCCGCCGTGCGGATCGCTCTGGAGAAGGCAGCGGCGGAGCGGCGGGCCAAGGAGGCTTCGGAGGCTGAGACTGTAGAGACTGCCGCAGAGGAAACGGAAGAAGAGTAACTGCTTGATTGCGCGGGACTGGTATCATTGCTGGTTGTCGATAGGAACGCCGGGACGGTCCTTTTAGTTCCGGCCTGACGGCAGTAACAAAAAGGACCGTCCCGGTGTTCCATCGGGACCGAACCAAATGGGATCGGAACTATCCGAGTCAGTGAATTGGCGCGTGAACAGGAACCGGGGCGAAGGAAATAGATTTGGAGGTAGAAGATGGAGAATCTGGCTCCCGCGGGGAACCGGGAGGCTCTGGAACGGGCAGAGGCCGCCGGGGCGGATGCGGTTTACCTGGGATACGCGGCTTTCAGCGCCCGGGCCGGGGCGGGGAACTTCGGCCGGGAGGAACTGCGGGACGCCATCCGGTTTGCCCACGGGCGGCATATGCGGGTTTACGTGACGGTGAACACGTTGATCAAGGACGCGGAGATGCCCGAGGCGGCGGAGGTGATCCGGATGCTGCGGGAGGCGGGCGCGGACGGCGTGCTGATCCAGGATCTGGGACTTCTGCGGGTGATGAAGGCTTTATGCCCGGGGCTGAAGATCCATGCCAGCACCCAGATGGCCATCCACAACCGGACGGGGGCGGAATGGTGCCGGCGGATGGGCATGCGCCGGGTGGTGCTGGCGCGGGAATGCCCGCTGGAGGAGATCCGGAAGAGCGCGGAGAGCGGAATCGAGATCGAGGTATTCGGCCACGGAGCCCAGTGCGTGGCGGTGAGCGGGGAATGCCTGTTTTCCAGCATGTGCGGGGAGCGGAGCGGGAACCGGGGGCGGTGCGCCCAGCCCTGCCGGAAGGAATACATCTACCGGGGAAAAAGCGGGGCATGGCTGAGCCCGAGGGACGTGTGCCTGCGGGACGAGCTGGAGACGCTGGCGGCGGCGGGGGTTGCCTCGCTGAAAATTGAGGGGCGGGCCAAGCGGCCGGAATACGCGGCGGTGGTGACGGCGGCGTATCACGAGGGGCTTGAAAGCCTGCGGGAAGGCCGGTTCCGGAAGGCGGGAGCGGCGGAGAAGGAAGGGCTGAAGCAGATCTTCAACCGGGGCGGATTCATGAAGGGATACGCCTTCGGGAGCGAGGACGCGGGGGTGATCCAGCCGGAAGGGGTGAGCCACCTGGGGGTGGAGATCGGCCGGGTGGAAGAAGCGGACAGGAAGTTTATGCGGGTGCGGCTGACCCGGGATCTGGGGGACGGGGACGAACTGGAGATCCGCCGGGGACGGAAGAAGGAGGACCTGATCTACAGCGGGAAGGACGCCCGGGCCGGGGAGACGGCGCTGGTGCGCCTGCGGGAAGGCATGCGGGCGGAAAAGGGTGAGACGGTTTACCGGCTGACGGAGGAAAGGCAGATCCGGGAGGCCAGACAGATGCCTGGGCGGCGCTTTCGGGCGGACATGACGCTGCGGGCTGTTGCCGGGGAAACGCTGACGCTGACCGTGTCCGACGGGGAAAGCTCTGTCACGGTCCGGGGAGAAACGGTCGCGGCGGCCCGAACCCGGGCGGCTACGGAAGACGAGCTGCGGCGGAACCTTATGCGCACGGGGGAATCGCTGTTTGACCCGGGGACGATCCGGATCGAGACGGCGGGCGCCTTTGTGCCGGTATCGGAGATCAACCGGATCCGGCGGGAGGCGCTGGAGAAACTGGAAAACGCCCGGGCGGAGGCCTTTGCCCCGGACAACGGGGAGGAAGGGACGATGCCGGAGGCGCAGCTGCCCCGGAGGGAGCTGCCGAAGATGGCATGGGTGCGGACGGCGGAGCAGGCGGAGGCGGCCCGGCAGGACGGGTACCGGATCATCCGGGAGCCGGAGGACTACCGGGAGGAAGCGCTGGAAAGCCTGATCCGGGAGATGCCGGAGGGGGACTGGATCCAGCTGCCCATGGCATGCACGGAAGAAACGCTTTCGATGATCCGGGGGATCACGGAAAAATACCGGGAGAAGATCGGCGGGATCGTGCTGGGGACGGTGGGCCAGCTGGGGATCCGGTGGCCGGCGCGGATCGGCGCGGGAAGCGGGATCCCGGTGATGAACCGGCAGGCGGCGGCGCTGCTCTTCGAAGCGGGGTGCGAATTCGTGACGGCCTCGCCGGAGCTGACGGGCAGGGAACTGGAAAGCCTGACGGCGGGAGAGGCGCCCATCGTGATTCCGGTCTACGGAAGGACGCAGCTGATGCTTTTGCACCACTGCCCCGCGCGGACGGCGATGGGGATGGAGCGCGGACACCGGGAATGCCGGATGTGCGACAGGCACGAGGCGGAGGCCCTGGAAGGGACGGCGCTGGAGGACCGGATGGGGCACCGGTTCCCGCTGATGCGGGTGCGCCTGCCGGAGGGATGCCGCGTCCGGCTGATGAACACGCTGCCCACGGAATGGACGGACCGGAAGGGCATCCGGAACGCAGCGGCGGTGATGACCACGGAAAGCCGGGACGAGGCGGAACGGGTGATCCGGGCCATGCGGGAAGGGCGGAGAACCGGCATGGAAGCCACGGCGGGACACTGGGCGAGGGCAGTGGAATAAAGAGGGAGAAAGGGAAGCATGATCAACGATAGAACGCTGCGGGTGCTGGAATTCACGAAGATCCGGGAAATTCTGGCAGAGGGCGCGCTGACGGAGGCGGGGGCGGAGAAATGCCGGAACCTTGTGCCCTTCGACGACATGAGCCAGGTGCAGGCGGCCCAGGCGGAGACGGAAGAGGCCACGGTGATCCTGCACTACATCGGCGGGCACCCGATGACGCCCTTTCCGGACGTGCGGGCGGCCCTGGGGATCTGCGAAAAGGGCGGGACTTTAAGCGCGGGGATGCTGCTGAACGTGGCGGAGCTGCTGCGGGCGGCGCGGGCGGCCCGGGACGCGCTGGTGACCGAGCGGGAGAATACCCCGATCCTGCGGGGGATGGCGGAGGGCATTTTCACGGCCCGGAACCTGGAGAAGGACATCACGGACGCCATCATCAGCGAGGACGAGATCGCCGACCGTGCCTCCAGCGAGCTGATGAACATCCGGCGGCATCTGCGGGGGGCCCAGGAGCGGATCAAGGAAAAGCTGAACCAGATGATCCGATCGGCGGCGATGCAGAAATACCTGCAGGATCCGATCATCACGATGCGGGGAGACCGGTATGTGCTGCCGGTGCGGGCGGAATACCGGGCGAGCGTGCCGGGACTGGTGCACGACCAGAGCAGCAGCGGAGCGACGCTGTTCATCGAACCCATGGCGGCGGTGGAGATGGGAAACGAGCTGAAGCAATGGGAGGTCAAGGAGCAGCAGGAGATCGCCCGGATCCTGGCGGCACTCTCAGCGGAGATCGCCCCGTACGCGGACAGCATGCGGGAGACGGCGGAGCTGCTGGCGGAGCTGGATTTCATCTTCGCGAGGGGGCTTCTGAGCCGGCGATGGGTCTGCGTCGCGCCGAAGATGAACCAGGAAGGGTATCTGCACATCATCCGGGGACGGCATCCGCTGATCGACGCGGAAAAGGTGGTGCCGGAGACGGTCTGGCTCGGGAAGGAATTCACGACGCTGGTGGTGACGGGGCCGAACACGGGCGGGAAGACGGTGACGCTGAAGACGGTGGGGCTGTTTACGCTGATGGCCCAGGCCGGGCTGCAGGTACCGGCGGACCCGGGGACGGAGATGGCGGTTTTCGAGCAGGTTTTCGCGGACATCGGGGACGAGCAGAGCATCGAGCAGAGCCTGAGCACTTTTAGCGGGCACATGACGAACATCGTGACGATCATGCACGAGGTGACACCGCGGGACCTGGTGCTTTTCGACGAGCTTGGGGCGGGGACGGATCCCACGGAGGGGGCGGCCCTGGCCCAGAGCATCCTGACGCGGCTTCTGCACATCGGCGTACGCACGATGGCCACGACCCATTACAGCGAGCTGAAGATTTTTGCGCTGACCACCAAGGGGGTGGAGAACGCCTCGGTGGAATTTGACGTGGAGACGCTGCGGCCCACCTACCGGCTGAGCATCGGCGTACCCGGGAAGAGCAATGCCTTTGAGATCAGCCGGCGACTGGGGCTGCCGGAGAACCTGATCGACGGGGCGAAAAAGCTGCTGGACGGGGACACGGTGAAATTTGAAGACGTGATCGCCAATGCGGAATACCACCGGCAGGTGGCGGAGCGGGAGCGGCAGATCGCCCAGGAGGCCGGGAAGGAAACCATCCGGCTGCGGGACGAGGCGGAGAAGCTGCGCCGGGAGATGGAGACGAAGCGGGAGGAGACGCTGCGCAAGACCCGGGAGGAGGCGAAGCGGATCCTGGAGCAGGCCCGGCGGGAGAGCGAGACGGTGATCTCGGAGCTGAAAAAGATGAAGAAGGCCGGGCAGGGGGATGCATCAGCGGCGGAACTGCGGCGGCGGCTGGAGCACGGGATCGACGAGATGTCGGAAGGGCTGCGGCAGGAAGCGCAGGAGGACACGGAGGCCCCGAAGACGGTGAAGCCGGGCGACCGGGTGCGGATCCTGACTCTGGGCGCGGAAGGCACGGTGCTGGCCCCGCCGGACGAGAAGGGGGAGGTTTCCCTGCAGGCCGGGGCGATGAAATTCAAGGCGCAGATGAGCCAGCTGCGGCTGATCGCGGCGGCGAAGGCTCCGGAGAAGAGCACGGTGCGGGCGAAGACGGGGATGATGAGCCGGACGGTGGCCTCGGAATGCGACGTGCGGGGGATGAACCTGGAGGAGGCGCTGGGCGCCGTCGGGATCTATCTGGACGAAGCGGTGATGGCGGGGCTGAACGAGGTTTACATCATCCACGGGAAGGGCACGGGGATCCTGCGGGCGGGAATCCAGCAGGATCTGCGGAAGAACCGGCACGTGAAGAGCTTCCGGCGGGGCGTATACGGCGAAGGCGAGGACGGAGTGACGGTGGTCACGCTGAAATAAAAACAGGACGGGCGGCTCTGGAGGACTTCCGAAGAGCGGCCCGATACGGGAGATGAAAGAAAATGAAGGACAAACCAAGCATCCTGGTGGTGGACGACGACCCGAACATCAGCCGGCTGGAACAGCTGTACCTGGAGAAGGAAAACTACGAGGTGCGGGTGGCGGACCGGGGGGACAGGGCCATTGAAGAATTCCGGCGGCTGCCGCCGGACCTGATCCTGCTGGACGTGATGCTGCCGGGGATGGACGGATACCAGGTGCTGAAGACGGTGCGGAAGAGCGGGAACATCCCGGTGATCATGGTGACGGCCCGGGGGGAAACCTTCGACAAGGTGCTGTGCCTGGAGCTGGGGGCGGACGACTACATCACCAAGCCCTTTGACGGGAAGGAACTGACGGCCCGGGTGAAGGCAGTGCTGCGGCGGGCCGCGGGCGGGGACGAGGAGAAGAACACGGACCTGACCTATCCCGGGCTGACGGTGAGCATCACGGAATACAGCGTGCACTATGACGGGAAGCGGGTCGAGATGCCGCCGAAGGAACTGGAAGTGCTGTATTTCCTGGCCTCGCACCCCAACCAGGTTTTCACGCGGGAGCAGCTTCTGCAGCAGGTGTGGGGGTTTGACTTCTTCGGGGACAGCCGGACGGTGGACGTGCACATCAAGCGGCTGCGGGAAAAGCTGACGGACAGCGAGAAGTACGGCTGGTCGCTTTACACGGTGCGGGGGGTTGGGTATAAGTTCGCGACGTAAATTGGAGGAGAAAGAATGTTTGCGCGGATCATGGCCGTGGTGATGGCGGCGATCCTGATCACGGCGGCGGGGCTTTCCGGGATCTGGTGGATCACGCTGCGGAACCAGCAGATTGACGCCCGGCTGGACTACCTGATCTCGGAGGCGGAGGACATCGCTTATCTGGCCTCGAACCTGAGCGGGAGCACGCTGGAGACCTACTGGGGAAGCACGGCGAGAACCTATCTGAACGCGAAGGCGGAAAAGGTGAACCGGGAATTCGGGGCCTATATCGCGGTGGTGAACCGGCTGGGGAACGTGATGGACAACTTTCAGACGGCCTACAGCGAGGACCCGGAATTTGTGGAATCCCTGTCGGGGGAGGCCGTAACGGCGGCGCTGCGGTCGGTGCTGAGCGGGGAGAGCATCCGGATCCGGAGCAGCGAGGGGGAGGCGCCCACCTTCACGGTGGGGGTGCCCTTTCAGCAGAACGGATACGTGAGCGGGGCGGTGTTCATCCAGACCAAGGCCCAGCGGATCGAATCGGGGCTGGAACAGATCCTGCTGAAGATCGTGCTGATCACGGCGGGGGCCCTGGTGTTTTCCGGGATCGCGGTGTTCCTGTACCTGCGGTCGGCTTTGCGGCCCCTGCGGAAGATGACGCTGGCGGCGGGGAGCATCGCGGAGGGCGATTTCTCCGTGCGCGTCGACGAGAACCGGGGCGGAAGGGAATTGAAGGAAGTGAGCCGGGCCTTCAACACGATGACGAAAAAACTGGAGGGCGTCGAGGAGGGGCGCAGGGAATTTGTGGCCAACGTGAGCCACGAACTGCGGAGCCCCATCACGAGCATCCGGGGATTTGCGGAGGGCATGGCGGACGGGGTGATCCCGGAGGAGGAGCATCCGAAATACCTGCGGCTGGTGGCGGACGAGAGCAAGCGGCTGAGCGGGCTGATCAACGATCTGCTGGCGCTGAGCCGGCTGGAGAGGGAGGACGCGCAAATCGATTGGAGCGTATTCGACATCAACGAGCTGCTGCGGAAGGCCATCATCCGGCGCATCACGGACCTGGAGGAGAAGAAAATCGACATCGCCTGCGAGCCGGAGGAGGATCCCTGCCCGGTGCGGGCGGACCGGGACCGGATTGAACAGGTGGTGATCAACCTGCTGGACAACGCGATCAAGTTCACGGAGGAGGGCGGGAAGATCACGCTGAGCTCCCGGGTGCGGGGAAAGACGGCGGAGATCACGGTGAAGGACAACGGGATCGGCGTGGCGCCGGAGGACCGGGAGCGGATTTTCGAACGGTTCTTCACGGCGGACCGGGCCCACACGGCCGGAAAGGGCACGGGGCTGGGGCTGAGCATCTGCCAGCGGATCATGGAAATGCACGGGCAGAGCCTGCGGCTGCTGGACACGGATGAGGGGGCGGCCTTCCGGTTCACACTGGAATACTGCCCGGAAGAAAACCGGGATGACTTGACGGAAACGGAAAATCATGCATAATGCAATCAGAAGGGGGGAACGGTCATGCTGGACAGACACATTTTTCTGATCGGAATGCAGGGATGCGGCAAGAGCAGCCTGGGGAAGCGCGTTGCCCGGGAGACCGGGGTTCCCTTCGTGGACACCGACGCGATGGTGGCCCGGAGCGCCGACTGCACGGTGAACGAATTCTTCGAGAGATACGGGGAAGAGCCGTTCCGGCGGGCGGAAACCAACGCCCTGGTGCTGCTGACCCGGGCGCGGCCGATGATCATCTCCACGGGGGGCGGCACGGTTA
>Ga0310786_10010407_pt1 | contig 11695 bp, 10 predicted proteins | sample AusTroGonzalo_MG_FD_203881 | JGI IMG/M metagenome (GOLD analysis project Ga0310786, IMG submission 203881) | Bovine rumen microbial communities from tropical cattle in Woodstock, Queensland, Australia - Gonzalo_03 (v2) (version 2) | ecosystem: Host-associated > Mammals > Digestive system >... | reverse complement strand
GAAATGCGACGCGTCGTCCTCCCCGGGCTGTGCCCGCAGGCTTTCCTTCTGCGGAGGCGGCGGCTCCGGCGGGCGGGCGGCGGGAGCGGGGACGGGTTGCGTCGCCTCCTGCCTCGGAGTCCTGTCCATGTACAGAAACCCCCTGAACGGCACTATGAAGAACAATGCGACGGCAAGCGCAGCGGCAAAAAGCGAGAAGAGCAGCGTCTTTGGCGTCTTTCCGGCGCGCTCCACGGCCTCCGCGAACTCCTCGGCCGTCGCATACCTTTCGGCGGGATCGTCGCTTGTGGACTTCCCGACCACTGCGCGCAGCCTGGCGGACATGCGGCGGCCTCCGCACGCCTTCAGCATCTTGCCAAGCGAGAAGACGTCCCCGCGGACGCTCGCGGAGCCACGCACAAGCTGCTCGGGCGCGGCGAAGTCAGGCGTGCCGACGGCAAACCTGCCGGCTCCGCGCTCGCCGAAGGCTCCGGCCATGCCGCCGCCGGCGACTGGCGCGACAAGGCCCAGGTCGATGAGGACCGGCTCGCCGCTCCTGCGCCTCAGGACATTGCCAGGCTTAAGGTCGCGGTGGATGTAGCCGGCGGAATGGAGGTCGCCCACAGCCCTCGCGAGGGAGACTACGAAGGGAACGAGCTCCGAACGGTCCAGCGGAAGGAACAGCGGCTGGAGGTACTCCATCACGTAGAACGGACGACCGCCGGTCTCCCCCGCGCCAAAGAAGCGCGGCAGCGCGGAGATGGCGAGCGAGCGTATCACGTTCATCTCGCGCTCGAATCGCTCCCGCAGGTCGTAGCCCTCGTCGACCAGCAGCTTCAGCGCGCCCTCGCCGCCCATCCTCACGCTCATGACGCGGTAGACCTCTGCAGACCTCCCGGCGCCGAGGAATGCCTCGACGCGCCATCCGTCCACGACCTCGCCCAGGCGGAGCCGCCCGGTCGCGCCGCGCTCGGCGGGACGCGCCGAAAGCATTTCCTCTATGGACGGCAGTTCACCCATACGTCAGCGCCGCCAAGTCTTCTTGATGACCGTCGTCTTGCCACCGCCCCGCGAAGATCCTCCGTAGCCGCCGCCATAGCCGCCGCGGTACGCTCCGCCGTATCCGCCGCCGCCACTGCGGTACCCGCCCCCGCCGCCGTATCCGCCGCCGTATGAGTCCGGAATGTACATGACGCTCCTGAGGTTGAGGAGGTCTCGCGGAATCTCCTTGACGAACATCGACGGCTCGACCGGGAAGACCCCTCCGTCGGACATCCTCCTAAGCTGCGGGGAGAAGAGGTACAGCTCGTCCTTGGCGCGTGTTACGACGACGTAGAAAAGCCGGCGCTCCTCGTCCATGCGGTCCTCCTCAAGCGCCTTTGACGACGGGAACATCCCCTCCGAGCACCACGGCACTATGACGACGGGCCACTCCATGCCCTTGGCCTGGTGTATCGTCGAAAGCGTCACCTTGTCGGCGCCTGGGTCGTTGCGCCTGGCGTCGAGGTTGGTCATGAGCGCGACGTCGGCGAGGAACCCCTCCAGCCCGTTCGGCGCAGAGGCTATCTGGACCGCAAGCTCCTTGACGTCGTCCAGTCGGTCGTTCGCCTCGTCGTCCTCCCACTCTTCGTGGAGGTGGTCTTCGTAGAACAGGTCGCAGAAGTCCTCGACGAGCTCGCCTATCTCGCCTTCGGCAAGATGGTCGGCGGCGCACTCAAGGCACTTGGAGAGCGGCGGCCAGAGCGGACGCGCCTTCGCGCCGAGGAGCCCGCCCAGCGCGTCGCGGTCCTCCCTGCGCTTTCCGTCGAAGGTGCGTCCGAGCTTGTCCCAGTACTTGCGCGCGCTCATCTCGCCGACTCCGGGCAGCAGCGTCGCGAAGCGCAGGAAGGAAAGTTCGTCCGCCGGGTTGACGAGAAGCCGCAGGTACGCCAGCACGTCCTTGACGTGGACCTGCTCGAACACCCCGACGCCGGATGTTATGCGGAACGGCACCTTCGTCTTCGCGAGCGTCATCTGCACGTCGATGGACTGGAAGTGGCTGCGGTATAGGACGGCGACGTCTGAGTACCGGTAGCCGCGGTCGCGAGCCTCGCGCACGAGCCTCGACACCTCGAGCGCCTGCGACTTGCCGTCGCCGCCCTTGAAGAGCCATGGCCTGGCGGACGAGCCGGTGCGGACTGGCCGCAGCGTCTTCTCGAACTGGCGCGGGGAGTCCTTCATCACGACGTTCGCGACGTCCAGGACGCCGGGGAGCGACCGGTAGTTGCGCTCGAGCTTCACGATGCGGCAGCCGTCCCAGCGCTTCGGGAACTCCATTATGTTCTCGATCTGCGCCCCGCGCCATGTGTATATGCACTGGAAGTCGTCGCCGACGGCCATGATGTTGCGGTGCTTCGCGGCCAGTATGTCCGTGAACTCCGCCTGCAGGCCGTTGGTGTCCTGGTATTCGTCCACGAGCACGTGCAGGAAGTGCTCCTGGAGCGACTCGCGGACGCCCTCCTGCGTCTTGAGGAGCTCCAGGGCGTTGACGAGCAGGTCGTCGAAGTCCATCGAGTTGAGCTCGCGCTTGCGCGCCACGTACTTCGCCGCGACGTCCGCAATGGCCTCGGGCTCGACGCCCGCGACCTTCGTCTGCCAGCGCGACGCTATGAAAGCTACGGGCTTCCGCTCGTTGGCGGCCTCGGATATCATCTTGGCCACGAACTCCTTCTTCGGGAAGTCGCGCGGATCCTTGACAGAGGTCTTGATTACGTCTCCGATGAGCTTCTTCTGGTCGTCCTCGTCTATTATCTGGAAGCCCGGCTGGTAGCCGACGAAGGTCCCGTAGCGCCTGAGGAGCCGCGCGCATACCGAATGGAACGTGCCGCTCCATATCGCCGACACCTCCGGCCCGACGACCTTCTCCGCGCGTTCGAGCATCTCGCGCGCCGCGCGGTTTGTGAAGGTGAGCAGCAGTATGCGGTTCGCCGGGACGCCGCGCTCGACGAGATACGCGACGCGGTGGACGAGCGTCCGCGTCTTGCCGGTCCCGGCGGCGGCGAGGACGAGAAGCGGGCCGTCGTCCGCGGTCGCCGCCGCGCACTGTTCCGGATTCAGGAGTTTGGAGAAGTCTGTCATCGGAGTGTCTTGGTTTTGCGCCGGTCCCCGGCGTCACCGCTCGCAGCGGAGCGCCGGGTCGAGGCGGTCGCGGAGCCAGTCCGCCAGGTGGTTGAATGCGAGCACGAGGACGAAGATGGCGAGCGTCGTGAAGGTCATCTCCCACCACACGCCCTGCCAGAGCCTCATCCTGGCGTTGTTGATCATGACGCCCCAGCTAGGCTCGCCCTGCACGCCGATTCCGAGGAACGACATGAAAACCTCCGTCGAGACCGCCGACGGAAAGCGTATCGAGAACTGTATCAGGACGATGTGCGCGACGTTCGGCAGGATGTGCCTGAACATTATCCGCAGATGCGAGTACCCAAGCGTCTTCGCCGCCTGCACGTAGGCGCGCCCAGCCTGCTTCATGACCTCGGCGCGGATCGTGCGGCAGACCCCGACCCAGGTCGTGAAGCCGATTCCCATGTATATGCCGAGCAGCCCCTTTCCGACGACAAGGGAGATGGCGAGGATGAAGAGGAGCCCCGGCATCGAGGCGACCGTCGCCGAGAGCCACACGACGACGGAGTCCACCTTGCCGCCGAAGTATCCGCCGAGCAGCCCCAGCAGCACGCCTAGGGGAATCGCTATCAGCGACGTCATCACGCCGACGTGGAATGCGATCCGCGTGCCCTGCACGAGCCTCAGCGCGACGGAGCGCCCCAGGTTGTCCGTCCCCAGCCAGTGCTCAGCGCACGGCGCGATGTAGCGCGAATCGAGGTGGACCTGGTTGTACTCCGGCGTCGCGTCGCGCGCATGGGCCGCGCGGAACTGCACCTCGCCGTATATCGCGGCGGCGAGGTACATGGCCAGCACGGCCAGGCAGAGCTTTACGGACAGCTTCAAGCGACCTTGCCCAGCCACTCCCTCGGGAGCGCGTTCATCACGGTGTCCACGACCTGCTCCAGCGTCAGGTCGCTCGAGTCGATCTCAAGGGCCCCGTCCGCCTTCCTCAGCGGCGCGTACTTGCGCGTTGAGTCGATTGCGTCGCGCGCGAGGAGAGACGCCTTGACGGCCTCAGCCGTCTGGTTGGCGATGCCCTTCTCGACCTCCTCCTTCTGGCGGCGGCGGGCGCGGGCCTCGGCGGAGGCAGTGAGGTAGAACCTGGCTGGCGACTCCGGGAACACCGCCGTAGTTATGTCGCGCCCCTCGACGACCAGGTCCCCGTAGCGCGTCATCCCCTTGAGAAGCGCGGTGATCTTGTCGCGGACCGGCTTCTCGCGGGCGACCTTCGAGGCGTTGGCGTTGATCTCCGGGGTGCGGATGCGCTCGCCCGGGGCCTCGCCATTCACGTAGTACGCGATGCGGCCGCCCTCGGGACGGCACTCTATGTCCACATTAGCCGTGAAAGCGTGTATGGCCTCGGGGCTTTCCATGTCCACCCCGTTGACGAGGCACTGCCAGGTCATGATGCGGTACAGCGCCCCGGAGTCTACGTGAAGGTACCCAAGGCGCTCGCCGACGATGCGCGAGACGCTCGACTTCCCGGCTCCGCTCGGCCCGTCTATCGCTATTACGTTGCTCATTTCAGACTGTCCCTTTCGAATGTCCGCCCTATTATACCAAAACTACGCGTCTGCGTGACGTGCCGCAAGCGCCCTCTCCACGTCCGGCACGACCGAAAGGAGGCGCTTCGTGTATTCGCTCTTCGGATGCGCGAACACGGACTCGGACTCGCCGGCGTCCACGAAAAGCCCCCGCTCCATGACGCACACCCGGTCGCACACGTTCTTGACGACCGCGAGGTCGTGCGCGATGAGAAGTATCGAAAGCCCGAGTTCCCGCCGGAGGTCGCGGAGGAGGTTCAGGACCCTCGCCTGCACGGACACGTCAAGCGCCGACACCGGCTCGTCGGCGATTATAACCTGGGGCCCGCACGCAAGCGCGCGCGCCACCGAGACGCGCTGGCACTGCCCGCCGGACATCTCCCTCGGGTACTGGTCAAGGACGGCGTCGCTGAGGCCGACGAGCGCGAGCAGCTCCGCCGGGGTCCGCCTGCGATCCTTCGGGCTTCCCCTGCCGTGCGCCAGCGCCTCTGCGAGGGCCTGCCGCACGGTCATCCTCGGATTCAGGCTCCCGACCGCGTCCTGGAACACCATCTGCATCGACGCAGCGCGGCAGACGACGCGCCCTCCGGAGGCCTTCTCCAGCCCGATGAGGGTTTTCGCTATCGTCGACTTGCCGCTCCCAGACTCCCCGACGATGCCGAGTATCTCGCCTTCGCCCAGCGCGAAGCTCACGCCCCTCACGGCCTCGAAGTCGCCGTAGCGGACGTGCAGATACTCGACCTCCAGGAGATTCGTCACCTGAAGAGTTCCTTCTTGGCCGCCTGCAGGGCGCCAAGCCGCCTGGACACGGAGTTGAGGGCGGCCGCCTCGCGGTCTGCGTAGAGGCCGTGGTCGATGCCGCCGGTGGTGCCCTCGTGCGTCTTCGCGGCGACTGCGTCGTCTGGATCCATCGCGGCTACCTCGGCGGGCTTCCCCTCGTAGAGCGCGGCGAACTGGTCGCGCACCTCGTGGTAGGCGTCGCGCCAGGGCGTCCCCGCCGCGACCTTCATGAGCGCGACGTCGGTCGCGAACACCCCCGGAGTGAACGCCGCACGGCACCTCTCCGCGTCGACCTTGAGCCCGTCGACTACTTTCGCGAGGATCCTGAGCGTGGTGCGCGCGATGTCGAGGCCCTTCATGTACAGCCACTTGCAGTCCTGGAGGTCGCGGTTGTATCCGCCCGGCATGGCGTGCAGGAGCGAAAGCGCCGCGGTCTGGAGCCCCAGCACCTGCGCCGCCTTGGAGCGCACCAGCTCCAGGACGTCTGGGTTGAACTTCTGCGGCATGATGGACGAACCGGTGCAGTACGCGCGCGGCAGCTTGAAGTACGCGAACTCCGGCATCGAGAAGAGGATCATGTCCTCGGCGAGGCGCGAGAGGACGGCCATCAGCTGCGCGAGCGCGGAGAGAAGCGCGGCCTCGCACTCCCCGCGCGCCATCGACGCGCCGAAGCAGTTGTGGATCGTCCGCGAAAAGCCGAGGAGCCTGGTCGTGCGCGCACGGTCGAGAGGCAGCGGCACGCCGTAGCCGGCTGCCGAGCCGAGCGGGTTCGCGTCCGCGAGCCTGTACGCGGCCTCGAGGTTCTCCAGCTGGTCGAGGATCATCTCCGCGTGCCCCGTCGCCCACATCTCGACTGTGGACGGCATCGCGGGCTGGAGGTGCGTGCGGCCGACGAGCGGGACCGCGCCCGCCCTGGCGGCGAACGACCTCAGGGTCACCGCGAGCGCGACGGCCTCCGCCTCGGCGCGCAGTATCTCGTCCTTCATGTGGAGGCGGACGTCGACGGCGACCTGGTCGTTGCGGGAGCGCCCGGTGTGTATCTTCTTGCCGAGGTCGCCAAGCGTCTCCGTCAGCATGCGCTCGACTGCCATGTGGACGTCCTGGTCCTCGACGCGGATCTCGAACTTCCCCTTCTCCGCGAGCGCGGCGATCCTGCCGAGCTCCTTCCTGACTCTCGCGGCCTCCGCCTTGGTGACGACGGGCTTCCTGAGCCCCTTCATCTCCGAGAGCATCGTGACGTGCGCGGCCGTGCCCATGCAGTCCCACACCGCCAGCGCGAGGTCCAGTACGGGGTCGTCGCCGACCGTGTACTTCAGCACGTCCTGGTCGACCGTGGCGTCGGTTATCGTCTTCTTCGTGTTCTGCTTCATAGGTTCGTTCCCTCCTCCCTCTTGCGCGCGGACTCCATTGCGACGTTGAGCTTGATGTCCGCCGCTTCCAGCATGTCGCGGAGCTCCTCCTTTGGCTTCTTCCACCGCGCGACCTCGAGGAGGAACTCCGAATACGCCTTCGCGGCCTCGTAGAGCTCGTCGCCCCTGCCGCCGCCGAAGAGCACTATCTGGGACGACTTCGCGAGCGCCGCGAACCTGACGAACGGGTCCCCGCCCGCCAGTTCCAGCGCCTGGGCGAAGTCGCAGCTAAGGTATTTCCCGCAGAACGGGCGGTCGTAGGTCTGCGGGTAAAGGAAAAGCCTGCTCGCGAACCGGAGCACGTCCGACTGGCGGGCTATGCCGGGGACCAGCACTGAACGGCAGAGGCGGAGCATCTCCTCGTCGTCGCCCTCGACGGCCTCGCCCTTCATCCAGCGGTCTATCTCCGCGTACTCGAAGTCGACTTTCAGCGCCGGGTTGGCGTTCCTGATCGCCCGCTCCGCCGCAGCGTCGTCGACGGATTCGCCCTTGACGGCGAGCAGGAACGCCCTGGCGACCGCAACGCGCAGCCGCGCCAGGTCCGCGTAGCCCGGCGCAAGCAGGTAGATGCGGGTGAAGCGGGAGCCGTCGGCGCGCGTCGACTCCCGCACGACGACCTCCGCCGTGTTCGTGCGGATGTCGCCGACGTGCAGCACTATGCCGGGCTCGGCAAAGCGGCGCGGCTTCTGCCGCATCGCCCCGTACAGGCTCCTGCAGACGTCCGCCGCAAAGCCCGCTATCGGGGCCTGGAACTCCATCCGCATGTCCGCCGGGCAGTCGGCGAAGACCTGCACAAGCCCCTCGACCTTTGTTATCGGCGGGGACTTGAAGCGCTCGATTATCTCGGCGCGGCTCAGGGCTGCGGCCAGAACTGCGGCTAACACCGTCATTGACGGGCCATTCTACCAAATCGCGGACCGCATTGCAAACGCGGCGCCGATGCCGGCTACTGCGCCTCGAACTGGTCCTTGCCGACGCCGCAGACCGGGCAGGTCCAGTCGTCTGGCAGGGCCTCGAAGGCCACCCCGTTGTTGTCCGCCGGGTCGTAGACGTGTCCGCACACCTTGCAAACGTATTTCATGATTGCGTTCCTTTCTGTTTATCTGGCTTTACCTGTGTTGCGCAGCCCCCGGGCTCAGCGGCTCTTGAGGACGGTCTCGCTGCGCCACGCGTAGTACTTCTTCAGCTTCAGCTTGGAGGCGGCCTCCTCGTCGCAGAAGACCCACGCGTCCTTGTGGAGCTGGAGCGCGGAGGCGGTGCAGAACTGGGAGACGCCGCCCTCGACCATGCCCTTGACGGCGTCGGCCTTGCCCTTGCCGAACGCGAGGAGGATGATGCTCTTCGCCTCGCAGATGGTGCCGACGCCCATGGAGAGGGCGCGGGTGGGGACCTCCTTCTCCCTGCCCTTGAAGAAGAGGCGGGCGTTGTCCTTGATCGTCGACGGCGTCAGGTAGACGACGCCCGTGCGGCTGGAGAGGGACGTGCCGGGCTCGTTGAAGGCGATGTGCCCGTCCGATCCGATGCCGAGGACCTGGATGTCGATACCGCCAGCCTTCTTTATCCCCGCCTCGTATGCGGCGCACTCCTTGGCGAAGTCCTTGGCGAGGCCGTTGAGTACGTGCGTGTTGGAGAGCTTGATGTCGATCTTCTCGAACAGGTTCTTGTTCATGAAGTAGCGGTAGCTCTGCTCGTGCGTCCCGGCGAGGCCGACGTATTCGTCCAGGTTCCAGCTCTTGACCTGCCTGTACGAGACCTTCTTGGCCTTGACGGCCTTGGCCATCTCGTTGTACATGGCGACCGGCGTGGAGCCCGTCGCGAGGCCGAGCACGGTCTTCGGGTTCTTCTTGACCGCCGCGGTGATCATTTCGGCGGCCAGGCGGCTCGCCTCCTCCTTCGTCTTGCAGACTACGATTTCCATCTTTTGTCTCCTTTTCTTGTTTGGTTGTCCTGAAAATGCCCTTGCGCTACGCGGGGAACGTCTCGCCGTCGATGTACTCGGCCCTGAAGCTCGGCATCCGCGCGCGCCCCTTCGACAGAAGCTCGAGCACGCACTTCGCAAGCGCGGAGCCGTGGGAGAACGGATCGACCTCCATGCGCGAGACCGACTTTGCGTACACCGGCGCGAGCCCCTTGTTCGACCACGACACGACCCGCACGTCCGAAGGGACGTCGACGCCCCTGAGCGCAAGCGCCAGCAGCCCCGCCTCGGCCGCGTGGTCGTCCGTGAAGTATATCAGATCCGGAAGCGACTTCCTGCGGTCGATGTACTTGAAGAAGAACGAGATCGTCGCGCGCTTGACCGCCGCTATGAGGCCGTCCTGCACCCCGTGCGGGGCCACGTAGACGGTCTCCACCGCGACGCCGGCCTCGCCGAGCGCCACCGCGGCGTCCGCCGCGGCGAACTCGAAGCCGACCTGGAGGACGCTCCGGACGCCGGACGCGACGCAGCGCGACACCAGGTCCGGGACCGCCGCGTTGCTCACGAATCGGACCACCTCCGCGCCCCTGTACGCCGCGGCGTCGTCCCTCGCCACGACGAGGGTCCGCACGCCGGCGGACACGACCTCGCGGGATATCTCCGGCACGCCGAACATCTGCACGACGAACAGCCTGGGGTCCTTGAGCTGGAGCTTCAGCTGCGTCAGGTCGTACGTGCCGCCGGCCCCCCTCGTGACGGTTATCTGGCTGAAGAAGTAGCCCTTGGCGAGAAGCGTCCTCCTGAGCATGTCGCCGACAACGCTAACGTAGTAGCTGTCGTTGCGGTCCGGCACTACCAGCAGGACACGCCCGCGCCACACGTCGGTGCCCTTCCCCACGACCTCGCAGCCGCGCCCCGGATGCGGGAACACGAGACCTTCCGCCGCAAGGCGCGCCATGGCCGTGCGCGAGACTATCATGCTGACGCCGAGCTCGTCCGCTATGGACTTGAGCGGTGGCAGTATCTCGCCCGCCCTGTAGTAGCCGGAGGAGATGGCGAGCCTGAAGCCGGCCACCGCCTGGTCGGTAAGGCTGGCGCGGTCGTTCCGCGCCAGGGCGAAGGGTATCTTCCTGCGTCCAGCCATCGTCACAGGCCTCCCCGTGGGCGGATCACCTCGCGGCGTCGCGGACGATCGCCTCGTACTCGCCGCGCTGGGCCTCCATGGACTCCACCATCTTCAGCTGCGTGCGGCAGCGGACGAGGTTGTGGTCCTCGTAGGCCGTCCTGAAATACGTGTCGCCCGCGAGGTAGTCCGTGAGGAAGCGTATGCCTATCGTGAGCGTTATGAGCCTGCCGGAGAACGCAAGCGCGTCGAGCTCCGCCGCGTTCAGGAACTTCGCGTCCTTCAGGTAGCCCTTCACGAGGGCCTCGAAGTACTCCTTCCTGGAGAACACCTTCGAGAGGTCCTTCTCGTCCTCGGCCGCCGCCGCGGTGGAGGTGCGGACCATGTCGCCGAAGTCGTAGAGCGCCGAGCCCGGCATCGTCGTGTCGAGGTCGATGACCGCGACGCCCTCCTGGGTGACGTCGTCGAGCATGACGTTGTTGATCTTCGTGTCGTTGTGGGTGATGCGCTCGGGTATCTCGCCGGACGCCATGGCGGCGACGATGCGGCCCGCCTCCTCGCGGCGGGCGTTGACGAAGTCCATCTCGCGGGAGACGGACGCGAGCCGACCCTTGACGTCAGCCTTGGCGGCCTCGTCGAGGAGCCTCAGCCGGTTGACGGTGTCGTGGAACTTCGGCAGTATCTCGTTGAGACGGGGCGCAGGCAGGTCTGCGAGCGCGTTCTGGAACTTCGCGAACGCGTTGGCCGCGAGGAACGCCTGCTGGGAGTTCTCGATGAGGTCGACGGTGCGCGCGCCTGTGATGAACGCGTAGAGGCGCCAGGGCTTCGCGTACCCGAGCACCTCCAGGGAGCGCCCGCCCTTCGAGCGGATGTGCTCCGTGACGCGGCGGATGTTGTCCATCATCGCGTCCGGGTCCGGGAATATGTCGGTGTTGATGCGCTGCAGTATGTAGCTGACGCCGCGGGCGTCGTCCGCCTTGAACGTGTCGTTGATGTGGCCGGACCCGTAGCGGGCGACCTGCACGACGTCGCGGACGCCGAATCCTGCCAGTACGGAGCGGAGCTCCTCGTCGGTGTATGTGCGGTTTGACATCTTCGGTTCCTCCTTGGGGCTCTTTTCAGAACAGCTTGACGGGATACTCGCCCGCGTCGACGAGCTTCTTGATCTCGGCCATCACGAACGGCTTGTCCTCGCGGTATGTGACGCCAAACCAGCTGGACTCCGTGGGGAGCACGCGGCAAGTCGCCTTGCCCTCGTGTATGAGCTCGTCCACGACGAACGGGATGTACCACTCGCTCTTCTCCTTCGCGCCGTTCTCGGCGAGCCACTTCGGGAACCTGGTCTCGAGCTCCGCGAAGAGCTCGGGCGTGAAGCCCCAGAGGTTCATGGAAACGCGCGCGTCGAGCGGCACCTTCACGGGCGCGTCCGGGTTCTCGCGGTTCTCCGCCGCGTCGCCCGCGCGGACGAGCTTCGTCATCTCGGTGACGGCCTTGAGCGAGCCGTCGTCGCCGACTGTGCAGATGCCGCGCGCGACCGACCCGTTCTCGGACAGCGTGAGGTCGAGCTTGTAGCCGACCATCGCGAAGTCCATCGGCTTCGCGGCCGAGAGGAACGCCCCCAGCTTGGCGAACGCGTCGCGCCCGTAGAAGTCGTCTGCGTTGATGACGGCGAAAGGCTCCTTCACTATGCCGCGCGCGGCGCGGGTCGCGTGCGCGGTGCCCCAGGGCTTGGTGCGCCCCTCAGGGACCTTGTAGGGGGCGGGCAGGTCGTTGATGTCCTGGTAGCAGTACTCGACGGGGA
>Ga0310786_10010406_pt1 | contig 11696 bp, 9 predicted proteins | sample AusTroGonzalo_MG_FD_203881 | JGI IMG/M metagenome (GOLD analysis project Ga0310786, IMG submission 203881) | Bovine rumen microbial communities from tropical cattle in Woodstock, Queensland, Australia - Gonzalo_03 (v2) (version 2) | ecosystem: Host-associated > Mammals > Digestive system >... | reverse complement strand
ACCCCCAAAAACAAGTAAAAGAGGAATATGAAAAAAATCGTTCTGGGTCTGATGATGGTGCTTTTCACCATGACGGCCAACGCTCAGTTTGAGGCTGGTAAGAAGTACATCGGTGCTTCTGTTTCGGGCTTGAATCTTAGCTACAGCAAGCAGTCGAAAACAACGTTTGAGGTCAATGCCACCGCCGGCGCTTTCGTGTTCGACGATTGGATGGTGACAGGACAGTTGGGCTACAACCACATCCAAGATACCAACCAGTTTGAGGTCGGCCTCGGATGGCGATATTACATCGCGCAGAACGGCCTCTATCTCGGCCTCGGAGCCCTCTATGCTCATAGCGACAACGGCGATGGAAGCGATTTCAAGGCGGACAACTTTTTCATCACACCCGAGATTGGTTATGCTTTCTTCATCAACGAGTACCTGACCATTGAGCCGGCCGTCTATTACAGAATGTCCCTCAACGAATTCTCCAACGGCTCCACCGTGGGTCTGAAGATCGGCCTCGGCTTCTATTTCTGAGACTCCCCCCTAAGCTATAACTTTATCCTTAACAAATAACTTTTACGCGTATGAAAACAAACCTAAGCTCACAGATTACCCTTGACCGCGTGTCGCCACGCTACTATCGTCCTGACGGCACCATTGAGCGCTCCGTGCTCACTCGTTTTGAGAAACTGCCCACCGACATCTACGCAACCATCGAGGAAGGTGCCGCTGAGGTGGCTCTGAAGATTGCAGCTACCATTCGCCAGCGCCAGCGCGAGATCCGTGCCTGCGCCATCGCTTTCTCCGGCGGTGCTACGATGACCGAGGTGTTCAACCAACTCGTTCGTATGCACGAGGAGGAAGGCCTCAGCTTCCAGAACGTAGTCGCTTTCGTGACTCACGAATACTACCCGCTACCACCCGAGAGCGTGCAAAGCAACCTGAAAGCTCTGAAGGATCAGTTCTTCGATCGCGTGGACATTCCCGCACAGAACATCTACCCCCTCGACGGCACGACTCCGCAGGAGCGCGTGACAGAGCACTGCATGGCCTATGAGAAAATGATCGAACAGCTCGGCGGCCTCGACATCGCCCTCCTCGGCATCGGACGAATGGGCAACATTGCTCTGAATGTTACAGGTTCCCAGCGCAATAGCCATACGCGCCTCGTGCTTCTGGATCCCAGCAGCCGTGCAGAGGCTGTGAAGGTGTTCGGCTCGGAACAAAACGTTCCTGTCTGCGCCATCACCATGGGCGTTAGCACAATCCGCCAAGCCCGCAAGATCTTCCTGATGGCTTGGGGCGATGAGAAAGCCGACGTGATCAAGAACGCCGTCGAAGGCGAAATCACGGACGCACAGAGCGCAACCTTCCTGCAGATGCACAATAACGTGCAGGTGGTTCTCGACCTCAGCAGCGCTGCCAACCTGACGCGCATCCGCCGTCCATGGCTGGTAACCAGCTGCGACTGGGACGACAAACTCATCCGCTCCGCCATCGTATGGCTGTGCCAGAAGACCGGCAAGCCCATCCTCAAACTCACCAATAAGGACTACAACCAGTACGGTCTCGGTGAGCTGCTGGCTCTCTACGGCTCTGCCTACGAGGTGAACATCAAGATCTTCAACGACCTGCAGCACACCATCACCGGATGGCCCGGCGGCAAGCCCAATGCTGACGACAGCAACCGTCCCGAGCGTGCAAAGCCCGCTCAGAAGCGCGTCATCATCTTCTCGCCGCACCCCGATGACGACGTCATCTCCATGGGTGGCACCCTGCAGCGTCTGGTGAAGCAGAAGCACGAAGTCCACGTGGCCTACGAAACCTCTGGTAATATCGCCGTGGGCGACGAAGAGGTATTCCGCTTCATGCACTTCACGAAGGGCTTCAACGACCTCTTCGAGGATGGCAAGGACGAGGTCATCAACGCCCGCTACAAGGAGTTCATCGACTTCATCAACAAGAAAAAGCCCGAGGACTTCGATTCACGTGACATCCTGGAGGTGAAGGGCCTCATCCGTCGCGGCGAGGCACGCATTGCCAGCATGTACAGCGGCATCCCCTTGGAGCGCGTACATTTCCTGAACCTGCCGTTCTATGAGACCGGTAAGATCCAGAAGAATCCCATCTCCGAAGCCGACGTGGAAATCGTCCTCGCTCTGCTCCGCGAGGTGAAGCCTCACCAGATCTTCGTGGCCGGTGACCTCGCCGACCCGCACGGCACCCACCGCGTCTGCACCGACGCTGTTCTCGCTGCCATCGATATCGAGAAGGAGGCAGGTGCTGAATGGCTCAAGAACTGCCGTATCTGGATGTACCGTGGTGCATGGGCAGAATGGGAGATTGAGCACATCGAGATGGCCGTGCCCATCAGCCCCGAGGAGCTGCGCACAAAACGCAACGCTATCCTCAAACATGCAAGCCAGATGGAGAGCGCTCCCTTCCTGGGCAACGACGAACGTCTGTTCTGGCAGCGCGCCGAGGACCGCAACCACGCCACCGCCGAGCTCTACAGCAGTCTCGGTCTGGCTGCCTACGAGGCCATGGAAGCCTTCGTGCAGTACCATCCCCTCTAAAGCAATCCGCTTATCATCAATTAAAAGAGGCTGTGTCGCTTGACACAGCCTCTTTTGCATATCCATTATCGTGCAGGAAAATCACTTCACGAGAGCGAGGGTATCCATGGCAATCATGAGCTCTTCGTCGGTGGGGATGACGCAGACCTTGACGCGGGAAGAGTCCTTGCTGATGACGGCCTCAGTGGCACGGCAGGCACGGTTCTTGGCATCATCGAGCTCCACACCGAGGAACTCAAGGCCCTTCGTAGCACCCTCGCGAACCTCGTACTGGTTCTCACCGGCACCGGCAGTGAACAGAATCACATCGACACCGCCCATTGCAGCGGCGTAGGAACCGATATATTTCTTGATGCGGTAGGTGTACATCTCCTTGGCCAGGCGGGCAAGGTCATTGCCCTCGGCGATACCGGCGAGAATGTCGCGGAAGTCGCTGCGCCCCTCGCTGACACCCAGCAGACCGCTCTGCTTGTTCAAGAGGTTGGAGATGCCCTTGGTGTCGAGACCGAGCTTGTCCATGAGGAAGGTGACAGCACCGGCATCAATGTCACCGGAACGGGTGCCCATCATCAGACCCTCAAGGGGCGTGAGGCCCATGGAGGTATCAACGACTTTGCCATCTTTGACAGCTGCGATGCTGGCACCGCCGCCGATGTGGCAGGTGATGACCTTGGAGCCTTCCATGGGCATCCCGAGGAACTCAAGGACACGGGCAGAGACATAGCGGTGGCTGGTGCCATGGAAACCATAGCGGCGTACACCATGCTTCTTGTAAAGCTCGTAAGGTAGCGCGTACATATAAGCGTAGTCGGGCATGGTCTGGTGGAAAGCGGTGTCGAAGACGCCGACCTGCGGGAGGTTGGGCAGCAGCGCCTTGACGGCATTCACACCTTTGATGTTGGCAGGGTTATGAAGGGGGGCGAGATCGTTACAAGCAGCGAACTGCTCCATCACTTCTGGGGTCAGGAGCACGCTCTTCGAGAACTTCTCGCCGCCGTGCACCATGCGGTGACCTACGGCATCAATCTCATTGAGGTCTTTCAGGACAGCATGCTCGCCCTCGGTCAGCACCTTAAAGATGAGCTGCACACCAGCCGTATGCTCGGGCACGGGAGCCTCGAACTGGAACTTCTGGCCTTCAGCCTTGTATTTGATAAAGGAATCGGGCAGTCCGATTTTCTCGATGCCGCCACTGGTGATGACGCTACGGTCATCCATATTGTACAAAGCGTACTTGATACTGCTGCTTCCGCAGTTAAGAACAAGGATTTTCATGTTTATCGGCCTCGCCCCCAACCCCCCCCTCTGAGAAAGGAGAGTGATTACCGGGGAACATTGAGGACTTATTTTTGTTTGTTAATGATGATTGTTTATGCTCCCCTCTCTCACGGGAAGGGGGGGAACTACTTCATGGCCTGGCAGGCAGTGATGGCGATGAGATAATAAATGTCCTCGACGGAGCAGCCACGGCTGAGGTCGTTGACGGGACGGGCAATACCCTGAAGAATCGGACCGATGGCGATAGCTCCGGCCAGACGCTGCACAAGCTTGTAGCTGATGTTGCCCACTTCAAGGTTCGGGTAAACGAGGACATTGGCATGACCGGCGATGGCGCTGCCAGGAGCCTTCTTCTCGCCCACGGAGGGTACGAGGGCGGCATCGGCCTGCAGCTCGCCATCCACCTTCAGTTCGGGACAACGCTCTTTGGCCAAGCGGGTAGCCTCGATGACTTTATCCACCACTTCGTGCTTGGCAGAACCCTTGGTGCTGAAGCTCAGCATGGCCACGCGGGGATCGTCGAAACCGGCAACGCTCTTGGCGGTCTGCGCAGTGCAGACGGCAATCTGTGCCAACTGGTCGGCATCGGGCATGGGAGTTACAGCAACATCGCCCACAACGAGGACACCGTCCTCTCCATATTCGGGCTTGTCGGTTATCAGCAACATAGCGCCACTCACGCAGGTGATACCCGGGGTACACTTGATAATTTGCAGAGCAGGACGCAGGGTCTCACCCGTGGTGCTGAGGGCGCCGGAGATCTGGCCGTCGGCACCTTCGGTCTTGATAATCATGCAACCCAGATAGAGCGGATTCTTAACAAGAGTACGAGCCTGCTCAATGGTCATACCCTTGCTCTTGCGTAACTCGCAGAGCAACTGTGCCAGTTCTTCGCTGCGCTCGTAGTTCTCGGGGTCGATGAGCGTAGCCTCGCCGATGTGCGTGAGGCCGTGCTTCTTGGCCAGAGCATTCACCTTGTCGGGATTGCCGATGAGGATGATGTCGGCCAGCTTGTCGGCCAACGCCTTGTCAGCCGCAATCAGTGTGCGTTCTTCCTCGGCTTCGGGCAGCACGATGCGCTGACGATTAGACTGCGCGCGTGCGATAATCTTTTCAATGAGTGTCATAGTCTTTTATTTAATAATTTGACAATTTACAATTTTCCACTTATGAGTTCTTAGCTTTTATGCTTGCTCTGACTAAATAAATAATCAGTAGGAGGTAGGCGATAATGGAACAAATCTCGGAGAGAGGATTGGCAAGCCACTCAGCATTGACGGGATTGAAGCCCACAAAACGAAGCAAAGCCGCCACGACGCCCATGAGAGCGCCACCGGCAATGAAGCCGCTGGCCAAGAGTGTTCCGCGCTCGCCACGGGCGGTGTTGACAGCAGCATCCTGAGAGCGCGTCGTGACATACCAGTTAATGGCACCGCCAACCACAAGGGGAACATTCAGTTCCAGAGGAATAAACATTCCTAACGCAAATGCCAGCACTGGAACACCCAGCACGTTGAGCATCAAAGCCAACATAGCACCGACGCCATAGAGCAGCCAAGGTGCCCCTTGCCCCATCATCAGAGGCTCGATGACAGCCGCCATCGCATTGGCCTGCGGAGCCACAAGAGCATTCTCGCCCGTGAAGCCGTAAGTCTTATTCAAAATAATGATGACGCCACCGACGGTAGCAGCCGAGACCAGCGTTCCAAGGAACTTCCATGTCTCTTGCTTGGCGGGTGTCGTACCGAGCCAGTAGCCAATCTTCAGGTCGGTGACAAAGCCGCCGGCCATGGAAAGAGCCGTGCAGACAACACCGCCGATGACCATGCTGGAGACCATGCCGCTGGTTCCTTGCAGACCAGCAGCCACCAGAACGATGGAGGCGATGATGAGTGTCATGAGAGTCATTCCGCTCACAGGATTACTACCCACGATAGCGATGGCGTTGGCAGCCACCGTTGTGAAGAGAAACGCAATGACGGAAACCACAAGCCAGGCGACTAACGCCTGTAGGAAGTTGTGAATCACACCAGCATAGAAGAACACGAGCACAACCACCAAGGCCACCACAACAGCAATGGACAAGAAGCGCATACTTAGGTCGCGGTCTGTGCGCAGCGAAGCGGCAGCCACTGCTCCCGACTTACCGCGCAACTCACGCCCGGCCAAGCCGACAGCACCTTTGATGACGCCCCAGCTCTTGACAATACCGATGACACCAGCCATGGCGATGGCTCCGATGCCGATATAGCGGGCATAGTTGGTGAAGATGAACTGAGGATCTGCCTGCGAGAGCATCACGGAATCTGTAGTTGTCATTCCCAACAGTGGAATGACAAACCACCAGACAAAGAGGCTGCCGGCACAAATAATGCTGGCATATTTCAAGCCTACAATATAACCAAGTCCCAGTACGGCAGCACCGGTGTTGATGGAGAATGTGAGTTTTACGCGCTGGGCAAGGTCCTCGCCCCATGAGGTCATGCGTGTGGTCAGGGTCTCATGCCAAAAACCGAAGGTGCTGACCACAAAATCGTAGAGTCCTCCGATGGCCGCAGCCCAGATGAGAGGACGGGCCTGATTACCGCCCTGCTGGCCGCTGACGAGCACCTGCGTGGTGGCCGTAGCCTCAGGGAAAGGATACTTTCCGTGCATATCCTTGACGAAATAACGACGGAAAGGAATGAGGAACAAAATACCTAAGCAACCTCCTAACAGGGATGCAAGGAATACATGGAAGAAGTTGACCGTAATCTCAGGATATTTGGCCTGCAAGATGTAAAGTGCCGGCAGCGTGAAGATAGCTCCGGCCACGATGACACCCGAAGAAGCGCCGATACTCTGGATAATCACATTCTCACCCAAGGCACCCTTGCGCTTGGCAGCTGTACTCAAACCCACCGCAATGATGGCAATCGGAATAGCGGCCTCAAAGACCTGTCCCACCTTCAAACCCAGATAGGCGGCTGCAGCCGAGAAGATAACTGCCATGATGACACCCCACGAAACGCTCCAAGCATTCACCTCGGAATACTCGCGCTGCGGACTCATCAACGGTTCATAGACCTCACCTTCCGCCAGCTCGCGGAAGGCATTGTCAGGGAGACTCACAGGTCTAGACTCTCCCTGAGAGGGAGCAGAATCTTTTGGATTATTCGTATTCTTATTCATTGTCATCTAGTTTTATTATCTATGTTAGAGAGGTAACAGCTCCCTCCGGAGGGGGGAAGAAGAGTCTCTTTAAAAGGCATCCTCGGTGAGGATCCGTTCCAGGTCCTCGGCACTCACGCGGAGCTGGAAGGACCCGCGGAAGGCTACGGAGATGGCTCCCGACTCCTCGCTGACCACGATAGCCAGAGCATCGGTTTCCTGCGACACACCCAGCGCCGCACGATGACGCAAGCCCAGTTCTTTGGGCAGGTTCAGGTCGTGGGCCACCGGCAGAATGCAACCTGCAGCCGCTATGCGCTGACGGGCAATAATCATTCCTCCGTCATGCAACGGAGAGTTCTTAAAGAAAATATTCTCGATAAGGCGTTGGCTGATTTTTGCATCCACATACTCGCCAGAACGGATGAAATCATTGAGTGGCAACGAGCGCTGCATGACTATGAGCGCGCCCACCTTCTGCTTCGACATAGACAGGCAAGCCATCACGATAGGCAGGATATCCTCGCGGGTGTGAGTCTGTTTCTTTTCGCCGCTAAAAAAGCGCACGGCTGCTCGTACACGCTGGTGTGTTCCAATGGAATAGAAAAACTTTCTGATCTCATCTTGGAACAATATCAACAGCGCCAGGGCACCCACACTGACAACCCGGTCGAGCAGGCCGCCCAACAGGCGCATCTCCAGAATCTGAGAGATAAACAGCCAAAAGACAATGAAGATGAGCACTCCAAAGAAAATGTTCAGTGAGCGCGATTCTTTCATCAGCCGATAGCTGTAGTAGAGGAGGACAGCGACCAGCAGAATGTCTATGAAGTCTTTAAGGCCGAAGGAGAAAAACACGGGCTATTTACGATTTGATAATTTACTATTTAATATTGATTCGTATGACGTCTAACGCTTAGATTCTTTCAATGTTTCAATTTCTCAATTTATTGATTATCCGCACGACTTCTACCGCTTCACGAACATCATGAACGCGAAGGATATTAGCCCCTGCTTGCAGGGCTAAGGCATGGAGGGCCGTCGTCCCATGAAGGGCATTCTCAGGCGTAGTCTCCAGCACTTTATATATCATCGACTTGCGCGAAATGCCCACGAGCATAGGGCAGTCAGGGAAGAGACGCACAAAGTCGTCGAGGTGGCGCAGCAGCTCATAATTCTGGTCCAGTGTCTTGCCAAAGCCGAAGCCCAAGTCCAGGATGACATCAGCCACGCCCAACTCATAGAGTTCACCAAGCCGTTCGGCAAAAAAACGAGCAACAGAAGGACGGAAGTCATCGGGAGCCACCGCCTCGCTACAGCCAGGATGCGTGAGCACATAAGGCACCTGCAGGTCAGCCACGGTGGCAAACATCTGTGAATCTGCCCCACCACTGACATCGTTGACGAGCGCCACTCCGTAGGTCTCTACGCAATGGCGAGCCACAGATGCACGGAATGTATCAACACTCACAAGCACCTCGGGCATTGACTCACGAACCACAGACAGCGCTAGATCCAGACGACGGAGTTCTTCCTCTTCCGAGACCTCGCTGGCACCTGGGCGGGTGCTATAAGCACCTACATCAATCATCCAAGCGCCCTCCTGCTTGATTTGCTCGGCACGCAAACGGATAGCCGCCTCGTCCTTCATGCGGCTATCCGCATAAAACGAGTCGGGCGTCACATTGAGAATGCCCATGATCCGCGGGGTGTCAAAATCCCAGAGCTTACCTGCAATACAAAGCGTCATAAGGGCTATACGCGCGTTTTTTCGCGACAAAGATAAGGAAAAGTTTATAGTTTGACGGCCTAAGTGGAAAGTTTTTGCTATTTTTGCACCAAAATTATAAGAAATAGTCATGACAGATACCAAAAACCTATACGAAATCTATCTCAAACACCCTGAGGTGACCACCGACAGCCGCCGTTGTCCCAAAGGTAGTATGTTCTTTGCGCTCAAGGGCGAATCATTCGATGGCAACCGTTTTGCCGCAAAGGCTTTGGAGGCTGGTTCAGCTGTGGCAGTAGTGGATGATGCAGCCGTCATCCCCGAGGGTGACCAACGTTACGTTTTGGTGGCCGATGTCTTGGAATCCTTGCAGGCATTGGCAGCCTATCATCGCCAACAGTTTCAGGGGCCGGTCGTACAGGTGACAGGAACCAACGGCAAGACAACAACCAAGGAACTCATTGCTGCCGTGCTCAGTCAGCGCTACCGAGTGCTTTATACGCAGGGGAACCTCAACAACCACATCGGCGTGCCGTTGACACTGCTGCGCCTGCGCCCTGAGGAGCATGAGATAGCCATCATTGAGACCGGAGCCAACCACCCGGGCGAGATTGCCTTCCTCACCAACATTGTGCAACCTGACTATGGCCTCATCACCAATGTGGGCCGCGCCCATATCGAGGGTTTTGGTTCCTTCGAAGGTGTCAAGCGCACAAAAGGCGAGTTGTATGACTATCTGTGCAAGAAGACCTCAGCGCACGTGTTTATCAATGCCAGTAACGAGGACCTCTTCGGGATGATTCACCAACGCGGCTATCAGCCAGAAGATGACAAATGTATTGCCTATGGCCACGAGGAACAGGCATCCGTTTGCCTTTGCACAGGGTCTGTCATCGAGTGCAACCCGATGCTCCGCCTGCGTTGGCAACCCGATAAGGATAAAGCGGCGGAGGTGCAGACACATCTCATCGGAGCCTATAATATAGATAATGTGTTGGCCGCCGTAGCTATCGGACTCCACTTTGGCGTAAAGGCCGAAGACATCAGCACAGCCCTGAGCGACTATCAGCCCAGCCTCGGACGCTCGGAATATCGCCGCACAGCAGACAACGAGCTCATCATCGACGCTTACAATGCCAATCTCACGTCCATGCAAGCTGCACTGGACAATTTCTGCCGCATCAGCCACGCTCACAAGATGGTGATTCTTGGCGACATGAAAGAACTGGGAGCAGTCAGCGAAGAGGCTCATCTGAAAGTGGCAGAACTGGCGCTTGGCACTAAGCCCGAAGCTGCCTGGTTCGTTGGCGATGAGTTCACCAAAGCTTTAGCCACACTAGCGCCTGCTTCTGAAACAGATATTCGCTGCTTCCCCGACGTGACAGCCGTCAAGGAAGCCATCGCAGCCCAACGTCCCACAGGGCGCCTCATCCTAGTCAAAGGCTCCAACAGCACCAAGCTCCATCAATTGCCTGATTTGCTTTAAGTCGAAATATTGAAAAGTTGAGCCATCGCTCGTAGCGAAGATTTATGTATCATTCGTTCATTCGTTGTGAAGAAAATGACGATTGTCGTTGACGATAAGATTCCGTATATTATGCCTGCACTGCAGGCACTGGCTGATGAGGTGGTTGCCAAGGCCGGCAGTGAAATCTGCCCGGAGGACGTGCGCGATGCTGACATCCTTGCCGTTCGCACTCGCACGCACTGCAATCAGGCCCTTCTTGAAGGTAGCCGCGTCAAACTTGTCGTCACCGCCACCATCGGTTTCGACCACCTCGACACCGACTATCTCGACCGCGCTGGCATCCGCTGGTCCAACTGCCCAGGCTGCAATGCTACGAGCGTCGGACAATACGTCCGCAACAGCCTGTTTGCCCTACAGCAGGACAAGGGGCTCGACATCAGCAACAGCACCATTGGCATCGTGGGCGTAGGACACGTAGGCACTGCTGTCTGGCAAGCCCTCAAACCGTTCATTGTCCAAGGCAAGGGCCGATTGTTGCTCTGCGACCCTTTGCGCGAACCTTTTACCCTCAATGTCGAAGATCACAGCCGATGGTGCGACCTGCATGAGATTCAGGAGCAAGCTGACATCATCACTTTCCATACCCCTTTGACCACCGACGGGCCGGCACCCACCCTCCACCTGGCTGATACGGTTTTCATGACGGGGCTGCGACGCCATCCTGTCATCATCAATGCTGCACGCGGAGGTGTCATCGACGAGCACGCCTTGTTGCAAGCTATGGATGAAGGGCTCGTGAGCCACGCCGTCATCGATACCTGGGAACAGGAGCCGGACATCAATCCCGAGCTGCTGCGCCGTGCGTTCATCGCCACCCCTCACATCGCCGGCTACAGCGCCGATGGAAAAGCCAATGCCACGCGCATGACGCTCGCTACTATCTGTCGGTTCATCGGGAAACCTATGCGTTTTGAGGTCAAGCCCCCTGCCCTCCCCCATGACCTCGCGCTCTCAGCCGACCCCGTCACCCGCGCCCTGCAACTCTACAACCCACGTTCCGACAGCAACCGACTGAAGGAAGCCCCCGAAAAATTTGAATGGCTACGCGGTCACTATCCCCTGCGCCGCGAGCAAGCCACAGACTGACCATATTTCTTGCACACTACACCTTTATTTGTGCACAAAATACACTTTTTCCAATATTTATTTGGTAATGTGAATAAAAAACACGACCTTTGCACCCTGAAAAGAAAAGAGTATTCATTAATAAACATTTAAATTTACGACTATGTCTGAAATTGAAAGCAAAGTAAGAGATATCATCGTCGATAAGCTTGGCGTTGATGCAGCAGAAGTAAGTGCAGAGAAGAGTTTCACTGGCGACCTCGGCGCAGATTCCCTCGACACCGTAGAGCTCATCATGGAGTTCGAGAAGGAGTTCGGTCTGACCATTCCCGATGACGAGGCTGAGAAGATTGCCACCGTTGGTGACGCTATCGCTTACATC
>Ga0310786_10010405_pt1 | contig 11696 bp, 8 predicted proteins | sample AusTroGonzalo_MG_FD_203881 | JGI IMG/M metagenome (GOLD analysis project Ga0310786, IMG submission 203881) | Bovine rumen microbial communities from tropical cattle in Woodstock, Queensland, Australia - Gonzalo_03 (v2) (version 2) | ecosystem: Host-associated > Mammals > Digestive system >... | reverse complement strand
CGGTACTGCGGGCATCCACTCGGACCTCTTTCCCTCGGAAAACTTCGGGATAGTCCGTCATCATCCGCGTGGCGATATCGTGATGCTGGCGCCAGCCTTTGGAGGAAAGGTCTCCCCCACGCAGGTACAGCTTCGGGAAGGCCTTTTGGAAACGGAGCCGGGCCTCTTCGCCCGCGGGGGTGAGGTTCCCGGCCTGATAAGCCTCTTCCAGCATGTCGCGGAAGAGGACGAAGTCGCTGTCCGAGCCGTTGTTGCGGGCTCCGTGACGGCCGTAGTGGCTGATATAGAAGGGCTTGAATCCCTTCGGAGGACGGGCATGCTCCGGAATCTGTTCCGGATACATGTTAAAAACGTGGGACGCTTTGGCCGGATCGGCCTCAATGGCTTTGCGGGCCGTCTGGGCCGATACGCCAACCACAGCCAGGAAAAGGATGGCCGCGGTAAGGAAAAGACGGGCGCTTCTCATATCGGGGTCCCGTTATGCGCCGCCTTCGACCAGATGGGAATGCAGGGTCACATTCATCTCGGCCGGTTTGTTGTCGATGATGTTAAGCAACAGGTTGAACGACTTCTCGGCAATCTCGTGAAGCGGTTGCACCATGTGCGGAATGCCCGGAGGGATGAGGTCGTAGACATCGCTTTCGTCGTAGCAGACAAAGTCGAAGTCCCGATGCATGCGCAGGTTCAGTTTCGTCATGGCGTAGAAGCCGCTCTTGCTGAGTTTCTTGGTAGGTAGCACGAAGGCGCTGGTACCGCGCAGATGAGCCTCCCGGAAAACCTTGGTCACCTCGTCGGCCGAAGGGGAAATCCCGTACGGGAGCACATTCACACGGATATTCTCCTCCAGGCCCGCCTCCTGCATGGCCCGCTCGTAGCCTTTCACGCGCTCGGACACGCTGGTAATCTCGATATCGTAACCGATAATCTCGATGCGCTTGTGACCCATACCGATCAGGTACCGGGTGGCCTCGTAGCCGCCGGCCTCGTTGTCCACCAGCACACGGCCGAAGGCATCCCCGGGGATGTTGCGGTCTATCAGCACGGTGGGAATGTTGTAGCTGCCCGACCGGTGCAGCACTTTCTCGCTGCCCGCGCAGGGAGCCACAATCAGGCCTTCCACGTTGTACCCGATCATCTTGTCGATCAGGTTACTCAGCTTCGAGGCGCTTTCATCGGAGCTGGCGAAAAGGACGGTGTAGCCCGCCTTGTAGGCGATGTTCTCCAGATGACGGCAGATTTCAGCAAAGAAGGGGCTGGAAATATCCGACGTAATGACCGCGATGGTATGGGTACGTCCGCTGCGCAGCGAAGCCGCCGCATTATTGCGTTTGTAACCCAGGCGCTTAGCCACCTGCAGGACCCGCTCGGCCGTATCTGCGTTCACCGGGCAATCCAGTTCTCCGTTCTCTTTGACTTTCGCGTTCATCACGAAAGAGACCAGCGTTACGGAAACGCCTGCCTCGCGCGCGACATCACGAATGGTGGTTTTCTTTATCATATTTCACTAAATAAATCAAGTTCGTAAATATACTAAAATTTTTTAAATCTTGATTCATTTTTTTGCCGAGCCCATGTTGCGGTATTTCCCGCACAGTAGTTCCACCACCGGCGCCATGGCTTTCGGGAAGACTTTCCGCAGGTCAATCTCGTCGGTTTGGAGCAGCTGATTCTTCAGCGCGCGCATGAAGTTGTCTTTGATTTCCGTGGCCAGGTTCACCTTCACGATACCGTTCGCAATGGCTTCCCGCACCATCTCGGCCGGGATACCCGAGCTGCCGTGCAGCACCAGGCACACGGGGGTGGCGGCATGGATGGCCTGCAGGCGCGGGATATCCAGGTGCGGCGGCTGCTTGTAAAATCCGTGAGCCGAGCCGATGGCCACCGCCAGGGCATCCACACCGGTGGCATCCACAAAGGCCTTGGCCTCTTCGGGAGTGGTGAAGCCGCCTCCCTGTTCCTGGCCCAGTTTGGCCACGTAGCCCAGTTCGGCTTCCACGTTCACGCCATAGGGGGCGGCGATTTCCACCACCTTGCGCGTCGTGGCCACGTTTTCCTCGAAAGGTTTCTCGCTGGCATCGATCATCACGGAATCGAAACCGGCATCCAGACAGCGCTGGACCAGTTCCACGGAACCACCGTGATCCAGATGGATGCAACCATCAATCCCATAATCCGCAAAGGCCTGGCGGGCCATTTTTACGGCCGTCTGCAACCCCATGTAGTCAATGGAACTGCGGGTGAGCTGGAGCATCACCGGGGCCTGGACCTGCGCCGCCGCCTGCATCACGCAGGAAAGCGTTTCAAAATTATAAAAGTTGGTGGCCAGAACAGCATTCTTTTCTGCCTGACGCTGTTTCAGAAATTCCTTGACATTCATAATTGCATTTCTTTGTTACAAAAATACGAAAAAAACGTTAATTTTGCATTTATGAATGACACACCGAAAGTAAAACCCATCTTTCGTCTGAAGAACGAAGAAGGGAAAATCGATTTCTTTAAGTCGTGGCAGTGGCAAGTGATTATCTGTTCGATGATCGGCTACTCCATTTTCTATTTTGTCCGGAAAAATTTCTCGTTTGCCATGCCGGCCCTGGCCGCCGAATATGGCATCGGAGACCTGCAGCTGGGTTCCATCCTCACGGCCGTGGGCGTTATCTACGGTATTTCGAAGTTCCTCAACGGCATCCTGGCCGACCGGTCCAATGCCCGCTGGCACCTGGTCATCGGCCTGGGAGTCTGCGTGGTGCTGAACCTCATCTTCGGCTGGAGCGCAAAGTTGAGCGCCCTCATTTCCGGCAATGAATTCGGTCCCGATTTCGTGAATGTCATGGTGTGGCTGATGGCCATCCTCCTGGTTCTCAACAATGTTTTCCAGGGTTGCGGCTTTGCCCCGTGCAACCGGCTCATGGTACACTGGGTTCCGCCGACGGAACTGGCCACCAAGATGAGTATCTGGAACACCTCGCACTCCATTGGTGCCGGTATCGTATCGGTACTTTGCGGTGCCATTATCGGCGGAATGGGCCGGAACCTGGCGGGCGAACCCGCCACGGTGGAGCGCATCGCCGCCAACCTGGGAAAAGCCGTGGATGATCCGGCCGTCATTACGGCCGCACAGCACGTGGGTGCCTGGCAGTGGTGCTTCTGGATTCCGGCCATCATCGGCGCCGTGGGTGTCTTCTTCATCCTGACGACCCTGCGCGACACGCCTACCTCCGTGGGCCTGCCCGAACTCAAGGGCACCAAGACCTCCCTGGACAACAATGACACCACCGCCGAGTATAAAAAATTCATCAAGAAACGCGTATTCGGCAACCCGGTGGTCTGGGCACTCGCCATTTGCGACCTCTTTGTCTATATCGTCCGGTTCGCCGTGCTCGACTGGGGTCCGAAGTTCCTCCAGCAGGGAGAAACGGCCCTGTCGCCTATGCTGGCAGGCTGGACCATCGCCATCTTCGAGATTGCCGGCTGCGCCGGTATGCTGGCGGCCGGATGGGCAACGGATAAGCTTTTCAAGAGCAAGGGGCAGCGGATGTGCCTGATAGAGATGTTCATCACCGCCCTGTGCCTGGTGGGCCTCTGGCTGCTGCCGAAGGGCCATCCCATAGCCATGCTGGTCCTGCTGGCCGTTTCCGGCTTCTTCCTCTATGGTCCGCAGGCGCTGCTGGGTGTCGTGGCCTCCAACCACGTTACCAAGAAAGCCGCTTCCTCGGCCGTGGGCCTGATTGGCCTGATGAGTTACGTGAGCACCATCTTCACCGGCTTCGGTGTGGGTCTGCTCTCCAAGACCTTCGGTAACGGCTTCTGGAACAACCTCTTCCTGATTATGGCCGGCGTCGCCGTCATTGGCGGCCTCATCGTACTCCCGTTGTGGAATATGAAGAACAACGGCTACGAAGAATAAACCCGTTTACCGGTTCAGGTATTCCGCAAACGTGTTGCTGTAGAGGCTACCGTAATAATAGAAATTGTAAACGCCCGCGTGTGACCCGGTGGTCTCGCGGGCTACTTCTTTGTAAAGGTTGTTGAGGGTAATGTTGGGATTCGCCTCCACGGCGCTGCGGAAGGCGCGGGTGAAGCCGTTGGACAGGTAGGTGCCGCATTTTTCGTCATAGACATCGGCGTGGCTGGGTTCCCCACGAGAAGCGGAACAGAGGTAGAGCAGCCCCCGATGGCCCCAGCATTGCTCGGCGATGGATCCGCTGTAGCAGGTATCCATCACAATGAACATTTTGCGATAATTGCGCTCGGAGCCCTCCAGGATTTCTTCAAATTGTTCGTCTTTGATGATGCCGCTTCCCCACTTGAGTTCATAGTCCTTGGCGCCATGGCCGGACCAGAAAACCAGCACATTGGTCCCGGAGCCGCCCTGGATGACGACGGGTGTCTTTTCCGTAGGCACACCGGAGAAAATGTTTTTCAGGTCTTCCGGGGTCAATGCCGACAGTTTATAATCCACCTCGGCGCCCGCCCGTAGGTTCTCCCCGTCCGGCGTCACGCGCACCTCGCCCTTATACGGATTGGACGGATTGTTGGCAATGTCGTCTTCCATTACCAGGATAATCTGATTGTCCGTATAGCCGAAGCCTTTGAGCATCTGATACATGGCCAGGGCGTCGGCCTGATGCCGGTAATTGTTCCAGCCGGTGGAGGTAGCCACGATAAAGGCAAAGTGATTCTGCAGCGGGTCATACCACTTGGAGTCCTCCGTAACGTCCTCATACTCATCAATATGCGCGGCGCTCCAGTCCCAACCCTTCTCCAGGTGGTGAGGGGCGCTGCCCAGCCGGGAATACTTTCCGTCATGGAAATACCAGTTCCGGTAGATGGTCTCCACCGGTGCGATGGGAGCGTCTTCGTTGAAGTGGATCTTGCCGGAAACCCCGGAATACTCCCGCGCAAAAACAAGGCCCTCAAGGGCTTCCCGGACAGTTTTGGCACTGCCACTCTCCACCTTTTGACAGGCCTCGGCCACCAGCGCCACCGCATCGTACAACTGTGCATAACCGCCGGGCAGGTCAGAACCCATACGGCCGGTCCAGGAACTTTCGAAGGCTTCGGTGGCACCCAGCGAAAAGCCCTCGTACGGGCCGCTCGTGAGTTTTCCCGCCAGGGACGGTTCATTGGCAATATCGGCGCACAGGATGGGCCACAGACCGTTCAAGCTCTTATATGCACCCATGATCCGGTCAAAGGCCAGCATGTCGGCAGTGGAAGAAGGAACGAAGAAAAGACCGGGCGCCTCAAAATCCGGCAGCAGTTCCATGATGGAGGTCATGAGCTGCGTCAGATGCTCTTCCGATTCATAGGTGGCATAGCCGAACTGCTTCAGCCCGGCCTCGCGGGCCATGAACATGAAATACTGTTCGAAGGAAGCGCTGTAGTCATCTATCTCTCCACTTCGGCATATCATGAGAAGGGTCTGCAGGCCGTTCTGCTTGGCCTTGGCAATCACCGCCTCGCACTGGGCCATGTCGCTTTGGGCCAGGCAAAAGATATTGGGTTCGTTCTTGTTGGTCTCGGCATAGATGCGCTGGAATTCCGTGGACGTAACCATGGGCATGAGGACCGGGATGCGGTAGGAAAGGCTTTCCCGCGCCACCACGCGGGCGCTGTTGCTGTATTCCGGACCGATGACGGCAGCGTAGGAATTGTCGTGGGTCACCCGGGACGCTTCCTTGGCCATATTGGCGCCGTTTTCGTCTATCCATTCCAACTTGAGCGCGATGCCCTTGGGCACCTGTTCCATCGCCCATTCCACCACGGGCTTTATGCAGTTCCATTCACCCTGCGGGAAGATCATGGCCACCTTGTACTCCGTGGCTTCGGGTTCCGGGATGGGATCGGGCTCCTTCCCGCCGCAGGCGGAGAGGAACAGCAGGCCGATGGCCAGGGGTATCCAGGTTTTGAGGCTCATGTTTTTATTCTTTTACGCAGCGGATGGGAGCAGCGATATCGCGGGTTTGATTAAGAAATATTATTGTGTATCCGGGATCCGTATCGTCCAAAGAAGCGGCGTACTCACCGTAAACCGTTCTGGTCCAATAGGTTCTGGAGGTACCATAGAAGCCGCTATCGCTGTTAATGTATCCCAATACGGCAAAATGGTCTGTCAGATATTTAAAATCCAGAGAAACATTCGTGTAATCCGCCTCGGAAGGGACCCGGTATCCTTCCGGACAGGGATCCCAGACGGTCTTTTGTCCGCCATTCCCCCACAGACTGTCATCCTGGTCTTCCTTGTTCTGACAGAACCAATCACCCGCCTTACCCGTGGAATGGTCTCCTTTAATAAACTCCCCGGGATGCGCAATGGCATAAGAAAGACCCTTGCCCACTGCATTTTCTACCCGCGTAGCACCAGAGAGCAGCGGATCTTTTCTGCCCCATTGGAAATACAGGCTGCCGCCCAGCGGCGGAAGAATCACCGCTCCGCCGGGCAGGGTGGTTTCGGCCGGCGCCGAAGCCGTTACCCAAAGCAGGTAAGACCACAGGATGTTCCCGCCGTCATCCTTAACAGCCACAAGGGAACTGCCTTCCGAAGCGCTGCGCATGGTGAGGATTGTGCCGGAAAGACTGGCCACAGCGCTTCCCCAGAGGACAACAGCGCTTGACGGAGCACTTGCTCCGGTAGCCGCCATGCCGCTCCGCTGCCACTTCCCGGCAATGCGTCTGGGCGCAACGTCAATCACCACATCCGTATTGGCTCTGGTGCAAAATGAATTCTGAGGACCGTAATAGACGCCCACAGGGTGCGTTTCCCAGGTCATCCGGGCGTTCAGAGAAGACACTTGCTTCATGGTGCCGCGGGAGAAGGTCAGGTTCTCCGTGGAAATGACCAGCGTACCCACCCGGTTCCCCGCATAGGCCGTCAGGGTGATGCCTTTTGAGAAGACACAGGGAAGCGACACGATATAATACCATTGATCGGCCTCGAACGTTCCTCCGCCCGGGGCTGTGAGCGTAATCACCTCTTCGGTCCCGATTCCGGCCAGAGGAGAGCCCCCGGAGAACGAGAAACTGAAGTTGCCCGCTATCCTTTCTCCGTTGTTTCCCTGAAGCGTCACCATCGTGACACCCATGCAGCCCGTCTTGAAACGGACGCCGGAACAGACGTGTTTGCACGTGACAGACGACGTGGAAGACGTTCCCGCCAGGATGATGGTTCCTTCGGCATAGCTGCCGGCAAAGCCCGTCTGGCTGGCAGGCAGTTCCGTGCTGATGGTCCCTCCGGACTTGGAAGCCGATGGGTTTCGCGGGGACAGCATCACATAGGTACCCAGTTCCGCAGGAGCCGCTCCCTCGAAGCGGGCCGATGCGGCCGCTTCCGCGTTGGTTCCGGTGAACGTGTACGGAACATCGCCCACAAACACCGTCACTGTTTCCTGCGCGCCCCACCGGACCTCTCCGTCATCCGAGGGATTCAGGGTTGCTTTCACCCCCTCCTCTTTTCCCATGGATGCATCCAGGATATGGCGCACCAGGGCCGGACCATCGGTTTCCGGCTCCGGAATGGGCTTCTCCCCGGAACAGGAAAGGACGAAGAGAGCCACACAGATGGCCTCAACTATACTACAGATCTTCATATAGTTGTCTCTCTATGTCGGCATCAGGAGATCCCTGCAGCATCCTGGTCTGCGTCTGGATGAAAACCACCGTGACCTCCGGAGACTGATACTCCTCACGTATTACGCACATAGGCATGACCGTCCACTATTATCAAAGTTGCCTGCTGATATCAGACGAGAATTTCTGGATAATGCTGTTGTGGGTACCGTAGGTTACGTACTCCACATAGGATGGCTGGCCGCCGTTCGCTGTGGTGTTGATCCTGTTGGCAATGCCTTTCAGTTCGTTCACGCCGATAAACTGCACCTTGGGCAGGAAACGCAGCGTGTAGGACTTCCAGGAAGCATCGGTTTCCCCGGGACCCCGGCTCTTGAAAACAACCTGCACGGAAACCACCATGTCCGGGATGTCCGGGTCCGTGATCACGCGGCGATCCTCGTCGAAGGGCAGGAAAATCTGGGGATCGGACACATATTGTACCTCATCCAACGTGGCGGAACCGGCCTCCGGGTTGCAGAAGAAGAGGGACGTGCCGTAATAGCGGCGTTCGAAGGAATAAGTAGTCGTTTCCTTCTTCACGGTCTTGGAGCCCGTGACATCCTGCTCGCTCAGGCGGGTGGCCATGGTTTCCGGATAAGGGTTGTCCACCAACACCTTGAAGAAATCCTTGTTGTAGGGCTGTTTGAACACCCGGAAAGGCGCCTTGACGGCCCCGGCCACGCTTCCGGTGGAGACCTTCTGGTCCTTGGCGGAGGTGGAAAGGGTGATGGGGTTGTACTCCAGGGACGTGGCCTCGCGGAACCAGTCCGTATAGCCGGCGCTGGAACCCGGATAAATGCCGTAGCTCACGCTCAGGCGGCACTCTTCGGGATGACCGAAGAGGTCCTCGTTGATGACCAGCGGCCCGATGGAGGTAGGGTCGAAGAAGGAGATAAGGCGCATACCCAACTGGTGGGGAGACATGGAGATGTCATATTCCGCCTTCTTCTGTCCGGCGCGATACCAGTCCAGTTCGTTCCTGGAATAGTAGGTCATCTGGGGCTTGTTGGCCCAGAATGCGTCCTTCACGATATACACCACCGGGTCTTCGGATATATTCCACAGTCCCTTGCCCATCTGATTCCCGGCGTCTTCGGCCTTGGTGTCCGTCAGCCTGAAATACTCCAGCGGGATGGTTACCGACGGTACGGAGTGGGAACGCTGGGACTTGATGAGGCCCCGCGTGGTCATGGTAGCATTTATACCCAATTCAAGGGTGGCATTCATATGACCCAGATTCTTGATATCATCCTCTGTGGGGCCACCGCTCTTGCCATACTCCTTGCCAAGATTTCCCAGCACATTCAATATACATCCAGCAGACAAAGAAGTCCATTGCTGCCAGACGCCACCGCCAGCGGCGCTTTCCAGAAAGAACTTATTGGTCAGGAAGGCGCTGCCGCCAGCGCCAAGGGCGCCGGACCATTTGCCAAAGTCATTTACGGAGGCCGCTTTGAGCGCGTTCAAATTCATGTCCCCTTTAAAACTACCTTTGATATTACCGTTCAGCACGGAGTTCAGGATGATATTCTGCGCATCGAACACGTTCAGGCCGATGGTGATGGGCTTGTAGTCGGCAAAGAAGGATTTCCCGCGCATGGACGAGATGTTGATGTCGAAGGCCCACCATCCCAGCTCGGGGGTCACCGTATAATTCTCGCCCAATTTATCCGTATAAGCGGAGGTCATGTAGAGACCGGCCCGCTGTATGAACTTTTCATTTGCCGAATCATTTACATCCAGTTTGTGGTTGATCGGCACGGCGAACTGCGCTGCGTTGTGCTGGGCTTGGCCGTCCTGGAACTGCACGTACCACATGTGGTCGTTGGCACCGCCGAGGGACAGGAGTTCCTGCGGCCAGTAATAAAAGACGCGGATAACGCCCAACTCTTTGTTGTACAGTCCGAAATAGTTCTGGTGAACACACTCCGCCGCCTTGATACCGGTGGTATTGAAGGCCAGTTTCCAGATGTCCTTGTGCTCCATCATCAACTCGACTGTACCGGCAGGCAGGTGATGGTGCACACCGGTGCTGGTGGTATTCCAGGGAAGCGGGATTTCCTGCATCACGCAATTCTCCCTGCCGTTGACGATTTCATACTTGGTGATCAGTTTGACCGTCGTAGCATTCCACCAACAATCTTCGAAATCCGTATTCACGGACGGAGAATTGCCGTCATTTTGACCGGTAGGCAGGCCGGAACGCTGGGAGACGGTCAGCTTGGCCGTGGCACCGCTGGTCATTTTGATTTCCAGTTGAGCCGTACGGACGCCCTCCAGGGTGGGATCGGACTTGACGGTGAGTTGGAGCACCATGCTCCCGTCCAGCAGTTCCTCTTCCCGCATCACATCGCTCACCCAGCCGGGGCTGTTCAGCACTTCGGCAATCTTGGTGTCGCCGATGCCGTCCAGCACCGTGGTGGCCACATAGTTGTCATTGGTAACCTGAAGGTTGTATTCCAGGATACGGCTGTCGGGCTCTTCCATTTCCGACTTGTTGCAGGAAAGGGGAAGAAGCAAGATGGCCACCGCAAAGAAATAGTATGTCGCTTTCATCATGGTCTTCATTAATTATGATGTTCATTATATCCCCAGTCGGCAATCTCCAGATATACCCGGTATTCGCCGCCTCTGGACCAGCTGACATAGAAACGGTACACCCATGCTTCGTAGTAATACCAGGAGGTGAAAAGACCGAGTTCCTGGATATTCCCGCCGTCTTTCAGATGGTAGCGATACGTCTTGGATGCGCCATGATCGCACATGAACCAGTGGTCCCAGTCCACCATTCCCATGGCCTTGATGTTGGTGTGCAGGGAAGGATTGGCCTTCAGGATGGAGTGGACATAATCCAGGGTCCATTCCGTGGAACAGCGGTTTTTGTGTTTCTTTTCGTCCACGTAAGGACTCATATAATTCTGTTCTCCTGGCTCCAGGCGCAGCAGGATACCGTCCTTGGCGCCTACGGTATATTCCTGGATAACCACGAAATCTCCCTCTCCGCGGAGGAAACCGCTCAGGCAGGTGGTCCCTTCAGGGAGTTTGCCCTCCCTCACGACAATTTTGGCACCCAGATAGTACGGATCCAGGGCATCGCAACTTTCCTTGTCGCTGAGTTCGTCGTCGTTCAGCGGCATACGGTCCCTGGGAATGAAGACAATCCCCGACAGCGGGCGGACGCTCGCGGGCACTTCCACCTCTGCGATCCGGCCGTCGGCCTTTCCGGAAACCGGCATAAAGACAGCCTGTCCCTGCTTGCCGCCCACGGTATCCCGCAGTTCCCAGATAACCTGGTCGCCGTTGGAGAAGACAGTGGCATAATCGGGAACGATGGAGGCAAACCATTCTTTTGCCTCGGCAAATGTTTCGGCTATGATGGTGACCTTGCCGGGATCGGCCTCATCCAACTGGAGGCCTCCGCGAGCACCCACAATGGTTCCGCTTTCATCCATGGCCAATACCCGATGCAGGAGCACCTCCGCATCGTTGAAAGGATAAAGTGACTCCGAGGTGGTCCCATCCGGGTCATCCTTCTTGCAGGAAGAGAACAGACAGGCGGTCACAGCGAGACCGATCAAACACAAGTTGACGAATCTATTCATTGGAATTGAATAACTGTTATTAACTATTATGGTATAAACTTCCACGCCGCCCAACAATAGGACAACTTACAAAAATATTAATTTTATCACAAATATGGAAAAACCGTCACGGCTTTTTGAAGAGCAACCTGTCGGAATCGGTATCGACTTCGCCACTCTCCCAGATGTGTAAAGAGGAAAAGATAGCCAGATACCGGTCATTCTGATAGATCAACATCGGGTCCGGTTCGTCCTGGGACAGGACAGCGGGAAAGCTTTGGAATTTCTCTACAAAAGAACAGACCAGAAGCGTATCCCTATCCAGGAAAACACCTTTCCCGTCTTCCATCACGAATCGATACTGGCTGGACGGAACAAACTGTGAATAAGGGCCCACGTCGACAGGCTGCTCCAGATCCGCAGAGAACGAAATGCAGTCTTCTTTGGCCGTTTCCGTTCCTTCTTTCCTGACAGCCTCTTTTGCATGAAATAGTCTCCACTTTTCTA
>Ga0310786_10010404_pt1 | contig 11696 bp, 13 predicted proteins | sample AusTroGonzalo_MG_FD_203881 | JGI IMG/M metagenome (GOLD analysis project Ga0310786, IMG submission 203881) | Bovine rumen microbial communities from tropical cattle in Woodstock, Queensland, Australia - Gonzalo_03 (v2) (version 2) | ecosystem: Host-associated > Mammals > Digestive system >... | reverse complement strand
CCCAATGATACATTTTTTACACCTTTTTGCCTTTATAATAACTTAATTTTTTGTAAAATCAAGCAACCTACTGACTATCTGAAAATGGGAGGTGTATAGGAAGCAGGATATTATGGCGTAAAAAAGGGCAATTTTCGCATATACCAGAGTCAATGCATGAAAAATCCCGCAGAACCTCGGGCTTTTTATGTAGGATACCGTAATCCTGAGAATACTGGCGGATGGTGAGGGATTCGAACCCCCGGACGAGTTGCCCCGTCAGCGGTTTTCAAGACCGTCGCATTCGACCGCTCTGCCAACCATCCTTAACTTTTCTTCGACAGGTTTTCCGCCGAACACCCAGGCATTTTATATGTTACCGCATAAAATGTCAAACTTTATTTTCTTAAAAGTTTTTTATATTATAATTCTTTATCGCACTGTTTCGGTTGTTTTGTTCAATAATTCAACCAAAGAAACCGGTGGCTTTCCAGTGGCTATTGGCCATATTTGATTTAATTTTTTATCAACAACTGTATCCTGGGCAGTAAGCGCACGTATTGATGCATGGTATTCATCATATTTTTCAATATACAAAGGAACATCTTTGTTCATTTTTGAAATTTCTGGTGTTGTTCCTTTGAAATAGAAAGGCACATGTAAAATTGTGTTAACGTCAGATGGATATATCAAATTACCTGTCGTAGATAAAATAAATGGAAAATATTCACCATAAAATCTGTGTGATTGATAATTTTGTTTATCATCTGCATCGAAAATATAAATACAACGTTGAAATCCTATTTTGTGTGTTTTTTTGTCGATGTATCTTTTTTCAACATCTACACAAACTTGCGCGCAAAACATTTGAATATATTCAATCAATTCATTCTGTTTTTTTATAGTGTCGTCTTTGTGTCTTGCCCAAACAGCATCTTTTTTCGTGGTTGTTCTGAAATCGCCAAAGTTATAATAATAAGCTAAATCTGTGTTTAATGAAAAATAAACTTCGTGTTTCAAATTCATGTTTTATACCTTTTTGTTTACATTTTGTTTGGTATTTTTCAATGTGATACACAACAGCGCAAATCCAATTACAAACATTACGCCCGACAACAACTGTCCCATAGTTAATCCCCAGCTGGTTAAAAAACCAATTTGCATATCGGGCTGACGAAATTGTTCACAAAACACACGAAACACCGCATAAATCATACATAAAATTCCACCCAGCGCACCAGGGTGTTCTTTTAATTTTGTTTTATTATAAAGCAACCACATTATTATGAAAAGCGCCCCACCCTCTAACGCCGCTTCGTAAAGCGGACTGGGGTGACGTGGGTAATTTGGCCCACCCGCAAAAATTATTCCAAGTGGCGAATTGGTTGGGCGTCCCATTACTTCCATATTTATGAAATTCGCTATGCGCCCCAATCCCAAACCAATCGGAACAACAACCGTCATTACATCTAATAACTTTAATGATTCACGAATAACAGGTTTTAATTTTTGCATATATACGAACAATACTGTCGCAACAATTACACCCAACAAACCGCCGTGAAAACTCATTCCACCATGCCAAAGTGCGAATATTTCCAGCGGATGCCCGATAAAATATGAAAAATTATAAAACAATACATAACCAATTCGTCCGCCGATTATTACGCCTAATACTATGGCGGTCAAAAAATCATCCATTTGTTTTTTATCTAATTTTATTTGTGAATCTTTTTTATTTATTAAATATTTAAACAAATAAAAACCAATCACAAAACCCGCGATATACGCCAATGCATACCACCGCACAGGAATACCAAACACTGAAAAAGCAACCGGAGAAATTGGATTTATAACAATAGCCATCAAACACACCTTTTGGATGTATTTTATTATCAATAAACGCATATTTGCAATAAAAAAAAGCCGCACATAACGTGCGACTTTAATAAACACAAACACCCATTATCTGGAAATTATCGCCAAACGTTCTGTTTCACGATTAATTCTGTCCTGAATATTTTTGATATTCTCTGTCAATTTTTGAATTGTTGTTTGTGTGTTTTTATCAACACTACGACCAGCTTTGTTGGCTTCGTTAACTTTGCGTTGCAATTTTTTCAAAGTCTTTTGTTTTTCTTCCAACAAAGTTTGATCGCGAGCTATTTGTTCTTCCTTAGCAGTCACAGGACCACCCTTGTAACCACCGCAACCAGGAAGTTTACAGCTAAATACGTCGTTCATTTATATCCCCTTTTGTTTTTGTTAACACACATAATATAATTGACAAAACACAATTTGTCAACCTAAAAATACAAAAAATTATCTTTTGGTTTAATCTTGAATTATTTTGCGACCTGTATTATATTTTATTCAAACAAAATACAAAGGAGAAAAAAATGGTTGTAAAAACACCGATAAAACAAAAAATTGGTGGTATTGAATTATACTTCAAACGCATATTTGGTTTAATGACGGGCGCAGTTGGAATTACCGCTTTAACAACTTTCATTATGTTAATATCTGGCGGATGGATGGCTTTGATTGGTCAAACCGGATTATCTGCAACATATTATATTATTGCATTTGGTGGACTGGCTTTGTCTATATGGGCCCAGGCTCGTGCGTTTTCAATGAAGCCGTCAACAGCGACATGGATGTTGTTTTTGTATTCTGTATTGATGGGAATTGTAATTACACCGTTGATTATGGTGTCCAGCCCGATATCAATCTTGTTGGCACTGGTTTTGGCCGCAGTTATGTTCGGCTGCATGACGCTTTTCGGGTATAAAACAGTCAAAGATTTGTCTTTCCTGGGGACATTTTTATTCCTGGGCATGATCGGTTTGATTTTGGTCGGCGTTGTATCTATGTTTATCCCATTGGGCGCAACATTTAACACAGTTGTGTGCTTGATTGGTGTATTGATTTTCGCTCTTTTTGCAGCGTATGATATGCAAACCTTAAAAAATGCGTATCGTGTCATTGGTGACGAAAACCAGAAAAATCAGTTGGCTGTGTTGGGTGCATTACATATGTATATTTCATTCGTCGCTATGTTTGAATATATATTAAGTTTGTTAAACAGCAGAAATTAAACAATCAAAAAATAAAACAAAGGTTATAAAAAATGGCTTACAAAATAGATGAAAATAAATGTATTGGTTGTCACTCGTGTATGGGGGTATGCCCTGCTATGGCTATCAAAGAACAACAAAACGGCAAATGCGCGATTGATAAAACAAAATGCATGGGTTGTGGAACCTGTGCTTCGATTTGCCCTATGTCTGCGATAGAACCCGATTTATAAGTTGCAAATCAATAAAAACATTATAGAATATTTGGCAACATAAAATTTATAGGGGTGACAGATGCCGGCAAAATCAGTAAATGATATAATTGCACTTTGCAAAAGACGTGGTTTTATTTTTACAGGTTCTGAAATTTATGGGGGCCTGGGGGGTGCATACGATTACGGTCCGTATGGTGTTGAATTGATGCGCAATATTCGTAACGCATGGTGGAATACTATGATTTATTCCAGAAACGATATCGAAGGATTGGATGCATCGCTTATAACCAATCGTTTGATGTGGAAATATTCTGGACACGAAGGCAGCTTTTCCGATCCATTGGTTGAATGTAAAAAATGCGGTGCCCGTATGCGTCAGGATAAAATGAAAGATCCTACAAAATGCGATAACTGCGGCAGCACCGACATTACTGAACCACGTGCATATCAGTTGATGATGGGATTGTCAATTGGTGCGATGGCGGACGGCGCGATAAATGCTTATTTACGTCCTGAAACAGCGACAACCACATACGTTAATTTCAAAAATGTGCTGGATTCAAAACCTCATAAGTTACCATTTGGTATTGCTCAAATTGGCAAGGCTTTTCGTAACGAAATTTCACCACGTGGTTTTGTTTTCCGTATGCGCGAATTTGAACAGGCCGAAATGCAATATTTCGTAAATCCTGCCGATGATGAAAAATATTTCGAACAATGGAAGGCTGCGCGTATGGCATGGTGGATAGATGTTATTGGTATACCTGCTGAAAAATTGCGTTTTATGCCACACGAAAAATTGGCCCATTATGCCAAGGCTGCAGTTGATATCGAATACGAATTTCCGGACGGCTTTGACGAAGTCGAAGGTGTTCATAACCGCCAAGATTTTGATTTAGGTTCACACACAAAATCACAAAACGAATTCAAATTGTCTGCGCATGTTATGGAAAACAAAGATTCCACAACTAAACTGTCATATTCGGATGCACAAACAGGTGAAAATTTCATCCCGTATGTTATCGAAACGGCTATGGGTGTAAATCGTGCTATGTTGGCCGCTATGATAGAAGCATATGAAGACGAAGATTTGGGCGATGGCAAAACACGCACAGTTTTAAAATTGAAACCTTGGTTGTCACCGGTCAAAGCGGCTGTTATTCCATTGGTTCGTAATGTTCCTGAAATCGTAAATTTATCGAATAAAATTGTTGATGATTTACGCAAATTAGGCATTGGCAGAATTGAATTGGAAAATTCTGGAAACATTGGTAAGAACTATCGCCGTCATGACGAAATCGGAACACCAGTGTGTATAACCATTGACCATCAAAGCTTGGAAGATGGCACAGTCACATTGCGTTACCGTGATTCTATGGAACAAATTCGTGTTTCAAAAGATGATGTTGTGAAACATGTTTTGGATATCGTGACACAAAAATAAAAAAATTATATCAATAAAAAAACCGCCATTTCGGCGGTCTTTTTATTTTCTTGTACGCTCTTTTTCGTGTTCACGTTCTTTGATATTTTGAAATACTAATTCATTATTATTTCCTTTCTGTTCACGAACTGCGGCGGTTGGCACAGCCAAAACAGATTTGATTATATCAATTCCATTTTGAATTTTTTCGTTTGCAGATTTTTCCAATTCTGACTGCTGTTGTGGCGTGCTGCGTATATATTCGTTTACATGCATGCTGGACGTCATAGTTTTTAAAACTTGTTTTCTGTGTTCAAACACAGCGACCCGCAGATAATCAACGATATAATTTTTATTTTCAATTGAAAATATAAAATCACGCATTTTGTCTAATGCTTTATTCCAAGCTTCACCCAGTGTAACACCACGTCCCCATTCCAACACAGACAACCCTGTGAACATTTGTTCAAAAGCAAAATTTATCTGTGCTTTGGTGGAATTATCTATGACGCGCTCTGCGAAATTTTCAGTATTTTCACCAGCCACTTTTGCTAATATTTTTTCTGTTTCAAAATCCATTTTTAACCCCTATTCATTTATGCGGCACGTTCACCAATTTGTTGTTGTAAAATCATTTGCTGAATAATATTTTGTGTTTTCTGCTGGGCCAATTGGAATTTAAAGCCAATTGGTTGCTTTGTAATTTCCATTTTTGGCATATGTTTTTGGTATATATCATTCAAAACTTTTTTAGATTTAACACACATCTTTTCACCATAACTGATAAACATTTTTTTATGGTGTTCGTCCAGTTTTTCTTCTGCATATTCACTGGTCATTATGTGCTTTGCCATATTACGACGAAATTCCCGATGAATTTTAGTCAATTCAGCGTTCATCGGATGATTTTCAACTTTGGTTTTCGCCGCAACAAAAGAATCCATTTGTTCCAAAGCTTTTTGCCATGCCATACCCAAAGTCATACCCATTCCCCAATTTATCGAAGTCAAAGCAAAATACATATCACGATAATTTTTCGTAATTTGTTTTATTTCTTCTGCTGATAATTTATTGTTGATGTTTTTCATTTCACCACCCATCAACATAAATTGTTTTTTCTGGAATTCTGAATTTTGATTATTTTGTTCAAGTGTCTGTGTCATGGCGGACTCCTTTGGTTTCTTTGCGGTTCGTCCCCCCACCAAGGGAAAATATAGGTTGTGACTTACATATTTCAAGTGACGTGTCAAGATAATTTATGTTTTGACTTATCATGCGATATGTATCAAAATAGGAAAGTTATATCGCAAAGCATACTGTTGCCAATAATGGGTGGTATGGATATAACGCCAATCTTGCCAATAATGGGGGTTGGTTATTTCATCAAACAACAAAGGAGATTTTAGATGAAAAAATCTTTGAAAAGTTTGATAGCAGCAACAGCAACGATGGTTTCATCGGCTGCGTTTGCATCAAACCTTGAAAATCCACTTTACATGCCAAAAAACCGCGAAGTGTATTTAAAAACTGGCGCCGGTGTTATGTATAAAACGGTTGAAAGAACAAATGCCACAGCATTAAAAGAAATCGATGGAAATGTAGAATTTCCTGTATGGCGTTTCACAGGTGATATTGGTTATGGTATCACAGACAGATTAGATGTTCATGGACATTTTGGATACACCAAAGACGGTGACATTGACCGCAAAGGTATGCACCGTGGCCGTATTGGTTTAATGTATCGTGTCTTGGAAGATAGCGATCCATTGGTGTTAGATTTATATGCCGACGCATATTTGTCAGGTATTACACCAATGAAGGGAACAGTGAAACCTTATGGAAGTAAATTCGCTTTTGATTTTGACAATTATTCCAATGGACGTTGGGGTGCAATTGTCGGAACACGTTTTGGTAAAACGTGGGATAAATTCACATTGGGTTCACACGTTGAATATTTGCAAACATTTGGAAATCACAACAATAAAATTGCGATTGATCCAACTTTGCCTTGGTCCGCATTATTCCCAGATGAAATTGCAGTTGATTTGAAATCTACACACGAAACAACTGCTGGGTTTGATGCAATGTATCAAGCAAATGATAAATGGTCGTTTGGTGCTGGGTTTGAATATATTGAACACATGGACAATGGTGTAAAGAGTATTCATACTAAATTGCCAAACAAAGGGACACCCCCGATGACAACTGCGGCAGTAGCTAAGCAATTATTGGCTGCGACCAAGAACATGAAAGATGGTTGGGATGAATACGTAATCAAAACCAGTGCTTCGTATCAATATACTGACGATGTTCAATTCACAGTATTTTTCGAATACACATTGGATGATGCGCATTCTAATTCTCAAAATGCAACCGATGTCAAAGCTGAATTGGGTGTTCGTTTGAACGCACGGTTCTAAAAAAAACAAAAAAATTAAATTTATATTGGACAATTTGCACCCTCTTTTGGGTGCAATTTTTATTTTTGTTTTATAAAAATATTTTTAACGCTTTTTTTAAACCCCATTTTATGATATAATATCCACAAAGGAAGATGTAGGAAAGATGAACAAAGTCCGTTTTCTTGCTGTTTTGACGGGGATCGTGTCGGCATTGCCGTTTACGGCTGATGCCGCGTATCCTGTATATAATCCACAACAATTACAACGTCAGGGCTATGTTATAAACACCCAGCAATATACAAATCAACCAAATACGATGGTTCAACAACCAATGCAGCGGACAAATATTATGCCACAACAATTGGCGGCTGCATCTGCGGTAAATGGGCATCCAATGGTGGCCGCGACAAACCCAAATCGTGTGACGGGGGCTTTGCCACGTGTTGGTTCATCTGCAACAAATGCTGGACGTCAATATTATCAATCTGCTGATTACAATCGTTTGGCAGACAGTGGTTTATATATCGGTCTTTCTGCTGGATACAGCACTATGATCAAAGGTCAAATGTCTGCTGATTATGCTGGCGAAGACAACGCATTTTTGGCACCAGGATCGTTTGCTGCATCTGATTTTAACAAAGATTCAGTGATACCATTACAGGTTTCAGTTGGTGCTGCTATAAACAGCGATATTCGTGTTGATTTCTCGTTCTTGCGTTATTCTGGTATATCTTATGCTGACACAGTTCAGACATCAACTGGTGACGGATTAACCGAAGCAACAGTCAGTGGTGGTGCAATCACATCAAATTCGACTATGTTGAATGTTTATTATAATGTTGATTCATTTACTGGGAATTTGGCGGGTGGTTCTTTGCGTCCATATGTTGGTGCCGGTGTTGGTTTGGCTTTGAATACTATCGCCGATTACGTTGTGTTTGATAATGGTTTTTATGATGAAACCGGCGGTTTGGGTCCGGGTTCAATCCAAGCTGGATATTTGACGGCCGTTTCCGATATTTATGGTTATCATAATGGTGGCACCATGGAACAGTTGGCATTTAATTTGGAAGCGGGTGTCACAACCGCAATGAACGATGGATTGAAATTAGATTTCTTTATCAGATACGCTAATTTGGGTAAAGTGAAAACTTCCGGTTCAGTCGTTGTTTCCCAAACAGAATGGTTAAGTGATGGTGCAGGCGATGAATACGAAGCACCATACGACAGTGTGTTCCATTATACAAACTGGTTCGAAAGTGGTCGATTGAGTGCTTTGGACGTTGGCGTTCGTCTGCGTCTAGAATTTTAATCAATCGTATTACATGATAGACGGTATCAATATATGAAGAAAAATAGAATATCTTTGCTGGCGGTTATGTTGGTGTGTTGTGTAAACGCACCAGTGGATGCTCGTGTAAATGTCCGCAAAGCGGGGACTTATGCCAATGCATATAACCAAGTTATGAATGTTCGTCAGCAGGCGTATATAGATGCTAATCAACCAACAATTACAACTGCCAGTGCTTCGGAATTATTACCTGTTACAGTTGATGATAAAACACTAGCAGACAATATTTTGAACAATTCTGCCACAGATGTTGATATGACAGATCTTGAAAATTGTTCAATGATTTATCCAAACGGGGTATTCAAATGGGCCGTCCCAATGTCTGGAACCCAGATGAACCGTAATCAGCAATGTGTTGCTGTCGTTGAATTACGCGATACAAACACTAATTCGGTTTTAGCTACGACGACTTTGGCTGCCGGGGATATTATGCAGTGTAATATCGATAAGTTTCCTGAATCAGGATGGCAAACCACATTGGGATCGGTTGAATTGCCTGCGGATGCAGCTCCTACGTTAAAAGAAGTCGAACAAGTTATGAACGAAGAACAAAAACAAAACGCAGGATTAAAAATCGCTGCTGCTGTAATAGTTAGTGGTGTGGCTGGAAATATGTTGGCACCAAAACCAGCGGGCGATGATAAATTATTGGGAACAAGTAAAAATCAATTGACCAGCACCGCGATTGCTGCTGCTTCTGGTGGCGGAATTATGGCGGCCAGTGTTTATTCCGGCAAAGTTGTAGGAGATACAATTAAATCAACTGCTGTGAACGCCGCAACGGGCGCTGTCATTGGAAATATGAAGGCTGGACAATCTGCAGCTGGTTCCGCATTAAGCATCGTCAAATGTGTTCCTGATGGATATGCCCAGGAAGTGGATTGTATACCTGGAAACATCCGCCGTCTAACGAAAGAAGGTCGTTATAATTACCACGATGAAAACACGAACAAGGTTTATCTTATAAATCGTAAACATGTGTTATGGGAATGTAATCCCGCTAGTGGCGCAGCACTTAACAACCGATGTTCCGAAGAACGTGTGGAATGTTATAATATTGAAATTACCAAAAAATCTTACACATGCAAACAGATTTCATCTTCAAGTCTGGTAAATATGACTTTGTTGGGCAGTTCTGCCCGGTTTGAAGAAGTGTTCAAAAGCGATAAAAGTGGCACCAGCAAAATTGCTGGCACAGTCAGATATAACAAAGATGAATTCGATTATTTTGAAAAAGTAATATCTCCAATACGCGATTATAGTGAATTAGGCGACAGTTATATGGTTGTGGAAACCGCGCAAATTCCACAGGGAAATGCTGAACACGCCTATGCTGTTTTTACTAAAATACCAAAAAAAATATTTGGATATAAATCAACCGATTGGGATGATTCTTTGTTGCCTTTGGGTCCAACATATTATTCCCGTAATGGTGATGGTTCTGTCGGTAATGAAATACGGCAAAAACCTGCCAAAGAAGGCGAAGACGGCGAAACAGCCGAAGAAATAACATTTAGTCCAATCGAATTGAATGCCAGCGACGGTGCTTTGGTTGATTTCTCGAATGCAGCCCGCGCAAAAGATACTATCGCCGGCGCCGCAGTTGGTGGTGCTTTGGGTGGTTTTGCTGGATACCAAGGTGCTAAACAAGAAATCCAGGAACGTTGGGTAAGTGCTCAACGTGAATATGCAGATTCTTTAAGTAATTTCTATTGTGCAACTGGAACGCGTTATTTGTCACAATATAATGATGAATTTATAATTCCAAAGCCTCAATCAAAAGATACAAATCAATAAAAAAACGCCAAAACGGCGTTTTTTTATTTTTAGCCTTTTATATGTGTATGGACGCATCTTGATATAACTTGTGATTTTAAATTTTGAGCCTTAACAACAGCCATGGCTGGCTCTGGAGCCCAAACTGCATCACACACACAATCGCAAAGAATACCATTTGGTATAATATTGTGATTATTAGAACCCTTGTTTTTTGATTTTAAATTTCCAAAATCGTAAGCGACCATCTTGCTAAAATCGATAGAAAATATTTTGTTTGCCATGTTTTTGCCTCTTTTAAGAAGAATATAAGACAAAAATATAGTTGTGTCAAGTTATTTATCACAATAAAAGTTGCTATAAAACAGTTGCAATTACGATTGTTTTAATATAAAATTTACAACACGCGCCCATGGCTCAATTGGATAGAGCAACAGATTTCTAATCTGTGGGTTGCAGGTTCGAGTCCTGCTGGGCGCGCCAGAAATAAAAATCGGGTTTTTGCCCGGTTTCTTTTAATATAATATTGGTTGTTTTTGAATCATTGCTATCCATTGTTTCAAGGAGGTTGGGTTCAAAAACATATTCGGAGAAAAATTCTCAAGTGGTTTGCCACCGTTTCTATAATAGTCGCACAAGAAATGTTCCAGTGTAGCCGACCAGTTAATAATAAATTCGCCTGATTTTTGTTTTTCAGCAAATAAAAATTCAAGATTTTGTTTAAAAGACTTTTTGTTCATATCAGAAAATTCGCGCAAAACATGTATGCTTTCTTTAATATCTCTGGTAGATGGTGCTAATCTGTATCCCATTGAATAATGGAAAGGGAAAGAATCTCCTTCGGCGATAATGAAAGAATTTCCCATTTTGCTTTGCAGCATTCTTTCAATTCTTATCTGATGCAATCTCGTTCCTATGCCGGCAAAATCTTTGTTGCCAGGTGCGCGCATATAAGAAGAAGCTTTTTCGTAAAGTTCACCGTTTATAAACACTTTTTCAAGTTTAGGCATCACCATTTGTTTTTCTTGGTTTATATAAAAGTAAGTAGACCCCACAATTGTATAATGTTTATCAAGGTATTCGAAATCGCCAGCCTTGTCTTCCACCATAATGTCATAACATTCTGCGTTTGGATCTTCTTGCTCGAATTTCGCAACATACCCAAGAACAGGACATCCATTTTTCTTGTCTATCAGGGTTGTTATTTTCATACCGTTTTCATGTCGGTTTGTTTTTGGTGTAAATTCAGGGCTTATAAGTGTATGAAATGTATTCGATGTAATACCGGCATAATTCTTTTTTACTAAATTTATTTTAACATTGCATGTGGTGTATTGGACAGTAAGCCTTATAGGCTTTAACATAAGCGCATACTTAACAGTTTCCATAAATTCGTCAAATTTCATATCTTGAATCCTTATAATGTTGTTATAAATATATACTGTATTTTATTTTTGTCAACTTTTTTAAAAA
>Ga0310786_10010403_pt1 | contig 11696 bp, 11 predicted proteins | sample AusTroGonzalo_MG_FD_203881 | JGI IMG/M metagenome (GOLD analysis project Ga0310786, IMG submission 203881) | Bovine rumen microbial communities from tropical cattle in Woodstock, Queensland, Australia - Gonzalo_03 (v2) (version 2) | ecosystem: Host-associated > Mammals > Digestive system >... | reverse complement strand
AGTTCACCGCTAGTCTCAAAGTAAATGTGACAGTTGACGGCAATGTGGTACATTCAGACGAACATATCTTCCACTTCACGAAGCTCGTCACCGACTACAAGGCTGACATCGTTGGCACATGGGAAGGTCACGTAACCAATAGTGAGGGTTCAGAATTCGATGATGGTGAGACGCACCGTTGGGAGTATAAGGCTGATGGCACTTATGTTTATTATGTAAAGGACGGTGACGACTGGGTGCCTTACGAGGGCAATACGCTGAACGAATACTTTGTAGATGGCGTATTGCTCTGCACTCGTTGGATTGACAACGACGTCGAAAACCGCGAATGGTGGGAGATTGTTTCCATCAAAAACGACGTGATGAAGTGGAAAGGTCTGCGCCAAAAGGAAGATGGCTCTACTTACACCGCCACCTTTGAAATGACGAAAGTTGTAGAATAAAAACAATGAATCCCTGTCGAACGACAGGGATTTCTCTTGCCATTTTGACTGTCCTTTCCCCTTTGTCATCCCGAGCGTAGCCGAGGGATCTCTTCCCATCCTTACATTAAATTATTAGCACAGAATTTTGCCAGAATAGATAATTTTAGTATCTTTGCAACCAATTAATATAAAAAAGTGAGAAATATGATGAAACTACTTAATTTAATGGTGGCCGCCATCCTTATCTGCGGCGCATGTGTGTTCACGGCATGTTCTAGCAACGACGATAATCCCACAACTCCCGACCTCAATCTCCCCGAGAAGATTATCGGGAAGTGGATGCCTGCGGAGCACGACGGCCAGCCGCTGACATCCAACGACAAGAATGTCACTACGTTCATTTCCGCCAGCAAGGCCACCGTCAGCGTTTCACGTGGCGACAATGAAGGTGCTTGGAACACCGAGCAAGAGTTTGATGTCGTCATCAACGGCAACAAGGTAACGCTCACAGGACATCCCGACGAGCATCAGACTGTGGTATATGATTACGATGTCACCACCATCAACGGCAACGAGTTCTCGGCGAGCCTCAAAATGACTGTGACCAGAGACGGCAACGTGGTGGTTTCGCGAGAAGGCACCGTCCGTCTCACGAAGCAGACCGCCGACTACCGCGATGCTATTGTCGGCACATGGGAAGGCCGCTGCACAAGCGAGGGTTCGGTATTCGACGACGGACAGGAGCACCGCTGGCAGTATAATGCTGACGGCACCTATGTCTATTATGTAAAGGACGGCGATAACTGGGTGCCTTATGCCACCAATACATTGAACGAATACTTCGTCGACGGCAATCTGCTCTGCACCCGCTGGATAGACAATGGCGTAGAGAACCGCGAGTGGTGGGAGATCACCATCGCCGACGGCAAGATGAACTGGACGGCTCTGCGTCAGAACGAGGATGGCACCACCTTCACCGCCACATTCGAAATGAAGAAAGTAGAGTAATAGCTTGACGATTTCTATATGCGCTCCTCCCCAAGATTCAATGAGTCTTGGGGAGAATGCTATAAATAAGCCAAGCATTCTATATATTATTATCCCATACCCAGGTGCCTGTCATAGATTTAAGGTTAACAATTTGGGCTCGCAGCGGCGAGCTTTTTTTTGCCCCTAATCTAGCAAAATGGATGATGATACAAAAAAAGATGTGTTTATATTTTGTGATATACTCGCTTTTTTGTATCTTTGTGCCGAAAATATATATATATATTAACTAAAGCATCATATTATTATGAACAGACTTATGCAATGGGTGATGGCCGCAGCCCTGATTTGCGGCGCAAGTGTATTCTCATCGTGTAGTAAAGATGACAACCCAGTGGATCCTGCTGATAAACTCAGCGAAAAGATTATCGGGAAGTGGATGCAGTTCGAGATTGATGGTAGACTTGCGCTGACTAATGAAAAGTCAGCTACTACTTTTGTTTCTGATACTAAGGCCTACTTTAGCGCGTCAAAGATCAATCATTCTAAAACATCACAAAAATGGAACGACAATCGTGAGTATGAAGTAAAGATTGATGGTAATAAGGTAACCCTTACTTCCAAGGTCAATGAGAATGTTACATTGGTGAATGAGTTCATTATAAGCTCTATCAACGAAACCGAAATGAATTGTATCTACAAGCACGTTACCATTCGCAACGGGAAGGAGGATGTTTCTGTTGAATCGTCAAATAGATGTTATAAGAAAATAAGCCGCGATTTTAGCGAGGTAGTCCTCGGTACTTGGGAAGGTCATGTGACTAATAGTGAGGGTTCTGTTTATGATGATGGTGAGACGCACCGTTGGGAGTACAAGGCTGATGGAACTTATGTTTATTATGTAAAGGACGGCGATAACTGGGTGCCTTATGCCACCACTACGCTGAGCGAATACTTTGTAGATGGCGTATTGCTCTGCACTCGTTGGATTGACAACGACGTCGAAAACCGCGAGTGGTGGGAAATTGCTTCTATCAAGGATGGTGTAATGAAATGGAAAGCCCTGCGCCAAAAGGAAGATGGCACAACCTACACCGCAACCTTTGAAATGAAGAAAGTGGAGTAATCCCCGCTTTTAGTTAATTTATAATTAGGTTCGCAATCACAACTGCGGACCTTTTTTTGTATCATCATCCATTTTGCTAGATTAAGGGCATAAAAAAGCGAGGCGTGCATCGCTGCAAGAGGTGCGCCCTAATTAATATGGGATATACCCACTCATCCAATGCCTGTACATCGAATGCGGTAGGCCTACTATCATCTCTTCGGAAGTTACTGACTGATTCCACTGAAAGAGCCACTTCCAAGTGTCATTTTGTTAGTTCCTGGTAGAGCTTGAAGAGCTCGGCCACGGGAAGTTGTTGTAAACCACATCTTTTGAATAGCGATATCGCATCTCTAATCGACCACAAACTGCTCTCATCCATGCCATGTGGACGTTGCTTTCCAGAATGCCGAAATGATAGAGTGTAGCTTCTGGAATTATTTGTACTGCATCGCTTGTAAAAATATCGGGTGAAAGGATACAGCTAACCTTCTATTGCCATCATAAATGTAACGTGGCTTTACTTCCTGATAACTAAAGTTTTGGCTTATAAATATGCAGCTTTCATTCGATCTGTACAAAAATATGGGTATATTTATATCATGTACTCAAAATTTCATATGAAATTTTTGCATATATCATAGATTATCAGTAAATTTGCATCAAATATTTAACGATGGGGGACAGACCCCTAATATTAACTTTTTGACTCATGGAGCAGCAATGCTCTGTGGGTCATTTGCTTAAAACTATGATATGTTTCACCCCTGGCTCACTTAGTTGGGCCGTCTATCTTTGGGCCTACGCCCGTCTGGAGAAGTCGCCTTAGAAAGGGGCTTCTGCCGATGCGCATTCTGGCGGTCATGGATCGCCGGCGCATTTTTGTGAGACATAAAAATAGGAACAAAAATTTAATTAAAGAATATTTTATGACTAATAATAATGATAATGATCTAGTAGATCAGTTAAACCGTCTGCTTGAATGGCTGCATCAGTCAGACGGGCAGCACCTCGGCAGCCATATCACGCTGATCAAGGTAGAGAAAGGCGCGCAGTATGTCAACCACGTTGGCTCACAGGTGTTCAATACCGACAAGTCGGATGATTCGGCAAAGGATCACTCACCGACCCTTGAGTCGCCAGAGCCGCCCGAACTGCCTGAACCCCTTGCCACGCCTGAGGCAATGGTGCTCTGGCAGAAGGCCCAGCAGGCTGGTTATATCAATGAGCACTTCCAGCCTTTGCTCTCGCGGACGCTATCGGCAATACTGGCCTTTGAAATGGCGAAGCGACTTGTCATCAAGGATAAATGGAAGACCTTCGAGACATTTTGGAATCGCCGTAATATGTACCGTGACTATTATACCTCATTAAATCAGAATCAGTCACTGGAATTCCGCGAAAAACTAAAGGCTGTCTTTGCCTGAATAGTTATTTGAAACACCCTGTTATACCCCCTACATGTACGTACATTGTAGGGGGTATTTATGTTTTGTTTTCCGTAACTTTGCCCCACGTAAGGTGCGCACCTGACAATCCACAACAAACAAAAATATCAAAGTTATGACAGAAAACAAAACCAAGGTTTCAGAGGAGCTCTCCAAAGCAGGAGAGACCTCGGTGATTACACCCCTGCTCCTGAAGCTCGACAAACTGCGTATCGTCTCAACCAGCGACATCCAGGATGAGGATTTCCTTTTCAACATCAACGGCAAGCCGTGTCTGCCGCGAAAAGACCTGACAGTCATCACGGGTCAGCCCAAGACGGGTAAGACCATGCTCATCTCGATCCTGATGGCCTGTTGCGCCAGAGATCGGGAGCAGGGTGGGCTGGTCGGTATTGAACGGATCAGACAGGAGCCGCTGAAGGTGATGTGGGTCGATACCGAACAGAATCCGCAGAGCACCCATTACATTCTCAGAAAGCGCGTGATGCAGCTCATCGGCGGTGAGTTTCCTGAAGACCGCTTCTTCGTGTTCAATGTGCGATCCGTCAATGTCGGCGAGCGCTATGACCTCATCGCCGAAGGCGTGGATGCCTACAGACCCGATATTGTGATCGTCGACAATGTGCGCGACCTCGTGAGCGACATCAACAACGGTGAGAAGGCGCAGGAACTGATTGAGGGGCTCATGAAGCTCAGTCAGACGTGCGAGTGCAATGTAGTGACCGTGATCCACCAGAACCGCAGTGCCGAGAACCGCGGACTGAGAGGCTGGTTGGGCACGGAGCTGATGAACAAGGCTTTCGAGGTGTATGCCTGTCAGAAGCTCAGGCAGAAGAATGCCGAAAGACCCACCTTCTGCATTGAGCAGTCGATGACGAGAAAATTTGACATCGACAGCCCTGTGTGTTACCAGATGGACGACAACGGGCTGCCTGTGGCTGCCGACCTCGACGACAGGCGCAGCGACAGAGGCTTTGCCAGCTATGGCAAGGCTTCGATAGACACCTTGAATCAGAACTACATCATCCGCCATCCCGAGAACCCTGACTGCCCTTGGGAATGGGACTTCAGGAAACTATTCGGCAGGGTGATGGGCGGACGTTCCGTGATGGGCTATGCGGACTTTGAAGAGACAGCCATGACCGAGGCCCATATCCTGCGACAGACCTACTTCGAGAAGATTTTTTCTGAGGCCGAGGCGCAACGGGTGATCAAGAAAACCAACGACCGCTGCGGCCGCGTGGTGGTGATGCTCCTGCCTGAGTAACCACCCCCCTTCTATATAGCCCTCCCCCTAAAGGGAGGCTATAGTAGGAAGGGGTGTTACTCCAGCAGGGAGCACAGTAACCAAAACCCGGAAAGCAACGATGAAACTCCATCAGATTCTATCCCCCAGTTTCAGATCGATCCTCGCCCAGCTTCAGCAGGAGTCGTTCACCCTCTACCATCCCGCCTCGATGGTGCAGCGCAGCAGTTCAATCTGCAGCCAGTTCTGTCAGGCGCTCGTCAGTTGTGGCTATCTCTCGTTCGAACAGATGCTCCACGCCGCCTACCGTTACCGACTGGGCGCCTCGGCAAAGGGTGGTGTGATCTTTTGGCAGATCGACCATGAGGGCAGTCTCCATGACGGTAAGGTGATGTACTACAACCCCGACTGCCACCGCAATAAACGGCAGAATCCCACCTGGGTGAGTGCACTGCTGAACCGCCGCCACCATCTGCCTAAGACTGAACATGAGTCGTTCCACAGTCTCTTCGGTCTCCACCTGATCCGGGGATGTCAGGATGCCGTCGCCATCGTAGAGGCCGAGAAGACGGCCGTCATCCTGAGCGAGCACTATCCCCAGTACATCTGGTTGGCTGCAGGCGGTCTCTATGAACTTAAGGTCGATAAGTTCCGTCCCCTCAGAGGGCACAGAATCATCCTCTTCCCCGATACCGATCCCGACGGTCTGGCCTATCGCTATTGGTACCAGACGGCGCAGGAGGTGATGGCCTCGCCCTTCTGGGAGGGATCGCCGCCCATCCGCGTCAGCGGGCTCCTCGAACAGCAGGCCACCCCTGCCCAGAAAGCCGCCAAGATCGACCTTGTGGATTTTCTATTTTAAATACCAACCCCTAAAAAATCTATGCTTGATATGACAGAAAAAGCACTCAGAGAACTGTTGCAACTCATTAACCAGCAAGGCGAGCCGGTGAAGCCGTTCGAGATCCGCAGCTACGGCAAGTCGGAACTGGCCATGCTCTATTTCCCCGATGCCAAGACGAAGAAGGGGGCCATGAACAACCTGAACTACTGGATCAGCTATTGCACTGAACTGCGCGAAAAGCTGCGCGAACTGAACTCGCCGCCCCATGCTCACCGCTACACCCGCCGAGAGGTGGAACTGATCGTGGAATACCTTTGTGAGCCATAAACGTACCAGTCTCCACAAAATACCACAGAAACCACTACTGATATGTTGTACCTTTGCCATCGCAAGCGGTTGCGATGGCGAGTGAAGGCTGCGGCTCAGCATAGCTCGAGCGAGCTCGGCTCTGCGTTCGCCTTGCACTTCCCTTGCAATGTCGGAAGGAAATTTGCGGGATTTAATTCTGGCACTTTTTACATTTAAATGTAGCAAGTGCTGGATTTAATTCCAGGAAATCCACCTCCGAACAGGTAAATTTATTGTTTAACATTTAAAGTTTTAAAAGTATGGCATTGAAAGTAAAAAGCTATGACGAAGAAGGAAGGTATTAAGTTTGTGGTACAGATTATCGTGTCGATTGGATCGGCGATCCTGACGGCACTGGGTGCTGTGTCCTGTACCATCTAGTAGGGAGCGAGTATGAGAGTTATAAGGGGGACTTGATGCGTATAAAGAATACGCAGACCTACAGCCCAAATAAAAAAAGAATCCCATCCTCTCGGGTGGGATCTTTTTCTTATCCTGTATCTATTTACCTTAGTTATATTTCAGAATCTGACCTGGCATCAGGCGGATGTTCTTGCCGATATGGTTCAGACGGCAGAGGGCATCGACAGTGGTGTGGCACTTACGTGCAACGGCCTGCAGCGTCTCACCCTTCTTGACCTTGTGGAAGTGGGTCTCAGGAGCGAATGAAACAGATGGGGCTGCGATGGCCATCTCTGAATCGTCGTCGGCATCTCCCTCGAAGCGACCGTTACCGTTGTTCTCAACACCGCGCAGGCGGGTAGCGAGTGCAGACTCAGCTGCGTACTTGCTGCGATGGAAGGTGTAGAAGTCGCCTGTGACATCCTGGTTACGGAAGTCGAACATCAGGGCGGGGTTCAGGGCGATACCACAGATACGTGTCTCGAAGTGAAGGTGAGAACCTGTGCTACGACCGGTGTTACCACCCAAACCGATCGGATCGCCTGCCTTTACTTCATCATTCTCATTAACGAGCCAGGCTGACATGTGACCATAGTAGGTCTCCAAACCATTGTAGTGACGGATCACCACATACTTACCATAGCCGCGTGGCTCATATTTCACGATACGTACTTTTCCACTGAAGGCGGCACGGATGGTGTCACCGATATACACTTTCACGTCAAGACCCTTGTGCTGACGTCCCCAACGTGCACCGAAGTTAGAGGTGACAACGCGGCTCTCAGTCGGCATGCAGAAACCACGCAGGTCGATGGTGGTCTCATCAGGAATGGCGATACCCTGATAGTGAGTCAACTCATTGTCCCACTCATCATACAGGTCACCTGCAGGGTTCTCAAACATTTCCTGTTCAATCAGTCTATTGAGTGCTATGGAGTCAACGGCCTTCATCTTACGATCGACGGGAGCCTGACGGGCCAAGAGATCCTGTCCGACTGCAGAAGTCGTGGTAAGCATCATAATCGATAAGAAAGCTGTTGCCTTAAGATTCTTCAAAAAGTTCATTCTATTCTGGTTTATTATTTTCGCGCAACTGTCAGTTAGATCAGCGCAATTTGTCAAAAATTCGATGCAAAGGTAGTAATTTTATTCCAAAAACATGCAAAAAGTTGTCTGCGTTAACAATCTTTTGTGTTGTTTTAACACTTTCTGACTAAGAAATGGCTGCCCAGTTGATATTTGTCTTACGAAGTTGGCGTAGCCGGTTCCACAACATCTGATAGCGCGGTGAGGTGCATTCGGGGTCGTCTTCAATGATTTTCTGGGCCTCGTCGCGTGCCATCTGAACCAGTTGCCCGTCGCGTGCGATGTCAGCAATTTTTAAGTCGAAAGCCATGCCGCTCTGTTGGGTGCCTTCCAGATCACCAGGACCGCGCAACTTCAGGTCGGCCTCCGCAATGCGGAAGCCGTCGTTGGTGTCGCACATGATGTCGATGCGCTTGCGGGTCTCCTCACTGAGCTTATAGGGGGTGACGAGAATACAGAAACTCTGGTCGGCACCACGGCCGACGCGTCCTCTGAGCTGATGGAGCTGGGAGAGACCGAAGCGCTGGGCGTCGAGGATCACCATCACAGAGGCGTTAGGCACATTCACGCCTACCTCGATGACGGTGGTGGCGACGAGGATCTGGGTCTCACCACTGACGAAACGCTGCATCTCAGCTTCCTTGTCGCTGGGTTTCATGCGCCCGTGAACCTTACTTAGACGGAATTCTGGGAAGGCCTGTTTCAGCACCTCGAAGCCGTCTTCAAGGTTTTTCAGGTCGCTCTTCTCCGACTCTTCGATAAGCGGGAAGACGATATACACCTGACGGCCCTCGCGGATCTGTTGACGGATGCCGTCGTAGAGAGAGGTCATGCGGGTGTCGAAGACGTGGGTGGTCCTGACAGGTTTACGACCTGGCGGCAGTTCGTCAATCACGCTCACGTCGAGGTCGCCATAGAGGGTCATGGCGAGGGTGCGTGGGATGGGGGTGGCGGTCATCACCAGCACGTGAGGCGGATTCTGGCTCTTGCTCCAGAGCTTGGCACGCTGGGCGACGCCGAAACGGTGCTGTTCATCGACGACCACCATTCCCAGACGGGCGAACTGCACCGTGTCCTCGATGACGGCATGGGTGCCCACGAGGATATGGATCGTGCCGTCCAGGAGTCCGTCGAGTACCTCCTGGCGTCGTTTGCCCTTAACGATACCCGTGAGCAGGGCTACACGTACAGGCATGTCTTTCAGGAATCCCATGATAGTTTGCAGGTGTTGCTCGGCGAGGATCTCCGTGGGTGCCATGATACAGGCCTGATAGCCGTTGTCGATGGCGATGAGCATCGTCATGAGGGCAACTAAGGTCTTACCGGAGCCGACATCACCTTGCAGCAGACGGTTCATCTGACGGCCGCTGCCTGTGTCCTTACGGATCTCGCGGATCACCCGTTTCTGTGCTTCCGTCAATGGGAAGGGCAGGTGGTTGTGGTAGAAGGTGTTGAACACCTCGCCCACCTGTGAAAAGATATAGCCTCGATATTTGCGACGATGGTCGCTGGCATATCTGACGATATTCAACTGTACGAAGAAGAGCTCTTCGAATTTCAGACGGACCCTGGCCCGCTCCAGTTCCTTGGCGTTCTGGGGGTAGTGGATGGCGCGCAGGGCTTCATCACGTTCCATCAGGTGGAGTGGGGCCGTGATGAAATCGGGGATGGTTTCGGGTAGGGGCGGGAGCTTCTCCAGCAGGACGCGGATGAGTTTTTCGAGCGTGCGGGAGGAGAGCCCGCGCTTCTTCATCTTCTCGGTGGTGGTGTAATAAGGCTGCATCCCCATGCTCGACAGTTCCAACTCTTCGGCACGATCCATGTCGGGGTGGGTGATGTTGATGCGGTTGTTGAAGACGGTAGGCTTGCCGAAAACCACGTATTTCGTCCCTACCTTATAACTCTGTTTGGCATATTTCCCACCCTGAAACCACACGAGGTCGGCGATGCCTGTGCCGTCCGTGAAGTGGGCCACGACACGCTCCTTACGCGGTCCCATCTGGAAGGTCTCGAAACTGAGGATATGACCCACGATCTGCACGAAGGGCATGTCGCCAGTCAGTTCGTGGATAGTATAGATTTTTGAACGATCGACATGTTTGTAGGGGTAGTTCTCTAGCAGGTCACCATAGGTAAAGATACCAAGCTCCTCGCCCAGTATCTTTTTTCTGTTCGGTCCCACCCCCGGGAGAAACTGTATGTCCTGACTTAATATATCCATATATTCTGGCAACGGACTACAGGACTTCTTGGACGAGCCAAGCGGCAAAGCCGAGCGAAGGACTTTTTTGATCATCAGTCCTGTTAGTCGTGTAGTCCGTTGCTATATTAATATTTCTGCAATTTTGAGGTCGTAGGGAGTGGTGATCTTGATGTTCTCACGATTCCCCTCTACGAGTGTGATGGCGTAGCCATAGCTCTCTACCACAGAGGCATCATCGGTAAAGCCGTCGTTATAGGGTTGACGGTTGGCAGCCTTGACCTTCGGTCGAGCCTGCTCACGCTCGGCAGAATCCAAGCAAGCTTGGTTCTGCGCTCGCTTATACGCAGCCTTGAGCAGTTGGATATCGAAGGTCTGTGGCGTCTGCACCAGGCGGTAATCATCCCGAGGCACAGTCCGAGAGCTAACTTGTCCGTCGCTCATTAACTGGCGCACCGTTTCGACGATGGGGATGACGGGGATGACGGCCTTTGCCGTGCGGGCGGTCTCATAGCAGTTGCGGATCACCTCGATACTCGGGAAGGGGCGCACGCCATCATGCACGCCGACCACGCCCTCAGCATCGTCGGGCACCAGTGCGAGACCGTTTTGCACGGAATGGAAACGGGTCTGTCCGCCATTGGCGATCTGATGTTCGACATCGAAGTGATATTCCTCACAGAGTTGCCGCCAGTAGTCCTGTTGCGCCTCGGGTAACACGAGTATGATCTGGAGCGCACTTGAGTACGCCCTGAAGCGTTCCAGCGTACGCATCAGTACGGGTTTGCCGCCAATGGGCAGGAATTGTTTGGGAATGTCGCTTCCCATCCGCAGGCCCTTTCCGCCTGCTACAATAATGATATAATCCATATATTGTTAGCAACGGACTACAGGACTAACAAGACTGTGCCATCAAATGAACGAATCTCATGCCTTCGGCGATCTGATCGGCTGTGGCCTGATCAGTCAGGTCGGCCAGGATGGTGTAGGCATAGGGGAAGGCGGCAGCAGGGCCTTCGCCCGTGGTGATGTTACCATCGACGGTGACGAGCGCACCTGTATAGTCGGCCGTTTCCAACATCTTTTCGAAACCAGGATAGCAGGTAGCCTTCTTGCCATCGAGAAGACCCAGTTGGGCCAGTACGACAGCCGGAGAGGCACAGATGGCGGCGATCTTCTTGCCGGCAGCAGCCTGCAGCTTCAATGCCTGACAGACACCCTCGTGCTCGAACAGGTTGCTGGCGCCGGGCATACCACCAGGCAGCATCAGCAGGTCGGCATCGGAGAAATCACAGGCCGTAAACATCATGTCGGCACGGATGCCCACACCATGCGCTGACTCTACAATGAGATCCTCTGTGGTACTCACCGTAATCACATCTACACCACCACGACGCAGCACGTCGATGGGGATCAGGGCCTCAACATCCTCGAAGCCGTTGGCCATAAATACATAAACTTTTGCCATAATTGTCTTAATTTTAGGGTTTCTGAGTGCAAAGATAAATAAAAAACTGCATAATCCGCATAATTCATAGAAAAAAATAACTATCTTTGCTCCCAATTCTATACTTATTACATTACTATTATCAAACTATGATGAAG
>Ga0310786_10010402_pt1 | contig 11697 bp, 6 predicted proteins | sample AusTroGonzalo_MG_FD_203881 | JGI IMG/M metagenome (GOLD analysis project Ga0310786, IMG submission 203881) | Bovine rumen microbial communities from tropical cattle in Woodstock, Queensland, Australia - Gonzalo_03 (v2) (version 2) | ecosystem: Host-associated > Mammals > Digestive system >... | reverse complement strand
AGGCGACTTGATATTCTTCATTCGCCATATCTGCGAAAACTATCAATCGCCCGATCCGACGAAGAAGGTGAAAATCACGTTCCTTTCCTCTTTGGACGAGCTGTCAGCCAGTTTTGACGAAACGAAACTGGAGGAGGTGTTTACAATCCTGTTCCGCAACTCCATTAAGTTCACGGCCCATCCGCCCGTTGCCATTAGCGTCGGTGTGGCACGAACCAGCGACGATAAGGCGCAGATTCAGGTGGCCGACAATGGTATTGGTATCAAGGATGAATATAAGAAGACCGCCTTCGACCCCATTGTCAATGATGGCGGTATAGGGCTGGACCGCGTGAAGGACATTGTCGACGCCCACGGCGGCAGCATCTACCTACAAGACAATCCTGGCGGCGGCACCATCTTCTTCATCACGCTTCCCGCAGAGCCTGAGGTAGAAGTGGTAGAGGCAGAAGTAATTGAGTAATACAACTAAAAGAAATACTACCAAATGAAATTTATTAAAACAATCACGACGGGACTACTGACATGTGTGGCAGTAGCAGTGATGGCTGCTGACTATACCACCGAGGGGCAGTACGTAACCATTCCCGTGAAGCAGGTCAAGGCAGGCGGTGCACAGGTGGTGCGCCTGCAAGTAGTGAACGACAACATCATCCGTGTGCAGGCAACGTCTGAGGCCCAGCTGCCGGAGAAGCAGAGTCTCATCATCGTACCGCAGACAGCCAAACCGAAGTTTACGGTGACGGATGGCGACCAGGTCAGCGTGAAGGCGGCTAATGTCGAGGCCCGTGTAGATAAGGAAACGGGAGCTGTCACCTTCTACGATGGCAATGGCAAGCAGCTATTGAAAGAAGCGGAGAACGGCAAGACGTTCAAGCCGTTCCGTGTGCCTGACCGTGAAATTGGTGTCGACGTGGCAAAAGTTCCCGAGGCACAGCGCAACGGACTGACGTGGCGTATGCTGTTCGACAGTCCCAGCGATGAGGCTTTCTATGGTCTCGGTCAGCACCAGTCGGAAGAACTGAATATGAAGGGTAAGAACGAAGACCTCTTCCAGTATAACACCAAGGTCAGCGTGCCTTTTGTGCTGTCGAACAAGAACTACGGTCTGCTTTGGGATTCGTACAGCTATTGCCGCTGGGGTAATCCCGACGACTACCTGCAACTGAACCGTGCCTTTAAGCTCTACGACAAGCAAGGTAGGGAAGGCCACCTGACGGGAACCTACGTGGATAGGAACGGAAAGAAACTGGTGCGCGACGAGGATTCTATCTATTACGAATATGCCTATCCCGCCACCTCTGAGATTGCTACACGTACGGACAATGGTGGACTGAAAAACCTGCCGAAGGAGATTAACCTGAGTGGGGCATCGGTGGTTTACGAAGGCTTTATCGAGCCCGAATGTTGTGGTAAGTGCCAAGGTAAAGCTACTGACTATCAGTTTATCCTCTACTATTCCGGTTATGTGAAGGTGTATATCGACGGCAAGGAGGTTGTTCCTGAGCGTTGGCGTACGGCGTGGAATCCTAATTCCTATAAGTTTACCGCCCAGGTGCGCAAGGGCGTGAAGAACCAGCTGCGTATCGAATGGCAGCCTGACGGTGGCGAGGCCTATTGCGGTCTGCGCGTCTCGCAGCCCCGTAGTGAGGAGGAGCGTGGACAGCTCTCTGTCTGGAGTGAGATGGCGAAGGATATGGACTACTATTTCATTGCCGGTGAGAATGCCGACGAGATTATCTCGGGCTATCGTACGCTGACGGGCAAGGCTCCCGTCTATCCGAAGTGGGTGCTGGGCTTCTGGCAGAGTCGCGAGCGTTATAAGACCTCCGACGACATTGTCGGTACACTGAAGGAGTTCCGCCAGCGCCAGATTCCTTGCGACAATATCGTGCAGGACTGGAACTACTGGGTGGAGGATCAGTGGGGCTCGCATCAGTTTGAGGCTTCGCGCTATCCTGATCCGCAGGCGATGCTCGACAATGTGCATAGCATGGGTGGTCGCTTTATGATTAGCGTATGGCCGAAGTTCTATTGCAATACCGCCAACTACAAGGAGCTCGATGCCAAGGGCTGGATGTACCATCAGGCCGTGGTCGACGACATCCACGACTGGGTGGGTCCCGGCTATGTGGGTTCGTTCTACGATGCCTACGATGCAGGAGCGCGTAAGATGTTCTGGCGTCAGATGGACGAGAATCTGTTCTCTAAATATAAATATGGTATAGACGCTTGGTGGATGGATGCTTCCGAGCCGAACGTCCGCGACTGCACGCCGATGTGGTATCGCAAGGCGCTCAGCGGGCCTACTGCCCTGGGTACGACGACGGAGTACTTTAATGCTTACAGCATCGTTAATGCCGACGCCATCTACAACGGACAGCGTTCGGTGAATCCCAATCAGCGCGTGTTCCTGCTGACGCGTAGCGGTTTTGCCGGCGAACAGCGTTACTCTACGGCGACGTGGAGTGGTGACATCGGCACGCGCTGGGAGGATATGCGTGCGCAGATGACGGCAGGCTTGAACTACTCGATGTCGGGACTGCCCTTCTGGGGTATGGATCAGGGCGGTTTCTGTGTGGAGAACCGTTATGTCGCCGCACAGCAGTTGTTCGACCGCACGAAGGTGGAGAACGAAGACCTAAAGGAATGGCGCGAGCTGCAAGCTCGCTGGAGCCAGTTCGGCACCTTCATTCCGCTATTCCGCGTGCATGGTCAGTGGCCGTTGCGCGAGATATGGAACATTGCTCCTGAGAATCATCCTGCTTATCAGTCGTTTGTCTATTATGACAAGTTGCGTTATCGCCTCATGCCTTACCTTTACTCGATGGCTGGCTGGGTTCACTTGAAGGATTACACCATGATGCGTGGTCTCGTGATGGACTTCAACGGCGACGACGAGGTACTGAACATCAAGGATCAGTGGATGTTTGGTCCTGCGCTGATGGCTTGTCCCGTAGGTTATTACAAGGCGCGCAACCGCAGCGTTTATTTCCCAAAGCAGACAGGCTGGTACGACTTCTATACTGGAGAATTCATCGAGGGTGGTCAGCGGCTGATAGTCGATGCTCCTTACGAAAAGATTCCCGTCTACGTCCGCGAGGGCGCTATCATCCCCTTCGGTCCTGAGATACAGTATTGCGACGAGAACCCCGCCGAGCTTATACATCTTTATATATACGCGGGCGCGAATGGTCAGTTCCAGCTCTACGAGGACGAAGGCACGAACTACAATTACGAGAAGGGTAAGTATGCTACCATCGACATCACTTACGACGATGCCTCACGCACCGTTTCCTTCGGCAAGCGCAACGGTCAGTTCCCTGGCATGTTGAAGAATCGCCGTTTCAATGTGGTGCTCGTCACGAAGGATGCTCCGAAGGCACTGAACGTAGAGAATCCCGAAGGCACGATGGTGCAGTATAACGGTAAAGAACTCAGCGTTAAACTATAAACTATGAACATCAGAACCATACTAACCTTACTGCTGTTGGCTTCGGGTGTTACGGCGCTACGGGCCGCTGATGACTACAAGGAGTCGCAGGAGTATCTCGCCTTGCGCGACTCCATGCACCGTGCTTTCAACGATGCCGACAGTGCACATTTCTACCCCTCCGTCCATGCCCTGCAGAACTATCTGCTGGCTCAGGGCGACCAGCACGCCTACTATACGCAACGCTGTAACGAGGTCATCTTCGAGTTGAATCACATGAACATTTTCGAGGCCTACAGACTGGCCAAGCAACTGTCCAAGGAACTCACCGAGAAGAAGCTCGACAAGGAGATGTATATGGCCGTCAACATGATGGGACACATCTATAATTACAGCGGCAACAAGGAAGCTGCCAAGGCGTGCTTCTGGGAAGTCATACACCGCATGGAGAAGGAAGGCTATAAAGAGAGTATGCCGCCCATCTACATGAATCTCGTCAATATCACCATGGGCGAAGACCCCCAAGAGGCCATGAAGCTTATTGACAAGGCTTTGGAACTGGCGGAAGAAAGCTCTCCGCAACGCGTGTTCGACATCGAGACGCGACGCACGCTGGCCTATTATACGTTGGGTGATACGGCCAATTTCGTGAAGGGCTACAAGGCGTATAAGGAGGGTGTGGCTCAGGGACACAATTCTGTTCACGGACGACAGCTCGAAATCCATTGGCTCGCTATCCACGGACAAACCGACGAAGCCGTCAAGCTTGCAACAGACGTTATCGATAACCCCTACGAAACCCAGGCAGAGGTGTATGCCAAGGCTGGTCGTTGGCAGGAGGCTTTCGACGCCCTGAAGAAGGGAACCGAACAAAGCGACTCCATCAACAGCTTCATCCTCAAGAGTTCGATGGAGGGTATCGAGAATGAGTTGAAGATGTACGAGGTGCGCCGCCAGCAGAGCCGCGTCGTGCTCTATGGCATGGTCATCGTCATCAGCTTGTTGCTGTTGCTCATTGCCGCTCTGGTCTATATCGTCCAGAGCCGCCGCCGCCACTGGCGCCAGATGGAGGCTGCCTACAAGCACGTCATCGAGGCTGAGAAGGTGAAGACGGACTTCATCCAGAATGTCAGCCACGAGGTGCGCACGCCGCTGAACATCATCAGCGGTTTTGCCCAGGTACTGGCAGCTCCCGACAATGAGATTTCGCCCGAGGAACGTCGCCACATCTCCGAGACAATGTTGCACAACACGCGGCTTATCACAACGATGGTGAGCGAAGTGCTGGAGATATCGCGTGGCGATGCTCTCGACACGAAGATTGAGCTGAAGCCTTATCAGTGCAACGAACTGATGCACCAGACACTGAAATATTTCTGCACCAATTTCTTCCGCCCGCAGGAGGTATTGCACTACGAGAGCTCTTTGTCCGACGATTTCATAATCCGTTCTCACGCGGTGCTCTTGCAGCGCATCCTCAATCCGCTCATCGATAATGCCTACAAGAATCTTCCCGCAGAGGGTGGAGCCATTGTCGTGCGCACCGCAGTGACCGACGACCAGCTTGAGATACTCATCGAGGACAATGGTCCTGGCATTCCCGAGAAGGATGCCGAACGCGTCTTCGAGCGTTTCGTCAAGCTCGATTCGTTCAAGGAGGGATTGGGGCTCGGCCTCACCTTCAGTCGCACAATGGCGCGCCGAATGGGTGGCGACGTCGTACTCGACACGACGTTTGCCGGTCCCGGTGCCCGCTTTAAAGTCACATTGCCGTTAGGCGAAAGAAGTTAAGAAGTAAAAGAAGTTAAGAATGAATATTATCAAAACAGCCATCGACGGCGTGTTGATTATCGAACCACGCATCTTTGCCGATTCCAGAGGCTATTTCTTCGAGTCGTTCTCACAGCGCGACTTCGACGCGCAGGTGGCTCCCGTCACCTTCGTTCAGGACAATGAAAGCATGTCCACCTATGGCGTGATGCGGGGACTCCACTTCCAGCGTCCGCCGTTCACCCAGAGCAAACTCGTGCGCTGCATACTCGGTGCCGTGCTCGACGTCGCCGTCGACATCCGCAAGGGCAGTCCGACCTACGGCCAGCATGTCGCCGTAGAACTCACGGAGGTCAACCACCGCCAGTTCTTCATCTCCAAGGGTTTTGCCCACGGTTTTGCGGTACTGTCGCCTACGGCCGTGTTCCAGTATAAGTGTGATGAGTTCTACCATCCCGAGGCCGACGACGGCATCAGCATTCTCGACGATTCGTTAGGCATCGACTGGCGCATCCCCACCGACAAGGCCATCTTGTCGGAGAAGGATACACACCATGCGCTGTTGCGCGATTTCGACAGTCCGTTTACCTATTGATAATAATAAAGCCCACCGACCGGTGGGCTTTATTTATTGCTTATTATTTCCGGTGGGCTTTATCATTAATCATTCCGGTGGGCTTTATCATTAATTGATCAGGAAAACCTTCTCTATTCCATTGTACGTCGCTTTCACCACCGAACGTCCGTTGGTGATGGTGCCTACCGTGCACTTTACTGCAGGATCGCTGGCCGTCGCCTTGATGACGCTGTTGCCCTTCAGCGGAGCGTACACCTGATAATGGGTCAGGTCGGTATAGCCGTTGAAGTTGGTGCTGCGAATAGGCGTGGCGGGAATAGCTAACTGCTTGCCGTCGGCAGTGATGGTAATCTGCGGAACGGCGGGCGCAGCACACTTTTCACCGCTCTTGCTGAAAGCGATGCCGTGCAGGTCGAACAATCCCTGCGGACGCTGAGGCTGGCGGGGACGACCCCACTGCGGCTGTGGCGGAGCCTGTACCTCAGGACCTTCGGCCACGAGATAGATGGCGTGCTTGCCCGTCAGTCCCTCGACGGCGGGTACAGCTGCCTGATACATCAGTCCCATCTTCGGCGCGTCGGCGGGGATGTCGAACGTCGCAATCTCCTGACCCTTCCAGGGGTTGTCGAGCATGACGTGAATTTTGAAGGCACCGTGTCCGCCCGACGACAGGTTCAGGTTCAGCATCGTGCCGTCGCCTGCCTTGGTTCCTTCGAAGGCTTTCACACCCTTCGTGTCCTGAGCCAGACCGCCGAAGCCGAAGTACTTGAAGCCTACGATGCCGCCGTTGGTGATGCCGGCCAAGTCCATCGAGTTGTTCCAGATGTCAAAATTGTCCTGCATCCATTCGTTGCTGTTCGTGCCGCCCGTCATGAAGCAGGCCAGACCAGCACTATAATAATTATAAGGTGGCAGACCGAAAATCTGGAAACCCTCCGACGTCACTTCTGCACCGGTATATTCGTTGCCGTCGGTAGCCTTTGCCGTCCAGACGTTATCCTTCGTAAAGGGGTCGTAGGCGGTAATCTTCACCACGCCGCCCTTGCTCACGGGTTTCTTGTCCCACGTAATCTTCACGGGAGCCACCATTGCCTGACGCGCATAGCCGAAGCCGCGTGGCGGACGGTGATAGAACACATACCACTGGCCGTTGATTTCCTGTAGCGAACCGTGGGTGTTATGACCGGCATTGGTGGTGATGAGCTTCGAACCATCCTCGTTCAGTTCCACACCGCGCGAGTCCACCAGCACGCCACCTGCGCGCCAAGGTCCGAGGGGCGTGTCGCCGAAGGCATAGCGCAGGGCTGAGTTAGTATTGCCCAGTCCGTATTCCTTGCCGCTATAGCCCGAGAATACCATCACGTATTTGTTGCCCACCTGACGAATCGAAGAAGCCTCGAAGAAGTTGAAGTCCAGCGGATTCTGACCCTCGTACAGGGCCTTATACTCGCTGCCCTCCTTGTCTAACAGGCGGCCGTCGGCACTGCTGGCGGGAATGAACGGGTCGATGAGTTCCGTGCCCTCGCGCTTCGAGTACATCGTGTTCTGGTCGAGCTCGCAGGCCGTAGAATGCTGGAAACCGTAGAATACGTAGGCGCGGAAGCCCTTGTCGAAGTCCTTGTCCTTCTTATTCGTGATGTTCTCGACGAACACCGACGGGTCGAAGTCGATGAGCGAACCGGGCAGACACTGCGTGCCGTCCTCCGTCAGGTTCACAGGCACGAAGGGACCGTTGGGCCTATCGCCCTTACACACCATCGGCACACGGCGCCATCCACGCGAGTGGGGATACAGCCAGTAGGTCTTCTTGCCCATAGCCTTATCCACCGTCTCTACCAGGTCGGGGGCAAACATCGTGTCCCACTGGCCGCTGACGAACCACGTAAAGATGGGACCCTCGTCGCGCCACTGGCTCAGGTCTTCCACCGGCGCCGACCACATGCGGATGTCGGGACCGCAGTAGGCCGTGTACGTCACGTCGTGCGAACCGATGATGTACGCACGCAGCTTACCGGGATTGTCGGGGTCTTCAAACACGCGGGGCTCGCCGTCGGGCAAGTGCTCCCACAGGGGCAAATAGGGGTTCTGAGCCATTAGGCTGTACGCTGCAAAGCAGGTCGTCAATAAAATGAATAATCGTTTCATAAGTTTTCGGGTTTATGTTACCGCCTGCGAAGGTACGAAAAAAAAATGAACCCACCAAACGATAGGCGCGATTTTTGGGTCGTTCGCTGAAGAAATCGGGCTGTTGGCTGAAACTTTTGCGACGGCATTAAACGTTTCGGGGGTTCGCAACGTCAAAGAAGTGTATTTTGACAGATACATTTTGATTCATAGTATTAATATTTTAAATTGATTGAAGAGTATGAAAAAGATTGTTTTGACAATGGTTGCGCTGATGGCACTGACAGTGGCCCAGGCACAGAATGAGAATGGTGAGCGCAAGGCTCCGCGTCGTATGGATCCGCAGCAGATGATGGAGCACATGGAGAAGGAGCTGGACTTGAACGCCGAGCAGAAGACGAAGTTTGCCGAGGTCATGAAGGAACAGCAGACCGAGATGCAGCGTCATCAGGAGGAACTGAAGAAGTTGGACGAGAAGATGAAGAGTGTGCTGACCGACGACCAGTACAAGAAGTGGCAGCAGATGAGCGGTCGCCGCATGGGCATGGGTGGTATGCGTGGTGGACAGCGTGGCCCTCGTCCCGGCGGTCCACGCCCCGACGGCCAACCAGCTCCGCAGCAATAATATAATAGGGTATATTTTTTTCAGGAAAACGATTCAGGGCTGGCCTTTGTGGGCCAGCCCTTTTCTTGCGTAGAAATGATTAATGTTTTTAGCAACTGTGAGGTCAGTCCGTAGAGATAATCAACAGTTGGCTGCCGGCATCCAGTGCGGCCTTGATGTCCTTGCCGCCGGAGGTGACTTTGCAGAGGCTCACCTCGTCGCCCTCGATGTCCTTCACCCGCAGGCGGCCAATCTGCTTGCGGGTTTCCTTGCCGCCGATGCTGCCGATGATGTAGACGTCGAAATGGGTTCCCTCGCGCAATCCGTGCTGGGCGCCGAGATCGATGTACAGCTCCTTCTGCTTGTCCTTCTTCTCCGTGCCGCGCTCCAGAATGTGCGCCGTATAGGGATAGGCGCTATTGTAGAACTTGGTCACCTTGCCGCGCAGACCCTCCAGCGCATCCTTGATGGCTGTATCGACGCTGTTGAACCACGACCAGCCGGTGCGGTTCACGTCGAACGTATGACCGTTGATGACCGTTCCCGTCCGGGCGTCCTTCACGTTCAGCGTCACGTTGATCTGCGCATAAAACTCGGGAACCTTCTTCTTGTCCGAATTCGTACGGAGCTCGCGGGTTGTCGAGATATAGTTTACCGTGCCGTCGAGAATGATGTTCGTCGCGTCCGTTGGTGCCACTTCACGCATGTCGGTGACCACGAAGCGGCGCACGTTGCCCAGCGCGGCAATGACGTTCGCACGCACGGCGTCGGCATAACCCGGCTGTTCCGTCGTCGTCTGCTCCGCCAACACATCGAGCACCGCACCGACGACAGTTTCCACGGCCGTCTTATCCTGTTCCTTTACGGTGTAGTTGAATTCTCCGACACTTACATTCTGCAGTGCATTCTCTGACCCTTGGTCAGAGTGTGGCGTTGCAATTATGTCTTGTGCCATCATGGGCACCACCATCATTAGCGCACTGACAATACTCAATACTCTTTCTTTCATACGTTAGTCATTATCTTTTCCGCCTGCAAAAGTACAAATAAAAAACGAGCCCACCAAACGATGAGCTCGATTTTTGTCACGTTGATGATTACTTAATCACGACCTTGATGTTACACATCGAGCTCGCTCACGCTCGATAAAGCATGAGCGAGCTCAGCTTTATTCTCACTTAATCACGACCTTACGGCCATTCATAATGTACAGTCCCTTCGCTGTGGGCTTGCTACTGAGGCGCACACCGCTCAGCGTGTACCAAGCGTTAGCCTTTTCTGTGGTTTCCGTGATTTCTGTGTGACCTACGCTCGTCTGTGTGCTCTGCTCGTCGCCGAAGTGGAGTTCAAAGGCGTTGATGCCGGCGCCGTCGCTGAGGTCGACGTGTAAGAAGGCGCGGCAGGAGTTGACGAGGAACTTGGGGTTGACGGTGTCACCATTGTTACCGCCGGTGGGATAGCCGAGGAAGTTCTCATTCCCGGTGTTGGCGGCGAGGAAGAAGAGGTTGCTCTTGTCGCCGATGGGGAGTTCGACGGGGCTAAAGGTGCCGAGGAACTGTACGCTGCCGTCGGCGCTTTCCACGGTCTGGCGGATGAGGGTTTCGTCGCTGTTGTCGATTTTGACACCCAGGAACTCGCTGTTCGTGATGTTGCCGCCGTTGGGCCACTTAATGATATAAGGTGTGCCAGCCTTGATGTCCGTAGCTTCCTTGAAGTAGAGGCAGAGGGTGCCGGTGGCGGAATCGAATCCGGTCTGGTAATCGCCGTTCTCGACGGGTAAACCGTCGAGCGCGTATTTGCCTTCGGTGTCGAGCTCCATCAGCTTGCCGCCGTTGCCGAGGAAGTTGCCGACGTAGTCAGAACCGAGATTGAAGGGCAGGCAGAGAGCGTTCCAGTTGCCGTCCTTGAAGAGCGTGCGGCCGGTGAGGGTGACGTTGATCTGTTTGCCGTCAGCCTCGCTAAGCAGAGTGTTGTTGTCGGCATCGTCGTAGAGGCCGAGATCGGTGACGTAGTATTTGCCGTTGCACTCCAGGCCGTTCTCGTAGCGCGTCATTGTGCCTTCGGTTGAGACCACTTCGCCGAGGTTGGCGGGAGGCGTCGTCAGGGCGACAGCCTGTCTGCCCTGGTCCGTACCCCACGCGGTGTAGGTGAAGTAGGCCGTATTGTAGGTTGGTTCTTTCGTGTCGTAGCGGCTGAACGTCTTGCTGCCGGTTTCGCTCATGGTGATCCTTACGGGGTCGAAGATGCATTGGTAGAAATTGAGGCTCTTGGCGCTGTTATCGTTCCAGCCCACAAAGCCGCCGTTGCATTCGGCTGTACTGCCGAGCATCCTGCCGAGGAAGGCGCAGCTGGAGAAAAGGAGTTTGCCGTGGTTCACGCCCACGAATCCGCCATTGGTGCCGTCGCCCACTATGCTGCTGGCGATGAAGACGCGGCTGTAGCAGTCGGTGATTTCGGTCTTGTTGTCGCCATCATTCAGATTGTCAACGGCGATGCTGGCACCGAACTTCGCCGAGGTGGCGGCGAAACCTGCAACAGTCAGGTTCTGGATGGTGGCAGCCTTGAGATAGCGGAAGGGCGCGCAACCGTCGTCGCTATTGGCTTTGAGGGCGATGTGGAGCGTGCGGCCGTTGCCGTCGAGTGTGCCGCGGAAGGGATAGTTCGCATCCGTGGCAATCATCTCGGTGATGGGTTCCTTGCTGTTGTCGAAGTCGTCGACCAACTTGTAATACTTTTCATTCATATTTCCTACAACTTCATTGGCTTCCTTGATGTAATTGCCGAAGACGTACCAGTCGTTGGCGTCGGCGATGATGTAGGGATTACCCGAAGTGCCGTCACCCGAGAGGGCTTGATAAACCTTGAAGCTGGCGGTCTGCTGGCCGAAGTGGGGGGATTTTCCCGTAATGGTCAGCGTGTAGTTGCCGGTGGCGTTGGGCGTTGCGGGCGAATAGCTGACAGTGTAGTCGGTGCCCTCTGCCAGCGTGTTGCCACTCATATCCTTCACGGTGAAGGTGGGCGTGATGTCGCTGCCGGTGTACTTGTAGTAGTGCTGCAAGCCCTCGATGGTGGCGTAGTCTATGTCGTTGTCGGCGCTGTAGCTGTTGCCGATGATCTGCAGTTGGGACAATTCCATCCTGAAGCGGGTGTAGCTGACTCTCGTTGAGACCTGAACCTTTTCAGAACCTT
>Ga0310786_10010401_pt1 | contig 11699 bp, 10 predicted proteins | sample AusTroGonzalo_MG_FD_203881 | JGI IMG/M metagenome (GOLD analysis project Ga0310786, IMG submission 203881) | Bovine rumen microbial communities from tropical cattle in Woodstock, Queensland, Australia - Gonzalo_03 (v2) (version 2) | ecosystem: Host-associated > Mammals > Digestive system >... | reverse complement strand
GATTGTCGTTGATTTGATGACGAGCTTGCCGTTTTCGTGGTCAACTTCCAAACCCGAATAGTTGCTTCTCCACAATCCGTTAGGCTTCATCTTGGTTGCAGCTGCGGTCGGGAGAGTGTACTTATATATATAGGTAGTGGTCTCGTCAACCGTTTCTGTCGTGGCAGTCCACGAAGATGATGCTATCTCGCCGAGGTTGATACGCTCGATACGAGGATACTTCTTCGCATCGCGAGCGTTGGTCTCGTCGAACACGGAGTATTCGGGTCCGTACAATGCAGCCCAGCCCCATGCGTGAGGTGCCGGAAGTTCTTTAACGACGTTGCCGAATGTTCCGCCTATGGCGTCCATCTCGCTGTTCCATACCACGTGGCAGGCAGGTACCGTGTCGTCGCTCATCACAACAACAAGCCAGCCATCACCACCAGGGAGATAATAAGTCTTGCTGTGGTCAGTGTGTGTCGGACATGCCGAGCCGTAGCTTGAAGCAGTCGGTTTTGTCGCGCTGTAATACACTGCAACAGGAGTACCGCCTACAATGATATAGCCGTTATTCTTGTTACTTGTGCCGTATGAACCCCATTCGCCTTTCTTGACCGGGAAATAGTAAGATTTCTTGCTGTCAATGGTGAGATACTGGGATGAATCTACAAGATTCATCTTGGTACTGACGAAGTGGGTTGCCATGAATGGATTGAGATTATCGTCGAGGTGACCTCTGACTGCCACAAATTCCGCATCGCCTGTCATAACATCGGTGTCACCGCCAGTTGTCTGGACTGCAAACCGCGAAACGATTTCAATGAGTGCTTCTGTGTCAGGAGTGATATCACCTGCAACAAGCTCTTCAAATGTGCCCGTCATATCCTGTTTGATAGGAATGGAGGCTCCCCAACTTGTGCCATCGAAACTGAAACGGATGTAAGCGTCGCCGTTGGTATATGTGCTATGCCACGAAGTGTCGTTTGCCGAGAACTGAACCTGCACATTGGCAGACATCAGTCCGAGAGCACTTGCAGCATTGATGATACCCTGTACGATCGAAACATCGCCACTATCTTCAGTGTCAATGGTAAAATCAGAAATGCTGATAACAATTCTGTTGTTTGCATCTGATTTCTTGGTGTATCTTAATTCTAACATTTTGATAAAAGATTTGATATTTGTACTTAACTTCTTTCATAGAATGATACGGTTGAGCTGCCCTGCTGTCTGTTGGCATGGTCGTTCACCGTGAGTGTCATGTCGGCAGATTCAGCCGACAATGTTGATGTGTCAAAAACAACTTTGTACTTGTAATACTCGCCACGTGCCACGCTGTTCTGTGTAAGTGTCGTGCCTTCGGTGTATTCAGTCCATGTCACTCCGTTGTCGAATGAGATATAGACTGTATGAGACAGATTCGCCAGCGTGCCTCCGAATGTCAGCGACGCGCTGTTGCTTATGCCTGTCACCTCCAAACTGTTTGAGTCGCCCAGGTCATAGCTGAAGGAGCTGTCGTCAACGGTTGTGCCCGACTGCCTTACGATTGTCTCTCCGAGTCCTGTATTCTTACCGCCCACAGAGACAGAAGCGTATTCACCGGATGTTACGGCAAAGTTGGATGCGACGCCGAGCGTCAAACGCCACAGATATTTGTCGTCTTCTCCTGGATCGTCCGTGATATTGGCTCCATTATTGACCGTAGTCCAAGTAGTGCCGTTATCCAAAGAAATCTCCAGCGATGTCACTACGAGACCCCTTGTGTTCTGTCCTATGGTGGCAAGAAGTGCCTGAGAGTTGGAAGAGCCGGTGATAACAATCTGTGACTCTCCGTCTCCAGCCTTTTTATACTCGTCGTTAGTCAGCACAAACTCACCCCTTGCGGTCTGTGTGATATGTGCTGACTTGGTCGTGCCCTTGCTTGTTGTAACGTGAATGGTTCTTACTCTGTTGACCCTGCCGTTATGCTCAATTAGCGAAGAAACAGATATGCGTGTCGTGCCGGGCGCACCAGTCAGGAGTGGTATATTCAACCACCCTTTTTCAAGTGTGTTTATTTCGCCAGTAATCTGCATATCTCAAAGCGCAAAGTGTTTAATCGTCAATTGTTATAGTCCAGGTATCGTTGCTTTCGATAACCAAAGTGCCAGTGGCTCCTGATGTTCTCTCGAGTGTGATATCCTCAACGTCGATTTGGGAACTGCCTGCGGCTTGGATAACGGTCACGATGGCGGTTGCACCATTGCCTGATATCGTCAAGACGCTGCTGCGTGCATCAACGGTATTGTTTACAGAGCCCTGCAAAACGATACGGAATGCCATTTCACCGCTGCTGCCAAAGTCTGATGACGGTGTCGCTGTACCTTGCGAGATGGCTCTTGACTCCACGTCGTTGCTCTGCGCGTCAAATGAATTAGCACCAGTGCGGTTGATTGCAATGGTTTGAGGAAGTGCCAATCCTGCATTGTTGTTGCTCAATGCAAAGTTCAACGAGGCAATGTTGGTTTTACCCTCAATGATAACCGAAGTCTCATTGGCGCCCATGCTCTTTGTCGAATAAGCAATGTCGATGTAGGCAGGATTGCCGCTCTGAGTAATAGTAGCGCCTTTTGTGGTTCCTTTTGATGTTGTGACGGTGATACCTTTGGATCTGCTACTTCTACCTTTGTTTAATTCTTTGGTCTGGACTCCGATATTGGCGTTTCCGCTGCCGGAATTATTCAAAATCTTCAGCCAGCCACTCTCAATAATGCTCATTGTCTTTTGTGTTTAATGTTTTCAAATAGTATTACGAATTGATAACCTTCTCGCCAGCGACCGGGTATAGTCTGAGGCTGTCTGCTGTAGGGTCAAGAGCCTGCCCTGCAAGAGCATCGAACATCTTTGCACTGTCACCCATACTGAAGTTTCTTGCAACCTCTGCCGTGATGGCGTACATACATGCCTGCTCCAGCTTCGGGCAGATGGTGAACTCGGTACCGCCGTTTCTCAACATCTGCAATTCAGGAACATACAACATCTGAAGCGACATTGGAGGATTATACGACGAGCTGTAAGGATAAAGCTCGATGGCGTATCCTACTGCGCCTCCGCTATTGACGGCGTGGACTATTGCAGCCACCGGATTATGGCGTGTACCGCGCAGATATTTGTTTTTCTGCTTGCGATACTCCACGCCATCCTCTGCAATAAGGGCCTGCACTGGTCTATCCCACTGCGCAACCTTTACAGACACAAGTCTGAGGAAGTTGTCGGGAAGATTGAATCTGATGCCGCAGACCTCGTTTTCCTGTGTGATTGTCTGTATTGTCTTCGGAGCGAAAACAACGCCGTCAAGCAGTACGTTGGGAGCTGCCAGGTGTATGCTTCTCATCACCGTCAAGGCGCAGCTTTCAATCGCTCTCGATATATTCAGGGTGTCAGCGTCGATAAACCCAGCATCGTTGCCATGCGACACCTCGTCGAGTCTCGCTCTGACAAAATCCTCAATCTTATATAGCTGCAAGTTTATCATATCATTTCAAGTTTTATTCAAAACTGAAATTGGGGAATACAAGACCAAACTCGGCAACTTTAGCCTTAATAGTGTCAACAGATGAGATGTTTCTTGCAACACCGTGATTCTGTATGAGATAAGCCTTTACGTCGTCGATGCTCTTTACGTCTTCAAGTTTCATGCCTGCAGGCTCGGCTGTACCTCTCGGCTTCTCATCCGAAGGGTCAGGATGAGACCATTCAAGCAATATCAGTCTGCCGAAATAGTTTTTATTGCTTTCGATAGCCATCTGAACTACTGGATCGCTTGTGATAAGTGATGCCGGAATTCTGTTCTGGATATTGCCGTTTTTAAATTCTGCATTGACTTTCAAATCACCAAGGGCAAGCGGGACTCTCGTGTTTGCCACATTGTGCATGATATATTTCTTTGTAGCCATGTTATAATATTTTTTATGGTTTTTAAATTTTTGCAAAAGCCGACCGTGGTTAGGTACGGCCGGCTTTTATCATTTAATCCGAATTATCAGGCGGTGATTGAGCCGGAGTGTTTCTCCCATCCACCAGTACCTGCGTTGTACTTGATGAGTGTGCCTGCTGCGAAGTGGCTGAATGTATCGGCTGCTTCAAGATACCAGAGGTCACCGTCTGTTGGTTCGAAGTTGGCTGCGCCAAGGCTGAGGGCTGCGATATGGTTGAACACTGATGTGCTCTTGCTCATGTCAGGTTCAAGGTTGTAACCTGCAGTCTTCATGGCAGCTGTGTACTTAAAGATTGCACTGTTAGTCGGGTTGACTGAATCGAAGTTGAACACCTTCTCTGCAGGACCAACAAGCATTGAGTTGTAGCCACGCAAGCAGAGAGCATCAGCCTCTATGTAGATGTCGCGTGATGCCTCGCGGACTTCGCCACCAGGACCGCCACCTTTCTTCATGTCAACGCTCAAGCTCTTCTTATCAATCTTGACATAACGTGTTGCGTTAGCCATATCGACAATGGCGCAGCACTCGCTATATCCGAGGTCATCAAGAGCAGGGGTTTTCTTGAAGTTCAAAGTACCGAATGAGCACTGGAACTTGCTGATCATGATGCCGAATGTGTCGCGCTGTGTAAGCATTGTCACGTCGCCAGTCTTCTGGAAGTCAATCTTATGCAGACGAGCGAGGAATCCGAGACCGCTATACGCTTCGGCCTCATCGCTTACGCTATCTTTACCGAACTGGATACGGCAGATGTCGATAAGGTCTTCAAAGGTAATCTTATCACCGCTGATTGCGAATTTGTTAAGCAGCTGTGCAAGGATACCTTCTGAGGTATAAACATCCTCCCAGCCAATCTTCTCTGACACAAACATCTTTTTCTTTGAAGCAACGCCAGCCCAAAGTGTTCTTTCGGCTTTACGACGGAAGTTGTAAAGGGCATTGTCTTTCAAGTCGCTGTTGTAGAACGGTAATTCCTTAATCTGCTCCTTAAAGTCGTCTGTCATGACAATGTTGACAATCTTCTTCTGCAGATAGACTGTCTTTGTCTCTGGAATGTAGTCTTCAGGAGCGACTTCAAGCTGTGACTCGGAGCCTGCCGATGACATGACCGAGAGTGTTGTACCTGCAGGGATAGCTGCCGGAACGACGTAATTGGTTGAAACCCATTTGCCGTTCAAAGGAATCATTGTGCAGGTCGATGATGTTCTTTCGGTAACCATCATGACGAGAATACCCTTTGGCTGTGGGTTTGTTTTGTCGTCTGTCCATCCGTCAACACCCTGCACCAATACGGTAATACCGGGAGCGAACATGCGGAGTTCATCAACGGTGATGTGTGAACTTGCGGTGTTGAGTGTGATAGTAGCCTGATTTGAACCGCCTGCGTTTGCACCGAGCTGGCAATCCATAACTGTAGCAGCTGATACAGGGTGTTCGATCTCGTACTTGGTACATGTGACTCGTCTCGCCTTGTTATACATATCCGTTGTGGCTGAGAACTTCCACGGACGATGTTTGGCAATCATCTTATCCATCTCGCGAGCCGCAAGGTCGCTTTCGTTGACGAGAGTTGCCGACATCGGCGTGCCTGTAAGGTCTCCATTCACACCAGGAGTCTCTGTCGGACCAGGAGTCTGCTGTGTGTGGGAGTTGTCAATGAACTGGTCCGCCATTGCCATTGAGATATCGGTACTTGCACCGAATAGGACTGCTGTGGCGAACAGAAGCAGTCCGAAGATAGCCGATAGGCCAAATTTGAATTTCTTCATTGTGTTGAATTTTTTAAGTTTGTAATTAAATTGATTATGATTTGTTTTCTTCATCCGTATCAGGAAGGTCTTCCCATTGTCCGCTCCAAACATTGTAATACTGTCTCTTCTGTTTAGGCGTTTCAGGTTTGACAGGTGCGCCTGCTCCGCCACCGAATGTCGGAGGGGTCTTTTCCGGTGCGCTCTTTGCCAGTGTTGCCTCGATGTTCTCGTTACGGCCTTGAATACGACCTTCTTCTTGCGCTGTCTGCACTGCGTTGTCGTAGTTCATACCTTTGAGCACTGTTTCAAACAGACTCCTGTCGAGAATGCCGTTGATGCCATTGACAATGATATCAATGCACTTGCCCCATACCTCGTTTGTCTGCTCGTTGTTCAGGTTGTTCTCTTTGGCAAAGGCAGTGAAGTCTTCAAGCGACTTGCCGATATTAACGTCAGAGTCTTTTTTGTACTTCTCGTTGTCGGCTTGTGTCTTGATGTACTGCTCCTGAGCCTTAGAGAGCTTTTCGGCAGCCTCTGGGTTGTTGATAGCCTCGAGGATGCTGTCTTTGCCGAAGACCGCGATAAATGACTCAATGAAATCTTCGCCCTGCGCAGCCTTCATGAACATGTCTTTGTACTGAGGGTGCTTATCGAACAAATCTTTCATCTTGCTGTCACTATCCTTCATCTTCTGATTCATTTCCAATGCTTCCATGACGCGACCGTATCTGGTATCTTCGTCATCGAAATCATCATCGGGATAGGAATTTTTCATGTACTCACGAAACTGCTCGCGCTTCGACTTTGGAGCCTCGGCAGGCGGAGTTTCTTTCTTTTCCTCTTGATTTTCAATAGTTTTCTCTTTTGCCATGATATGCTGATTTAAGATTTCATCGCAAAAATAAATAAGGTACATTTTTTTGAATGGAAGAAACAGCGCATTTGGCATAACTTTGTGGAAAATACAAGGTTATGAAGCAACGAAGCAGAGAACTGATAGAAGAAAGAAACAGGGATTTCGTAAGGGCTTACAGACAGGCCTGCAAAGAAAACCACTGCGGAAATATCCACGATTATGTGGGTATTGCCCTCAAGATGCAGTCGCAACGCTTTTGGATTGAGAAAGAGCGTGCATACGACATCATCATGTTTATGGAAAACAATGTGGCGTTTGCCAGTCCGAACCCCAACAAGGTCAAGATGTATGATGAAATATACATCAGATACAAAAAGGCCGAGGCGCAGAATCCCGGCAGGCATAAAAGCGATATCATCGAAATGGTTATCAATGAGCCCGCACCGGAGTTCTATATAGGCATTCATGCAGCCATGAAGATTATTAACCGCAACAATACAAGGGTAAGGAGGCTGAGACATGAAAAGAGCTGATTCTGTGATGCTGTTCGTTGTGATGCTTTTGTTTGCATTCTTTGGCTTCGACTGCGAGAGGTGGGGGTTGGTGTCGGGTTGCGGTATTCTCAACCACTTGACATTCAATTTCGTACACGCCAACATTTTTCATCTCGCCTGCAACGCCTATTGTATGCTGCTGATGATGTGGTCGGGAGGCAACAAGTGGCGCTGGATAATAGCCCTTGCAGCTGCGGTGCTTGTGTCGTTTGTGGTGCCCTGCCGTAACCTCACAGTAGGTTTCTCAGGTGTCTTGTTTGCAATCGTCGGCATGACACTCGCACATGGCAAACTCACATTCAAGCGCTGCCTTCCAGTGATTATATCGCTTGGTGTGTCGGTGCTGCTTGCCAAAAACATAGCCGCAGGAACACATATCATGTCCTGCATTGTTGGCTTTGTGGCGGGATTGGTGATTGACGGTATTAAGGAATTAAGGGAAGATAGTAGAAAACTGAATGATAGCTTACGTTAAAGAAAAGGAAAATACCACGACCTACGTCAAGTCTGACATTGAGGCTATGGTTCGTGAGAGCACCAAGAGGATGAAGGTGCTCCAAAACGACTATGACCCCATAACAGGAGAAGGCGCCGAGCTTTACGATGAGGTCACTGGTGAAGCTATTCTTAAACGTAAGTGGATAAATATACCTGACAACCTCGACGGACTGGAGAGGCAGTTTGCGCCAGCGGAGTATTACAACAATCCGCTCGTCAAGCAGATACTTCGTTACAAGTCTATTCAGGCTTTCATTCAGAGCGGTCTTAATGAAGATTTCACCGAAGAGAAGCTGTCGGAGATACAGACACAGCTCCTGCAGTTGAGGTATAAGACAGACTTCACGGCGTGGGCTTATCTCGAAGTCATGATCAAGCCCAAGACCGGAGATGATAAGATTGTGCCGTTTGACTACGACGCCATTGACAAAGATATTCAGGCATCGTATTTGGACGATTATGTCGAAGACGACCTTGACGACTACGATGACGATTGGGAAGATGACATCGACGAGAGAGATAACACTGATTACAGTCTCGTGCCGTTCAAGCTCAACTACGCCCAGATGCGGCTACTCGCCGTATTTGAGAAGCACCGCCTGAGAGGTCTGCCAATTCGTGTTATCCTTGTGAAGTGCCGTCAGTGGGGAGGCTCTACGCTTACGCAGATATACATGGCGTGGATTCAGCTGCTGCATAAGAACGGCTGGTATTCTGCCATCGTCGCCCAGCAAGGCTCGACAGCGAAGAAGATTTACATGATGTATGAGAAACTTATCAGCATCTACGACTCTTCGCTCATCACAAAACCTAACGGACAGAGGCTTCCTGCCGGAGAAAAATTACGTTTCGCACAATACGGCAAGTCCGCTTCCGACTTCCGCATCGTATATGGCTCTGCAGCAAAGCCGAGAATAGCGAGGGATGCCGTTGTGTCTATCGGCACATATAACAGGCCCGACTCACTCCCAGGCTCCGACGTATCAATGGCGCATTATTCCGAGGTTGCTCTATGGAAGAAGACATTCGGAAAAGAGCCGCAGGATATCATCAAATCAATCACCGGCGGTTTGGCGCGTCTGCCCTACACTATGGAAGTGCTGGAGTCCACTCCGAGAGGTAGCGGAAACTATTTCGCGCTTGAATACGGCAGGGCGAAAAACCACGAATCGGAACGTACAGCTGTGTTTATCCCTTGGATGTACTCCATCTTCGACACAGCATTTGTCAAGAATAAACATCTGTTCGCTGAATGGATTTTGAAGCATAAGAACGACGATGAATGCCCGAAGGATGATATTCCTGAACACGAAGGCAAGAAGGCGCTCAACAGCGGAAAATACATCTACCATCTGTGGGAGCTTGGCGCAACACTCGAAGGTATCATGTGGTATATCATGAAACGCCGTGAGTTTGACCGTCAAAGCGATATGTGCTCAGAAGCTCCGTCAGACGATATTGAAGCCTTTGAGAACACGGAGAAAGCTGCGTTCAACTCCTACGACATTGAGGAGCTGCGCAAGTATGGTACGACAAAACCTCTGTGGCAGGGCGACATCAAGAGCGACTATCGCAGGGGTAAGGCTGTGCTCGACAAATACATGTTCGACGAAGACCCCGACGGCCCTATGCTGATATGGGAGAAGCCTGTTATCGACAATATGGTTGACCGATACCTGGTCGTTGTCGATATTGGAGGCACATGGCGCAACGCCGACTACTCTGTGATACGTGTGTTTGACCGCATCGGATATTACAACGGCAAGTGCAAGGAAAAGACCGTGTTGATGTATTCAAGCCATATACCGCACGACCAGCTTGCATGGAAAGCAGTTCAGATAGCGAAGTGGTATAACAACGCCTTGCTTGTGTTTGAAAGCAATACACTCGACACAAGGGATAAAAACAGGGAGGTTGATGCAGGAGAGGTTATCGGCTACATTCTCGATGTCATTGACTATTGCTATGACAATCTGTATATCCGCAACGACGCCACAAGCGAGGATATGCAGCAGCCGAGACCAAAGAAGATAGGCTTCCATACCAACCGCAAGAATAAGCCGGAGATGGTGGATTTGCTCAAAGAGGTTATCCACTACTGCGACTATATCGAGAGCGACCAGGGAACTATCGACGAGATGAAACGCTACGAGCGCAAGGATGATGGCTCATACGGAGCAATGGACGGCTGGAAGGACGACCGACTCATGACAGCTGCTATCGGTCTGTATCTGTCGAGAAATGAAAGGGTTATGGGTAAGCCTCGCTTTGTTGAGAAGAAGAATAAGGGCGAGAAAGTCAGTGGAGTAAGGAATATCAAGAAAAGTCATACTAACGAATCAAGTTTTTAAGAATATGAATATCATTAAGAAAATCAGACGTTTCCTCATTATCAGATATGCGAGGAACTGTTACAAGAGAATGGTTGACAGAGCCGACAGACTCAATAAGGCCGACAATCAGAACTATTATGTATGTATTGACCCTACCAACGAGAACAGAATCACAGTGTTCAACCGACAGGAATTCCGTTATTTCCGTCGCAAGTTCAACGACTTTCAAATCCGTATCAGCGAGTTTCTGCTGAAAGAGACGAGAGAGGTTGTCGAGACAAAGGAAGATGGCTCGAAGGTGGTAAAGGTGACGAGAGAGAAAATCGTCGCTCAAATCAACAAATCGACAATGGTTGATATCTATAACGGATGCTTCTACTCGACACGTCTCAAACGTGACTCCACGCCTGAAGACATCGAGATGCGCCGTCTCGCTTATATCCAATGGGTGCTTGACCTCAACGACAAACCAAAGGATAAGAAGCGTAAGAAGAAAAATAGAAAATGAGGCAATTTTCTATCCTTTCAAATTTTCATTTTTATGTTATAATTTGTTGTATTTGAAGCGGAAAAGGCAGGGCTCCCAACCCTGCCTTTCCAATTAACAGACAATAAATTAACAATTAAACTCTTAACGCAGTTTGTTCTGGAATCTCTCTTCAAATTCAACACTCATGTATGAATAGCGCTCATTGGCTTTCATACAGGTGTAGAGCAGCACCACGAAATACTTGTACGAGGCTCCACGCAATGACGTTATCTCGTAGAAGCGAATGCCGTCAACACTGCCGTATAGACGCATTGCTGCCACGCTTTGAGGATTCTCCACCTTGTCAATGCGCTTTCTGTGAAGAATGCGTGTGATTGACTTGTGGTCATCAGAGCCGAGACGCATTGGTCGCGAGGCTATGAATCCAAACTTGTATTTGTCATCAACATTCTCATCAAGCGCGCCCATAAGGTCATATATCTTGCCATTGATGGTTTGGATATAACTCTTTTCGTAGTCAAATACAGCTGATATGATGCCATCACCTGTCAGGGTGTTACCTCTGCCATTCACTGCATTTTCATACTCCGCGATATTGATAAAGTTGATGTTTGTAAGTTGGTAGTTTTCAAGATCACCGCCAAACACAAGTTTGCACCATTTGTCAGATGATATGGAATATAGATAATGCGACTTGCGTTTTGGGTCGGTCACAAGTATTCTGTTGTGCTTGTAATCAAAAGCAAGGAAAGCATCGCCGTCCATAATCATCTGATTGAATGTCTCGCCATCTGTTATGCCATCTTTGAGCAATGCCACAATGTTTTGTGTGTTACTGCCACCTACTGGCACATCAGAGTTGCGATAGTCGCTGTACTTCCATTTCCTGCCATTCAAAATCTCCGACACGCAGCGCACCTGCAAACCTCGCAGCTCCATAAGTCCGCGTTTGGTGATGAAGTATAACGATTGTCCGTCTGATATTATATTTGGTCTGCCGAGCTCTGCAATGGTTGATATTGTATCTGCAGAAGAAACAAGAGATATGCCGCCTAATTCACCCTCTGCATTCACTCCAATTGCAAACACCCCATCGTTGGCAAATACTATAAGAGGGTGTTGTCCGAATTGTCCGGTTGACATTGGTATTGGCGTTGAGTTTATTCCCATGATTTGCAATCTTCCTACTTCAAGCATATTCTCTGCAAGATAATTAAACGGATTTCCAACTATGGATATAAACAGATTGTTTGACAAT
>Ga0310786_10010400_pt1 | contig 11699 bp, 11 predicted proteins | sample AusTroGonzalo_MG_FD_203881 | JGI IMG/M metagenome (GOLD analysis project Ga0310786, IMG submission 203881) | Bovine rumen microbial communities from tropical cattle in Woodstock, Queensland, Australia - Gonzalo_03 (v2) (version 2) | ecosystem: Host-associated > Mammals > Digestive system >... | reverse complement strand
TTAGATAATATCGAAGAAGAAACTACTGTTAAAAAAGATCTTCAAAACAAAGTTTTTAAGATTTTGAAGTCTTATGGAGTTATTGATACTGTAAGAAAAAATATGCCTGCAAGAAGATATGTTAAGATAAATGAAGATAATTTATTTGATTTTTTGCAATTTTGCACTCAAAATGTGGATGAAAATCCTATGAATGATAATCTAAATTCTACTGAAATTATCACTGAAAATTGTAATAAAACAAGTACAGAAAATTGTACTTTGGAAGAAAAAGAAAATACCCAGTTTACGGTACAAACGGAATCCAGTTTACGGTGTAACCGTAATCAAGATTACGACACAAACGGAATCTATATATATAATAAAAATAATAATAATAATAAAAATAACACTAATAGTAAAATAAAAAATGATAAATCATTTTTTATTACTACCGAAATTTTAGAGCCCACAAAAACATTACAAAGTTTTAAGCAAGATAAAAATTCTAATAAAATGGAATTAACTAATTCTAATCAAAAAATTTTAGGAAATTTCAAAGAAGAATCCAAGATTACTAATTTATTGGAGAAAGTTACAAATAATAACGCGCCGTTAAATGATTTAATTAATACAAATAAAACTAAAAAAGAGAAAACCACAGAAACGGATAAAAAAGTAAAACCATACAAGCTTAAAGATAAATCTAAGGAGAAAAAACATAAAAAACCTCTAGGTAATGTTGATCGACAGTTTGAACTTATAGATATTTATTTCAATAATGGAGAAACTTGTAATAGACCTGATATAGCAAGTTTAGTAAAACAATTCTTAACTCAAAGAATTAAGAAAATCGGTTTTAAAAATTATTCCGATACTCGGTGGGAAAATCAGTTAAAGTTGCTCATTGAAAATGCCGAGGGTGATTATGAGTATATGAAGGAGATAATTAATACTTCAATCTTGCGTGACTATAATGACATTACCTTCCCTAATCAAAAGAAATCTTTGCACCAGTTTAAGCCACAGACTAATAGGGCTATGAATAGTTTTGATACTGCTAAAGATAATATCAAAAATAAAGGAGTTGCATTGTTTAACGAAAAAGAAAAGGAAGATTTTATGAAGAACTTAGCTGTGGATGAAAATGGAAATCCAATAGAATTTTAAAATTCGCTTTACACTTTTACTTAATGTTACAAAATAATAAATGAACATAGAAAAATTTGAATGACAATAGCATACATGATGTAATTTTTGTTTAATTATATATAAAGTTATTATAATTTTATGTGCAATTATAACAAAAATTTCCCTTAATAACATCATCAGACTAAGTTTTAAGAAATTAAAACTACGATATTTTGGTTATAATACCTTTAATTGTCTCCTCAGATTAAAGCTCTATTATTCAACTTTAAGTTAGGTGGGATTAAAAGTTGCCTTGTGAGTTGAATGTAAAAAGCCATTATATCATTGTCGAGAGGAAGTCAAATTCTTAATTTGGTAACAGAATTAAGATATGCATAACTGAATAACGGTTTTGATAACTGTTGTTTAGAATTAGTGATTAGATTCACATTAAGAAAGGAAGTGAATATTAGTTATGGTATATGTTTTGAATAAAGAAGGTAAACCTTTAATGCCGACTAATAGACACGGAAAAGTTAGACATTTACTGGAAACAGGTAAAGCTAAAGTTGTTAGTAAAGAGCCCTTTACAATTAAACTACTTTATGATTCTACAAATTATGTTCAGGATCTAACTTTAGGTGTAGATACAGGTTCAGGTACTTTTGCAACTGCCGTTACTGATAAAAATGATAATGTTGTTTATACATCTGAAGTTGAATTAAGAAATGATGTTACTGATAAAATGAAACAAAGAAATAAATATAGAAGAAATCGTAGAAATCGTAAAACTCGTTATCGTAAAACAAGATTTTTAAACCGTAAAAATTCTACAAAATCCGATAGACATTCACCCACAATGAAATCAAAGTTACAAAGTCATATTAAAGAAATTGAATTTATAAAGTCAATTTTGCCTATCTCTCTTTTAGTTTTAGAAACAGCTACTTTTGATACTCATTTAATGAAAAATCCAACTATGAATCGTCATTGGGGTTATCAAAGAGGTGCTAATTACGGATTTGAAAATACTAAGATGATGATAAGAAATAGGGATAATTATACTTGTCAATATTGTAAAAATAAACGTAAAGACAGTAATCTTGATGTTCACCATATAATTTTTCGTTCAAATGGTGGTTCCGATGAGCCCGAAAATCTTATAACACTTTGTAGAACTTGTCATAAAGATTTACACAATGGTAAAATTAAATTAAAGGTTAAAGGCAAGAATAAAGGTACATTAAGATTTGCAACACAAATGAATGAAATACGTTCTCAGCTCTTAAAGCATTATCCAGAAGCTATAGAAACTTTTGGCTATATTACCAAAATAAATCGTATGGAGAATAATTTACCTAAAGAACATTACATAGATGCTTGTATGATTGCGAGTGAAGGAAAACCTGTAAAGTTTTTGACAGATTATGTTTATCTAAAGAAATCAGTGGCTAAAGGGGATTACCAAAGAACTAAAGGAGTTAGAAGCGAAATTACAATTCCTAATCATAAAATACAAGGATTCAATAAATTTGATAAGGTGTTGTACAGAAATAACATTTATTTTATCAAAGGTAGATATTCTACAGGCTATGCTGTTTTAATGAATATTAAAGGAATTACTCAAAAATTTACAAATCCTAAAATTCCTAAAATACAAAATATGACAAGAATTTCTGCAAGAAAATCAATTTTATTCGATAAAATGAAATTGATTTATTAAATTTCATTATTGATTTATAATGGAATTGAAAGGAAGTTAATAAAATGGCATATATTAATTTTTGTAAAAAATTTGTTACAGACTTTTTAAATTTATTCTTAACACTAAAATACTTGAAAATAAAACATATTAAAACAATAGAACTTTTACTACTAATAGTACACTTGAATTTGTTCAAGTACAAAATATAGTTGTTTCTCACGAATTAAAACACTATATTTCTTATTTCATTTAATTTTTTATGTTAGGAGTTTTTACTATGATTACGTTATTTTCTACAAATTGTCCAAAGTGTAAAGTGCTTGAAAAGAAACTGAACGATAAAAAGATTGAATACAAAATAGAAACAGATATAGACAAAATGTTTGAATTAGATATAACACAAGTTCCTATGCTTATGATTGATGATAAGTTATATGATTTTTCAAAAGCCGTTGAATGGGTAAATGCCTATCAACGTTGATAGAAAGGAGTTGTGTTAGAATGTTAGTAGAAATAAAAACAAATAAAAACTTTACCACAGCTCTTAATAAGCTGAAAGATAAGTATGGTGAAGAATTTGAATTTTTGAATGGTGTTCACGATAGCCAAGTAAATTTTTCAGATTTTATGGATGCCTTCGTAGATAAAAATGTTGCTGACGTGACTATAGACGCTAATGCTAATGCTTCCCATAAAGATATAGTTAGTTTATTAACCGAGAAAGATAAGTCATTAGATAAAATGTTTGCTTTTAGCAAAATTTTTTATGAAATAAATAAAGAGTATGGATTAAAGACTGCAAGAGAATGGTTAGACGCTGAATATAGTGGGGCTTTTTATTTACACGATTCTTCTTCAACTACTTATAAGCCCTACTGTTATGCTTATGATTTAACTCGTTTAGCAAAAGAAGGACTATTCTTTTTAGGTAATTATAATAATGAATCCCCTAAACATTTAACTACATATTTTGATGATGTAATTGAATATGTTAGTTTTATGTGTAATAGATCAAGTGGTGCTGTTGGATTACCTAATTTACTTATTTGGAGTTTTTATTTTTGGAAAAAAGATGTAGAAGATAATTATTTTATTAAAAATCCTGATTATTATTTAAGACAGAATTTTCAAAAACTTATATACAGGCTTAATCAGCCCTTCCTTCGTGTAGACCAAAGTTCATTCACAAATGTTTCCATTTTTGATAGGTATTATATAGAAGCCCTATTTGGTGGAGTTGAATTTCCAGACGGAACATTTGCTATAGATTATGTAGATGAAATTATAGAACATCAAAAGATATTTATGGAAGTAGTTTCTACCATACGTTCTGTAAATATGTTTACTTTCCCCGTTTTAACTTATTCTCTTCTTAAACGTGATAACATTACTGATGAAGAAGCATTAGAAATGCTAAAGACCGGAAAATTCAATGTGTTTAAGGATAATAACTTTGCCCGTTGGTGTTCCGATCATAATATGCTTTGGAATGATAGTAATTTCTTTTTGAGTGATAATGTAGGGACATTATCCAACTGTTGTAGACTTCTCTCCGATACCTCTAAACTTGACGCTTTTATAAATTCTATTGGTGGTACAGCCCTTTCAATTGGTTCCGTTAAGGTGAATACAATAAATCTTCAAAGAATTTATTACGAAGTGGGAAATAATGAAAATGCCTATCTTAAACGTTTAAGAGAAAGAACTGAATTGTGTTGTAAAGTTTTGGATAGAGTTAGACATATCATTAAACGAAATGTAGAGAAGGGTCTGCTTCCTAATTATGTAGAAGGCGGTGTTGAATTAGAAAAGCAATATTGTACTGTGGGTTGTTTAGGACTTTATGAAGTAATAGAATCCTTTGGTTATACACAAACAGATGAATTTGGTTATATTTCTTATACAGATGAGGGTTTAGCTTTTGCCCAGAAAATATTTGATGTGATGAATGAAGTAAAAGACAATTTCACTAATGAATATTCATTTAACATTGAATCTGTTCCTGCTGAAAGAGCTGCTGTTGTTTTATGTTCTAAAGATAATTTACTCTATAGACCTAAAACGGATAAATTTATTTATTCTAATCAATGGATACCTCTTACCAAGAAATGCACTATTGATGAAAAACTTAGACTTTCATCTGAATTAGATAAAATGTGCGGTGGAGGTGCTATTGCTCATATTAACATAGATAATAATTTCCCTGATGAAGAATCTGCTTGGAGAATGCTTAATATAATAGCACTTAAAAACGTTATTTATTTTGCATTTAATACAAAGATTAATACTTGTAAAAATCATCACGGTTTTGTTGGTACTAATGTTTGTCCCCATTGTGGAGAACCTGTATATGACACCTACCAAAGAATTGTTGGATTTTTAGTTCCCTCTAAAGCATATTCTAAGGAGCGTTTTAAAGAGTTTACTGCAAGAGAATGGTATTCTTATGCTGAAATGTTGGGGGAATAAATTATGTGGGTGAAAACTGTTCAAGATGAAGATTTTGTAAACTATAAAAAGCCCTCTATGTTTATTTCTACTATAAAATGTTCTTTTAAGTGTGATAGAGAATGTGGTATGAAAGTATGTCAAAATTCAGAGCTTGCTAATTTTGAAGATATTTTTATTGATGATAAAAAACTTATTGAAAGGTATTTAAGTAACCCTATCACTACTTCAATAGTGATAGGGGGTCTTGAACCTTTTGATACTTTTGAAGATATTTTTAAATTCATTTCTCTTTTGAGAAAAACTTACAAAGTAGATGATGATATTGTTATTTATACTGGATATTATAAAAATGAAATTGAAACTAAATTATTTAGATTATCAAGCACTTTTCATAATATCATAATTAAGTATGGTAGATTTAGACCTAATAATGAAAAGCATTATGATGAAGTGCTTGGTATTAAATTGATTAGTGATAATCAGTATGCAGAAAGGATTTGTTGACAATGGGATTACGAATTATGCCAAATCCAGATTTAGATATATTTAAACAACTTACTGAAAAAGTAATAGAAAATAACGGCTACTGCCCTTGTGCTATTATAAAGAATGAAGATATTAAATGTATATGTAAAGAGTTTAGAGAACAAAATAGTGAAGGAGAATGTCATTGTGGTCGATTCATCAAAGTCGAAGCTGAATAACAAATGGATAAGAGGAGCTTTACCTGCTGTTTTAATTCATATTAGTATAGGCTCTGTATATGCGTGGTCGTTATTTGTAAAGCATATATCTACACATATAGATCAATCAGAAAGTAAAGTGCAATTTGCCTTTTCATTGGCAATATTCTTCTTAGGTATGTCAGCAGCATTTGGAGGTAAGTTAGTTGAAAAGAATATAAGACGTTCAAGTTTGATTAGTTGTGCTTGTTTTTGTGGTGGATTATTTTTAACTGCATTAGCTGTATATGTAAAAAGTTTAATACTTATTTATTTAGGTTATGGTGTTTTAATGGGTATTGGACTTGGCATAGGATATATCACACCAGTAAAATCTTTAATGCTATGGTTTAAAGAACATAAAGGTTTAGCTACTGGAATTAGTGTGTGTGCTTTTGGATTTGCTTCAAGTGCAGCAAGTCCAATCATTACCTTTTTAACTAATCGGTTTAATTTATCAACAACTTTTATTATTTTAGGTTGTATTTATTTTGTGCCAATGATGATAGCACATTTTATCATCAAAAAGCCTAATGGGTGGAAAGAAACTGAAAATAATAATTTTAAATCTTTCTCAATGTTTAAAGATAAAAAGTTTGTTATTATTTGGCTAATTGTGTTTTTGAATATAAGTTGTGGATTAGCATTGATCTCCATAGCAAGCCCATTATTAACTGAATTAAACGTTGCTACAAATACTATTACTATTGTAGTTAGTATAATGGGAGTATTTAATGGTGCAGGTAGATTAGTATTTTCTACCGCTTCTGATAAACTAAAAAATAGAACAAACATTTATTTAGTTATTGCAGGACTGTCTATTTTATTTGCAATAATAACCGGAGTATTAAGAATAATTCCTTTTTATTTTTCAATACTAATTGTAATTTCTGCCTGTTATGGGGCAGGATTTAGTTGTTTGCCTACATTACTTTCAGATATTTATGGAATGGAAAATATTAGTAAAATTCACGGTTTATCTTTAACTGCTTGGGGAATTGCTGGATTAGTAGGTAATCAAATGAGTAGTTTAATAAAGAATATAACTGGAAATTATACGAATGTAATTTATCTACTTGTTGCCTTATACTTAATTGAATTTGTTTTAGTTTTGTATTTAAAGAAAATTTTGTGTCGAAAAGAAAAGAGTTGATTGATATGCAGTTTTTATCTCCTATAACTTATAGCATTCATAATCTTTTAATCCGTGAGCCAATTGGCGAATATTTATGTCCTTATTGTGCTAACAGAGAAGATTGTTCCCTAAAGAAATACTATCTTGCCTCAGATTATGATGAGAAGTATAAAGAAGAAATATTTTTTGAATTAGAAAATGATCCGAATTTAACAAATATTATTTATCTGCTTGGAGAGCATACATTGGTTGAAAATCGTAAAAAGTTATATGCTCTATCCAAAGAAATTTTTAATTATAATAAAGCAATAACTCAAACTCTTTTCACAAACGTAGAGGTTTCCGATTTACTCAAATTAACTTCTGCCTATAAATATTTAACCTATGTGGACTACATAATGCAAACGAAATATGTAGACTATGTAAATTCAAAAGATGAATTTGATTGTATCTTTAAAAATGCTACATATATTGACCTAACAAAAACTTTTACAAATGGAAAAACGGTTTACAAAAATTTCTGAAATTACAAAATAGTAAGTGAACAATCTTTATCTTTGAAAGGCGGTGAAAACATTTGTATGAATTAAATTTCAATTCAGAACAATGTTGGTATAAATCCGTCTGTGAACATTTTGGTAATGATGAAATTTGTAATAAGAGATGCATTAAATATTCTGAAATAGATTATTTAATGTATCTTTCAAATATACCAAAAGCAAGACAACAGCCTTTTAAGTTAATACCTGAAAATGAAGATGTAGGCGCTTTTACTTTCCTAAATGATATAAAGAAAGATATAGTTAATTTTGTCAATAAAGGTGAAAATCTATATATCTTTAGTAATAATTTTGGAAATGGTAAAACTTCTTGGGCTATTAAAATAATGCAAGAATATTTCCATAGGATCTGGTATGGTAACAGATATAGATGTAGAGGATTATTTATATTTGTACCTTCCCTGTTAGCTAATCTGAAACGTAATATGTCAAATCCTATAGAAGATTTTAGTGCTTTTTTAGATAGAATATTAGAGGCAGATTTGGTTATATGGGATGATATAGGTGCTAATAAATTATCCGATTATGACCATACACAATTATTAACTTATATAGACCAAAGAAAACTTAATTTAAAATCCAATATCTATACTGGAAATCTAAACTATGATCAGTTGATGAATACTGTTGGTGCCAGATTAACAAGTCGAGTTTGGAATGATAGTACAGTTGTGGAATTAGTTGGTGTGGATAGGAGGGGTACTGTTTATGGTTCAACTCCAAATCCTTAATAAGATTTTATTAAGTAAAGATTTTTCCATTATTAGGAACAATGACATAACTGTTGATTTCTTTGATCCGCCATATGATACTTATTTTAGATATATAAATGAACATTATGAACAGTATGGTAATGTTCCTGATAAGGAAACATTTTTAAGTAAGTTTAATGAATTTGACTTAGTTCAAGTTACAGAATCCGATAATGCCTTAGTAGATTTATTATTTGAAGAGCATACATTTAATATACTTGTAAATGTAGTTCAAACAGTTGCTAATAAAGCCCAGGATAATTCTATTGCTGCTGTAGAATATTTGAAAGCACAATTACCTAATCTAAATACCAGAACTACAAGAACCTATGTAGATATTATTAAGCAAGCTGAAAATCGTTTAAAAGAAGTAGAGGATAAAGTTAATTCTGAAAAGGCTTGGTTTATACCTACAGGTTTTCCTGAACTTGATAATGTTGTTAATGGTTGGTCAAGAGGTGAAGAGTATGTAGTTATCTTTGCCCGTACTGGTCAAGGTAAATCTTGGATATTAGTTAAAGCCGCACAACACGCTTGGGAAATAGGGTATAATGTAGGATATATTTCTCCTGAAATGTCCCCTAATAGAATTGGTTACAGATTTGATACACATAATAATCATTTTTCTAATAATGAATTATTATCGGGTAGAGTAGATATTCAAGCTTATAGGGATTATATTACTTCTTTAAAGCAAAAGGAAAATAAATTTATAGTAGCAATTCCTAATGATTTTAATAAAAGGATAACTGTTAGTAAATTAAGGAATTTTGTAAAAGATAATAGTCTTGATATGCTTTGCATTGACGGTATTACTTATCTTACAGATGAAAGAGGAAAAGATAGGGATAATAAAACAACTTCTTTAACTAATATTAGCGAAGACTTGATGCTGTTATCTGTTGAATTGCAAATACCTATTCTTGTTGTAGTTCAATCTAACCGTGGTGGTGTTCGTAGTGAGGAAGAACGTGGTACTCCTGAACTTGAAAATATTCGAGATTCAGATGGTATTGCTCAAAATGCTACTAAGGTAATTTCTTTAAGACAGACAGGACCCGGCTTAGAAATGGGTATTAAGAAAAACCGTGATGGTTCTACAGACGTTAAATTAGTTTACACTTGGGATATTGATACCGGTATATTTACCTATATTCCAGGGGAAAATGATGTTAATACTATCCGAGTTACTTCACATTCTGCCAATAATTCTTCTAATGGTTCTTCCAATAATAGGGGTAATTCACAGGGTAGAAGAACCAATAATGATAATAGTTTAGCAAATGTTCAACCAGAAAGAAAAGTATTTGCAGATGTTACAAGTCCGTTTTAATTGGAGGTAAAATTATGTACGATGATAAGAAGGTCTATGTAGCCGGAACATTTCAGAATAAACCTGAGAATAAGGAATATATAGAAAAGTGGTGCTTGAAACTTACAAGACTATTTCCTGAATATCTTTTTATAAACGGAGTATCCGCTTTCAGCTATTATTATAACGATACTGATATGCAACAGGGTTTAGATATGTGTGTAGAGCTTGTAAAGACTTGTGATAGTTTAGTCACTGTCAACGATTATACAAATTCAATCGGAACTTGGGTAGAAATATATGTAGCTAAAGAAAACAATATGCACATTTATGAACATATTGATCAGAAGATAGAAGAACTTGCTACATTATTTGAAGATGAGGATTCTTGTGAATTCGGAGATTTTGATAATATGACAAGAAGTTATACCCAAATGTTTTTTGGAGTTTAAATATGATTGAGTTTGATAATAAGATAATTTGTGCAGATAGTTTACAGATTTTAAAACAATTACAAAATAATAGTATAGATATAGTATTGACTTCTCCGCCATATAATTTTGAAAAAGAATATTCTAATTATGAAGATAATATTGATTGGAATAATTATTTTGATAGATTAAATGAATATTTTATTGAATTTAAACGCATTTTAAAATCCGGCGGTAGAGCAATTATAGATGTTCAGCCTAATTATAGAGATAATATTCCAACTCATCATAAAATAACACAACAAATGATAGATTTAGGTTTTATTTGGAAAGGTGAGATTATTTGGAATAAAAATAATTATAATTGCCCTTATACTACATGGGGTAGTTGGCAAAGTCCTTCTGCTCCTTACCTTAAATATCAATTTGAATTTGTTGAAGTTTTTTGTAAAGATAATCTTAAAAAAGATGGACTAAAGGAAAATATAGATATTACAAGTGATGAATTTAAAATGTGGACTACTGCTACTTGGAATATAGCACCAGAAAATAGAATGTCACAGTTTGGTCATCCTGCTATGTTTCCAGAAGAATTAGTTATCAGGTGTTTAAAATTATTTAGTTATAAGAATGATATTATCTTGGACCCTTTTAATGGCTGTGGAACTACAACATTTATTGCTCATAAGTTAGATAGAAGATATATAGGCATTGATATTTCCTCTGACTATTGTTATGTGGCAGAAAAACGAATTAAAGAATTAGATAAGATAAAAAGATTGTTTTAAAGGTGAAATTTATGTCTGATTGTAAGTTGTATCACGGGATTGTCTTGAAATTATGAAAGATATTCCAGATAGTTCTATTGATATGATACTTTGTGATTTGCCCTATGGTATTTTGAATTTTAAGCAAGACGGTTGGAAAAATAATAATTCACACATTTCCTGGGATAATGAAATAGATATTGAACTTTTATTTAAACAGTATCAGCGTGTTATAAAACGTAATTCAGCTATTGTTCTTTTTTGTAAAGAACCTTTGACATCCAAGATTATTCTAAGTGATATGTTAGACTATTCTCATAAATACATTTGGATTAAAAATAATTGTGCAAATGCAAAAATTAAGAATAAATGTTGTTGTTCTTATACGGAAGAAATTGTGGTGTTATACGATAAATATAAAGAAATTTTTGATTATGATAATTATCGAAATCTCGTATTTAGGTATATTGGTAAAACAAGACAAGAAATTATTAGAGTTTGTGGACAGAGTGTAGATCATTTCTTTAGGAATAAAACTAAACAGTTTATTAGTGAAGTTGGTTATGCTTCACTCATTACTAATTTTCATATAGACCAATTTCCTTTTTTCATAGACTATGAAAAATTATGTGCTTTGAAGAAATATAGAACCTTCAATAATCATAATCAATTAATCAAAGATTATTTAATATTTGATAAAGATGTTAATAATTTTCATCCTACTCAGAAGCCTATATCACTTCTTGAATTTTTG
>Ga0310786_10010398_pt1 | contig 11700 bp, 10 predicted proteins | sample AusTroGonzalo_MG_FD_203881 | JGI IMG/M metagenome (GOLD analysis project Ga0310786, IMG submission 203881) | Bovine rumen microbial communities from tropical cattle in Woodstock, Queensland, Australia - Gonzalo_03 (v2) (version 2) | ecosystem: Host-associated > Mammals > Digestive system >... | reverse complement strand
CTGCACTCTCTCAGGGCAACCAGGAGCTCGCTAAGGCTGCTCTCGCCAAGAAGGTTAAGTGTGACGAGGACGTAGAGAACTACAGAGAGATGTATGAGTCTATCTCCAACCAGACCGAGGCTATCGGCGACCAGGTAGAGATCCTCAAGTCCAAGCTCGAAGAGGCTAAGAGCCGTCAGGCTATGCTCATCGCACGTTCCCAGATGGCTGATACACAGAAGAGCCTTGCTAAGTCCGCAGGCGGCTTCGATGGTAATTCCGCTCTCGAAAAGTTCAACCGCATGGAAGAGAAGATCGAGCGCAAGGAAGCTGAAGCAGCTGCATTCTCCGAGATCGCAGGCGTTGATAACGAACTTGATGACACCTTCGCACAGCTCGAGACCGATTCAAAGGTTGATTCCGAGCTCGCAAGACTTATGGCTGAGATGAACGGCGGTTCAGACAGCAGTGCTGACGCACAGTAAAATAACTGAAAAGGATCCAATTTTATGAGCAGCAAACACCCATACACTATGAGAAGATTCGTTAAGGATTCCTTCCCCCTTCTTACAGCTGTATTCCTCGCTATCGCTTCCGTTGTGTACATCATGTACAGAAGCTGGAGCAATAAGCTTGACAGCGAATCGTGGAAGGACTATGACGAGTGCGGCATAGGCTGAAAACAGCTAAGGCTCCCTCTATCAGGGAGCCTTGACTTTATTCCGCAGCCGGTTCTTCCTTCTTTATGCGGAAGATCATCCGGAGAATACCGGAAAGAACACGCGGACTCTTGATAACGACTATCTTCATATGTATCCCCCCTTTGTATACCTTATCATATGCCGTAACCGGAAAAGTGTTACTCGGCGGAAAGGAGAAAAACATGGAGCATCATTACAAAACCAAAATGGTCTGTTCGCAGATCATAAACTTCACCCTCGAAGGCAATGTTGTCAGCAATGTTTCCTTTGTAGGCGGCTGCAACGGCAATCTCAAGGCTATTTCCAAGCTCGTTGACGGCATGACAGTCGAGGATATCGAGGCTAAGCTCAAGGGAAATACCTGCGGCAGCCGTCCGACCTCATGTGCCGACCAGCTCTGCATAGCTATCCGTCAGGCTTATGACGCACAGCAGCAGTAATTACATATCCCGAATAAAAAAGGCGTGATTATTCACGCCTTTTTCTTATACTTTTCGCATATACTCAGCTTTCCGGAGGTTATCTTCTCCTTCATCTCATCATAAGGCACGGGCTTGCTGAAATAGTAGCCCTGCACCCTCTGACAGCCTATCGAGCTCAGGAACTCGTACTGCTCCAAGGTCTCAACGCCCTCGGTCAGTGACATCATACCGAGCTGCTTGTTGAGGCTGACGATGTTTTCAAGTATGACCTTGGTCTTATCGTTCTCGGAGAAGCCGCTGAGGAACTTCATGTCTATCTTCAATACATCGAACTGGTAGTCCTTCAGGACGTTCAGTGATGAATAGCCGCTTCCGAAATCATCGAGCCATACGCTGTATCCCTCCGCACGGAGCCTCCGCATTGCCTCCTGAAGAAGCAAATGCTGATCGGAGAGCGCACTCTCGGTTATCTCTACTTCAAGATAATCCTTCGGAACTCTGTACTTCTCTGCCGTTTCCTTGAGGAAGCCAACTATATCGCAGAGTTCGAAATCGAGACGCGAGAAGTTCAGCGATATCGGCACGAAAGGCTCATTGTTGTCAGCAGTCCGGCGGTAATCACGGCAGACAAGCTCTATCACGCGCTGGTCGAGCTTGTGTATCTGACGGTACTCTTCAAGCACCTCGATGAATACTCCGGGCGGCAGCAGACCGTACTTCGGGTCCTGCCACCTTGCAAGCGCCTCGAAGCCGCAGATAGTACCGTCTTTTGTTGAAACCACCGGCTGATAGAATACACGGATATAATCATTCGCAATAGCGTTGTCTATGTTGTTGACGATGTACTGCCTGAGAGTGAAGCGCTTCTCAAGGGTATCGTCGTAGAGACAATAGCTGCGGTCGAAATGCTTCTTGATGCTGTTGCAGGCAAATCTTGCCCTGTCGCAGGCATGGCTGATGTCGGTTTCATGGTCTGCCGGCTTGTAAGCACCGCATTTCAGCTGGAGCTGAACTTCACCCTGAAGTTCACGGATATGTCCGGAGAGCTCCCTGATGGTCTCCTTGCAGCCCTCGTTCTTGGTCATGACAACGAAGTGGTCGTCAGAATATCTCGCAACGAGCGAACCGCTGAAAGCCTCCTCCATGCGCTTTGCGAACTTTATGAGCAGCTCGTTTCCACTGTGGAAGCCGTATTTGTCATTGTAGGACTTGAAATTCTCGATATCGAAGAAGAGTATAACGACGTTTTCCTTGTCGGTAGTGACATAGTTAAGTAGCTTTTCAGCCTCGCTGCGGAAGTAGACCATGTTGTGAATGCCGGTCAGCTCGTCTTCCTCGGATATTCGGCTGAGGTAGGAGTTGATCTTCTCGAGGTTCTCATCCTTCTGAGCCTGCGAAAGAATCTTGTTGTAGTTGGCGATGCAGAATATCAGCGTGGACAGCCACATAGTAAAGCCGTTGATCTTTATACCGTCGCCAAGGCCGGTCTTATACAGTGTGAAATCGACTGTTCCGGTGAATTTCCCGACCGTTGAGAGGTCGAGCATACCGCTTATGCGGTAGTAGAACACCAGGTATGATGCTGTGAGTACGATGAAGCCCCATACAGGTCTCCATGTGAGAAGGCAGATAACGTAAAGCACCATCGTCAGGAAAGTGAGTATCTGCTCACCCTTCGCGTAGCCGTTTACGGATATGATGATACCGAAATTTATGCAGACGAACGAGAAGACATACATTACCGTAAGGCTCTGCCACTTCTTATCGCTGCCGTTTTTCAGCATTACGAAGGAGAAGATTATCATGATAATGGCTGCGGAAAGCAGTATGATATAGTTAACGAAATCCGCTGTCTTCTTGCCGCTTCCGGGATATTCGGATATCCTCCACATCTCGAAAGCCGCGACCGCCATACACAATCCTATGACGAGTATTGCGAGCCATCTGTGCTTCCGCCGGTCATAGAGCGCCCGCACAGCATATAGCAGCATTAGCAGCGCTGAACTCAGAAGCAGAACGTAATTCGAGTAATATCGTTCTGTCAGGTTCCAGAACTGGCTCTGGAGGTGCTTCTCAATTATGGTCCTTGTCATGCGGACTATCATCCACAATTCGAGCACAATTACAATGACGGACATATAAATGCTCGCCTTCATATTCGTCGTATAGAAATAATTGCGGACGTATTTGCTCTGCTTGTCAAGTCCGAGGAAGCTGAGAAGCTTCTTTTTCATATCCGTCACCTCCGATTATGCAAGTGTGATACACCTATATTATAGCAAAAACGTACTGATTTGTCAATAGATATAATAAATATTTGTAAAATATGTCAAAGAATAAAAGCAGCCGCCGGGATAATCCCTGCGGCTGCGTGATATCATATGTTCTCTCAGACTTCTTCGGTCTTTCCGAGGATAGCGTTGATCTTCTCAACGAGAGTAGATATCTCGCCGATAGAATTGTTGATGACATGGGAGCTTTCCTTTGTAACGTTAACGTTATCGTCAAGCGCACTGAATGCGGAGATCGTCATCTCAAGTATGCTTATAAGCTGCTTAACGCTGTCGGAATCCATAGTTGAGTTATCGTTACAGAAGGATACTACATTCTGGAGGAGATCCTTAACAACGGCAGCTCTTTCGCTTGTAGCGTTGTTAGATTCGCCGATAGCAGTCATTCTTGTATTGATCTCGCCAACCTGCTCCTTAAGCTTTGTAGAGAGGTCGAGACATTCAGCAGTAAGCTCAGCGAGCTTCTCATGCTGCTTTGAAAGGTCTGAGTGTCTTGCAAGGAGGACTGACTTAGCGTGAACAACGCAGTTATCGGGAGTATTGAGACCTCTTGCGATAGCAATAGCCATATCCTTACATGAATTGTATCCGCAGGCACGGCAGTTATAGGTCTTGTCTTCCTCTGTGTGCTTGCCCATTTTTGCGAATACAGGCTCGAGCTGCTTATCGCTCGGGATAGCAGTCGGCATGAAGCCCTTGTAGGTTCTGAGGAAATCAGCAACGTTAAGCTCATCGTCAAATCTCTTGAAGAGCTTATCCTCGCCTCTGCCCATGAGACCGCTGGTCTTACGGCGCTTCTTTGCCTCATTCTCGATATTTCTCATGATAGCCATAACATCGAAGAAGGTCTGGGAAGTACCTGCTGCGGGTCCGATATTACATCCGAACTCACATGAGAGAACGTCGTATACCTGCGGGTGCTTGGACTCTGACATCTTTACATACATATCAAGCTCGGGGTAAACCTTGCGGACACCCTCGGAAGTGGTGATATTTATCTCGGAATCGTGTATCCAGAGGTTGTCTCTGAGACCGCCGGGACGTGAATATACAGAACCGAGCTGACCCTGCATATCATCGAATTTGTACTCGAAATCGTCAGTGGAATTAGTGGGGATGGTTATACCGTTGCGCTCAAAGTATTCCATGAGCTTCTTGAAGGTAACGTTATAATCAGCAACGCCTGTCTCCTCGAATTCAGCCTTCTTGGCGATACATGATGTGAGAACAGCGATGGGATTGGTCCTTCTCTGATACTGTCTTACGAATATGGCAAGACAGGCATCCGGGCTGTGTACCGGCGAAAGGTTCGAGAGGAGCTTCGGCTGATAGGTCTCGATATACTTAACAATAGCAGCACAGGGCTGTGTTATGATATTGCCTACCGAGCCGTTTTCGATAACTCTGAGCTGAGCCCATGTGCAGATATCAGCACCGAGAGCGCCGTCGTATACAGAACATCCCTGCTTCTTGAACCAATCGAGGATGCCCTTCCATTTATTCGGGAATATAGCCTTGATAGCAGGAGAAGCGATGATGACCATTTTCTCCTTGATAACTCTGGACATACATTCCTCTGTGTCGTCTATGTAGTCTCTTGCACCGTGCTTACAAACCTTTACACATTCGCCGCACGAGATACACTTGTTCGGATCAACATTCACGATGAATTTGTTTCCGTCAAGCTTTCTTACGATATTTGCCTCAGCTGCGGGACAGCAGCGTACACATGCATTACAGCCCTGACATTTTTCGGGCTTAACAATAACCAGCTCATTCATTTCTTTACACCCCTATTTTTTATGTGCCTCAGAAACTGAGGCTTATTGATTAAGTTCTGTGATACTTATTATGACCGTTACTTCTTGCCTCCGAGAGCGCTTGCCTGAGCGGCGAGTGCAGCAAGGTCTATCTTTCCGCCCTTTTTCTCCTTAGGCTCTTCGGAAGATACCTCCGCCGGCTTCTCCTCAGCCTTTTCTTCGGGATTTTCAGCAGCTTCCTCCGGCTTCTTCGCACCTATGGACTGGGCCATCTGCTTCAGCTTCTCGAGTTCGCTCTGCTTCTTCTGCTTATCTTCGCTCTCAGCAGCCATATCCATAAGTTCCTTCAGAGCTGCTCTCTTGGGAGCATCCGGGATCTCGGGATCATAGCTCTCAGGCGACCTGAAAACGGGAACTCCGCCCTCTCTGAGAGTATTGCTCACCTGGAAGAGTCTCTCCTCAGCATCGGTGATATCGGAAAGGCCGGTCTCGGTAAACTTCTCGATAAGCTGTCTGAGATGTGTCATCTCAGCGCCGAGCCTTGTAACATCGTCGAGCATGATGGACTTCATATTATTAGAGGAAACGTTCATTTCCTCGGTCTTGTTCTTTGCATCTGCAATAAGGACAGCGGCTTCACGCTGAGCCTCGAAGATGATCTGAGCAGCCTCGTCGTTAGCGTCTGTAATAGCTATCTCAGCGGCCTTCTTAGCATCGGCAGTCATCTTGTCGGCATCAAGTTTTGCTGTATTCTTTATCATATCCGCAGATTTCTGAGCCTCAATGAACACCTGGCTGATAGCGGTAGCATCGTTGCCAGCTTCAAGTGCGGCAATCCTTTCCTTTGCGGCTTTGAGCTGAGCATTAAGGTCTTCGATATCCGCACTCATGCTCTTTATATTCTGCTCGGCATTGCGGTTATCTTCCTCTGCAGCCTTGAGCTTTGTAGAAAGCGTTTCATTCTGTACCTGTACCTGAGTGAGCTTTGCTCTCTCTCCAGAGAGTACCTGTTCATTTGCCTTTTCGGCATCGGTACCCTTTCTATAAGCATCGAGGAGGAGCTTAGTCTCTCTTAGTTCGTTCTTCAGGTCAAACACCTGTGAATTGAGATATTCGAGTCTGCGAATAACTTCACTTTTTTCATAGCCGCCGAAAGCGACTGTCTTAATGAACCTTGCTTCTGCCATATCTGATCCTCCCTGTGCCATAGCTGCAATTTGCAGACGGCGAACTTATTCTGCCGCAGCAAGTAAAAAGCTTCGGCATATAATATGTTTATTAAAACAATTATACCCTAAAATCAGACCAAAGTCAATATAAATATTATACAAAATAACTGCGGCTTTTATGTACATTGCACAGAGAGTTCACAGCTTTTTAACAAAAATAAAAGCGCTCCGCAAAGCAGCGGAAACGCCGGTATATAGCTGTATTATGCCATTTCTCTCAATACGAGGCTTCAAGCAGCTCCTTGACCTCGAAATTGTCATACAGACCAAGGTCAAAAAGTGTATCTGCCTGTCTTTTTGTAAGTCTTCCCTTTTCCGAATAAACGAACTGTCCGTGATGCCTTTCTGTACCGTCCCACGAGTCGATGACCTTTATCCAGCCGCGGTTGAGGAGGGCTGTTTCAGGATATTTTGACTTTGGGATAAACTTCCTTGCGAGCATGAAGGCGCACTTATTGTGCCCTGTATATCCGCAAGAATAGGTATCGCCGTCCGGAGATATCCAGCCGAGCTTGAAATCAGGGTTGTTCTTATAGAACATCTCCTCGAGCTCCAGCGGATATTCGCTGTCTGTCTCAACCAGTTTCACAAAGCGATAGTTACCGAACTCAAAGCGGAAATAGCCGCCCGAACCGTCGAGCACGATCGGAAGCTGCTCCTCATTGACAAGACCCTCGAGCTCAGTGCCTTTAAGCTCATTGATATCGTCAATGTACTCATGATAATACAGACCTGTCGGCGATCTGAATATCGCATATTTTTTCACTTAATCACCTCTGCGCTCACACTGCGCCATACCGATCCCCAGAGTTTCTATTCTCTCCGGCATCCCCCAAAAGACGCCTTTTTATCTTTCACGTTTTTCTACGTTTATTTTATCATAAAATGTACTCTCTGTCAAACACTATTTCGCGTATATCGCAGACGAGTATTTGTGCATTTTCTACAAAAAAACTGCCGGAGCTTTTCAGCCCCGGCAGTTCCGGATCATCAGATATCAACAACAGTGTTGATCATGTTACCGCCGTTGAGCTTAGCGTTTCTGAGTGCTGTATCAAGCTTAACAAGCAGTGAGTTAACGTTGAGGCAATCGCCGGGCAGGTAGTGGTAAACGCTTCCTGAAGCCGGGAGCTGAACTGTAAGGTTGAGAACCTCGTAGGGGCTGCTCATTACAGCGTGGATGCTCTGAACGATGCCCATAGCCTGGCTTTCGGAGATCTCCTTGTTGAATACGAAGCAGAACTCGTTACCGGTGATGTTGTAGATTTCAGCTGAGCCGCCGAAATCATTCTTGAGCCTGTCAGCTACAGCGATGAGGTACTCGTCGCCGAAATCGTAGCCGTAGGTATCATTGATGCTGCGGAAGTTATCCATATCGAATACCGCGATGTTGAAGCGATCGGATTCAAGTCTCTCGCTGATATCGTTATCAAGAGCATAGCGGTTCTTCATGTTTGTAAGGATGTTTGTAAGAGCAAGGTCGCTTGCCTTCTGTCTTGTGGACTTGAGCTTTGCATCGACCTCACGGAGATTCTTCTCACGCTCTTCGAGCTCGAGTCTTGCCTTCTTAGCTCTCTTAGCGATGAGGAAGATAGCGATTTCTGAGAGAACAGCAACGAGAAGCATGAGAGCCATGAGGATGTAGGTATTTCTCTTGTTTTCCTTCATGTCTTCTTCGTTATCGTTATTGATGATATCGTTAACTACACGGAGCATCTCAGTAGCAGATACCTGAAGAGGATAAATATCCTGAGTGTACATGGACTTCATATCTGTTCCGAATGCAGCTGTACTGATATCAGCCTGGCTCTGGCCGCCCTGCTGACCACCCTGCTGGCCGCCAGCCATATTCCACTGTGCTGTCAGACCTTCGAGCTGTGCGCGGTAAGCATCAATAAGGGTGTAAGCGTGTCTGAAACGCTCCTTTGCATCCTCGGAAGTTCCGCTGATGTCATAGAAGTCCTCAGCGCTGTTTGCGATATTGTTGAAGTGAGCTCTTGCTGCATTAGCGTGGCCTGTTCTGTTACCAACATCTGCGATAATGGAAAGAACATCGCCGTTGATCTCACTCAGCTCAGCACTGATACGGTTTACAACTTTTACAGTGTCCTGTGTACGGGTCGATACACGCTGGCTGTTTGAATAGATACGGTCAACGAGAATTGCGTTTACAATATACATTATTACTACGAGGATAGCAGCGAACACATACGCTTTCGAGCCGTGTGACGAGCTACTTTTTGCTTTATTCTTAGCCATATTCGTTTACCTCCATTAATAGTTCTCAGGGTCAAGCAGGAGCTTTATAGAGTCTTTATCAAGGTCATCTGCTGTAACGTATGTAACACCTGTATCAAGCGCATACGGAACACCGGAATCCTCAATAGCTCTTACAGCATAAGATACTCCAAAGAATCCCATATTGTAGGGGTTCTGTACAACGGTTCCATCGAGAACGCCTGTCTTGAGGTAATCGAGCTCAGCAGGGTCAGCATTGAAGCCGATAATATATACCTGATCCTGGAGGCCAAGCTCTTCAACAGCCTTGCATGCGCCAAGAGTTGTATTTGTATTTGTTGTGAAGATGCAAATCATCTTAGGATGTGCTGTGAGCAGCTTCTTTGCTTCCTCATACGATTCATCAACAGTAGCGCAGCGCTTTTCTGCATCAACGAAGAAGTTCTGGAAAAGGCCGGCTGCATCTTCCTGTGTCATGCCGAGCTTGGTGATATCGAAGCCGTCAGCTGCCATCTGAGAAGCGATCTGAGTTACAGACTGTGTCTTGAATCCGGCTATACGTGTATCAGCAGTAGCAGCAGTATGTCCGATGATAGCAACTGTTCCCTCACCGAGCTTTTTGATACCAGACTTTATCTTATTGACATCAACATCTCTTGAAGACTTCATGGCAGCCATACCATTTCTGATGTCAGGGCTTCCGAGAACCGCGTCAGCAGCGTGTCTTGCAGCAACAGCGCCACCGTCCATATCGGACGAACTGATACAAGAACGAACGGCGCCAAAGCTTGCTCTTGAGTTGATGTTTATGATGTGGATACCACTGTCGGCAGCTCTTCCGAGAGCCTCATTGAGCTTGTCGGTATCATTGGGAGCGAGAACGATAGCATCAACGCCCTCCTTGATAGCGTAATCTATATACTCGATCTGTGTAGCGAAGTCATTATCGCCGAGGGGGTAATCCTTGTCGCTGCCTTCATTATAAAGTATCTTGACATCAAGCTCATCGCCCGCCTTCTCGGCACCATCCTTAACGTCTTCCCAGAATGAGATATTCTGCTTTGTGATAACGGCTATAGTATACCTGTCGTCGGAAGATTTACCGCAGCCTGTTGTCATAAGGGTCGAAAGGGACACTGCACAGAGTGCCATTGAACTGATGATCCTTTTTCTTCTGCTTTTGTTCATAAGAACTGAACCTCCTTAATAATATTTGTAACTTATCCGGTGCAAAGCAAACGCCGATGACCGGACATCCCCATTCCCGCCGGCTTTGATACGCTGCCGCGCTCATCGCAGAGGGAAACGCGGACATATTTTCGGCGGCTGCAAAAGCTGACAGCTCCGTATGGAATTCATAATTTGTTTACAAATCACACATCGGAAGCATTATCTTTTTAAGCTACTATTATTTTAACACAAACCAATCAGAATTTCAACACATATCCGAAAATATTTCATTCACACTTTTACCAATAATTTAACCCAGATTATATGCAAAATGAACTATTTTTATACCATATTTAATCAATTCTAACGATATTACAGTTCGTATACTTAAACAATCAATTCTTGCGGTCGTTGAATACAGCTTAGTTCTTCATTTTTAAGGGAATTTTCTACTTTTTACACAAGTTTTGCGGTTAAAAATTGTGCGCTGTTAATTTTCTTTTTAACTTTTAATCTCTTGACAAGTATTACAAAAGGTGATATACTAATTATGATAGCAATGTGCGTTTATTCGTAAAAACATATTATGCTTCAAAGCTCTGCTTTTAACAAGCAAAGCCGGCGGTTTGCTCCTCCGGCTCTGCAATTATAATATGAATATCATCATAAATCCAACGTCAGGAGGTAACTATGGAGTGCGCAAAATGTCAGGCTGAACTTGACCTGAAGCTTTCAGCTTGTCCGAACTGCGGAGCACCAGTCCCGCAGAACATCGAAGGCTTTGAAAATACTATGGAGTTTCAGACGGAGCTGCGCTCGATCGTCGTCCACCATGGTCCCTACGCCGTTCTGAAGCAGAACAGGTTCATCGGCTTCCTTAATGACTATATCCCCGATTACGGGAAGGAACGCAGACTGCTCGTTAATATGTATAAGCTGGGCGTGCTCAAGCTCATGCTTAAGGAGCCCAACCGCGAGATATCTATTATGAGAGCAAGAAGCTTCATGCTCGGCGATCTCTTCCTCTCGGAGAGTGCAACGGAATTCGTACTCGCCTGCTATACATATATGCTGGGCTGGGTATTTGAATCACCTATGAAGGTGATGCCCATTGATGAGAACGCTCCGGAAGAACCGGTTGAGGAAGCTCCAAAGAAGCGCGCTGCAAATGTTGACGATATGGTCTTCATGCCGCGTAACGCTTTCAGATACCGTCTCAGCAGCAATATAGTGATACCCGACGGCTATACCAAGCTCGAAGCTTTCTGCTTCGATAAGTTCGGCTCACTCAGAACTATACAGCTCCCGGATTCGCTCCTCGCGATCGGTGAATACTGCTTCTCAGGCTGCAAGAGGCTCCGTGGAATAGATCTTCCCGAATCCCTCAGGATCATCAGACAGGGTGCTTTCAGCCAGTGCGCTAAGCTCGTTGTCGTAAAGATACCAAAGGGCGTCATGGAGATAGCCGACAGCACCTTCTCCTTCTGCACAAGTCTCGAAGTCATCGAGATACCTGATTCAGTAAGCAGTATCGGTGCGGAAGCCTTCTCAGGCTGCGATAAGCTCAGAAAACTCTTCCTCCCGGAAAGCATCAAGTTCATTGACATCAACGCATTCTCATACTGCCCTAATCTCACTATCCACTGCATTGAAAACTCTTATGTTCATAAATACTGCCTCGTGAACGGTATAAGCTGCAAGCTCGTTTCCTCGTCGGCAGACATCTGATACATTATACAGTAACTACGAAAGGATTGAATACAGATGGTTGAGCTTGAAATAGGTCAGGAAGTTGAAATGGAATACGGCGGCAGCGCCAAGGTTCTCAGCGTTATCGGAAGCGGCGGCCAGGGTACCGTTTACCTCGTAAGGTTCAACGGTATGAAATGGGCGCTCAAGTGGTACGATAT
>Ga0310786_10010397_pt1 | contig 11700 bp, 9 predicted proteins | sample AusTroGonzalo_MG_FD_203881 | JGI IMG/M metagenome (GOLD analysis project Ga0310786, IMG submission 203881) | Bovine rumen microbial communities from tropical cattle in Woodstock, Queensland, Australia - Gonzalo_03 (v2) (version 2) | ecosystem: Host-associated > Mammals > Digestive system >... | reverse complement strand
ACAGGGGAAAATGATCAGACCCTTTGTGGGATCACCGTTGAAGGTATGATAGCGGCGATACAGTAGCTGCACCAACTTGCCAGGGTAAGACGAAGCGGGTTTGTCATCCAACTTGCAAGCGGGGTCAAAGGCGATGCCAGCCTCAGTGGTATTCGAGATGACAAAGCGAATTTCGGGTTGGTCGGCCAACGCCATGAAAGCGTCGTTCTGGGAGTAGGGGTTTAATGCACGACTGATGACGTCGATACGTTCCAGCGTGTTGACGGGTTTGCCGTTCTCGCGGCCCTGTAGGTTGACGTGGTACAGACAGTCCTGGCCGTTGAGCCAGTCCACCATACCTTTTTCAATGGGTTGAACGACGACCACCGAACCATTGAAGTTTGTCTTCTGGTCCATGTTCCAAATAATCCAATCTACGAATGCACGCAGGAAGTTGCCCTCGCCAAACTGAATTACTTTCTCTGGCATCACACTCTTCGGGGCAAAGTGCTTGTTTAATGGTTTCATTTCCATTGTTAGTATTGTTTTTTAGATATCTTTGTTTATCTTTCGGCTTGCAAAAGTACTAAACTTTTTCCTTCTGACCAAAGAAATCTCAAATAATGGGGTAATAAATCATTTTTTGACCGTACTCTAACAATTTTTAGACCGCACTCTAACAACTGATAGAGTGCGGTCTAAAAATATTTCTCTTATTAGAAAAGAGATTTGTAGATGCTTTCGTAGGCACGGGCCACCTTGATATGGTCGTGATGACGACGGATATAGGCGATGCTTTGCTCACGAAGCACTGGGATGCGCTCGGGGTGAAGGATGAACTGTTCCAGTTCGTGATAAACACTCTTATAGGTGGGTTGCACGTTGATGATGGGGCGCAACTCATTCTCGTTAAGAATCTCATAGTTCTCAGGCTCACCGCCACCTATGCAGATAATACCCTTTGACATAGCCAACAGTGGATTCATCGAGGGTGTATAGCTGTAGAGCTGGTCGAGGATGGCATCGCTGCTGTCCATCAGGTGCTGATATTCGTCAAAGGGCACACCGCAGACCTTGATGAGTTCCATGCGGTCAGGATATTTCTGCTGCAGGTCTTCAGCGGCACGCAGCATGATGTCGGTACCCTTATAAACGCTGCGACTCTTGCTGATGCCAATAAAGATTTTCACGGGACGGGTTAAATCTGTGTCAAGATGATGGCTATCGGTGGAAACAGGCATTTTGATGGGCAGTGGCACAAAGTGGAGCTTGTTGGGGAAGTAGGGCTTATAGCACACGTGATCGTCGTAAAGACCTGCGATAATCGTGTCGCAGTCTTCGGCAATACTCTTGTTCAGTCGTTCCTTGGCTGTGCCCAGCCAGTCCCGCTGCTCCTTGACGGCACACTCATCGGTGCGCACTTGGTCGCCAAAGTTGAAATCACTATACCGCATGGGCTTGTTATATGTGCACTCGTATACCCAATACCAGTCCATGCCCATGGCACAGAGCACCATCTTCTTGTTATGGCGGCGCAAATAGCGATAGATGGGAAATAGTCGCTCTGCCTTCAGTTCCAGGAACATGGGATTGATGAGCTGCACCACATCATAGTTACGCCAACGCAGCAGGCTCCAATAAACTTTGGCCATGAGTAGGATTCCTCCCAACTTTCCAGGCTTGCGTGCCAGGTCAATGTCTCGCGGATAGTTTTTCCAGAAATCACCATTGGAGGCAACCGTCACCTCATGGCCCAAAGCGCGCAGACCATCAGCCAACGTGTTGTGAACATTACTATATTCTCCTAATAACAGTATCTTCATCGTTCTCTTTTCATTAAAGGTAGTGCACGCATCAGGAACGACAAACCGATAGCAGTGTTGCTGAGACGGCGAAACCATGTGTATTTGGCAGTATAGTCTTTATCGGGTAATGGAAATAGTCCTTCCTTACGCAATTCTTCTAGCTGGCGGTCTAGATAGTCTCTGTTACGTGTCTCCACAATCACCTTATATATATAGTCCATCGTCATCTGATGAACACGACGCAAAAGGGCCATTCTATCGCTACCTGGAATTCCTGCAGAGAATTGATAAAGACGATAGATGATTTGCTTGAAATCGTTCAATCGCTTCACGGTAGAACGCAAATCGGGATTCTTGGTGATGGAGTTGCTGCGAACCCTGTAAAAATAGGCTTCAGCATCGGTCTGAAGCACAGTGCCAGCCCTGAGAATGAGTAGTGGTGTAAACTCCTCATCTTCATGATAAATTCCTGGTGTGAAACGCAGATTTGCCAAGATGGTGGCCTTGAAAAGATAGCCACATGCAGTTGCCTTGATGTTCTGATGACGCAAGAGGTAACGTCCTGTGACCAATTTCTGGTCAGTATAGATTTTTTGGCTGCTCTCATTTCGAGAGAAATCAAACATAACCATATCAGGTTCATTAAATCTCACTAAGTCTATGCAATGCTCATATTGGTTACTGATCAGGGCATCGTCGGCATCAATAAACTGAAGATACCTGCCTGTGGCATTAAGGATTCCTCTGTTGCGAGCGCACCCCAGTCCGCCATTCTTCTGACGCAGAAAGATGATATCATCCAAATAGTCTCTAAGTGCATCTAATGGAGAGAATTTCGATCCGTCATCAATCACAATAATCTCTCGTTCATCTCTCTTCAGAGACAAACGGAGGATACTATCCAGGCAGTTGCATAACATATCCGTCGGTACATTATATACAGGAATAATAAAGCTGATTAACGGACTTTTATCCATTGATGTATGATTTTGTTGAGTATGCATATTCTTTTGATACCTAATATGTTAAGCATAATTGCTTTCATTCTTAGAACAGATGAAAGGTCAGCACTGAAAGGGTTGATGCGACGACTAGGAAGCCGTGGTACTGCACCCGTCTGTTCATAGACATCCATTTGGATGTTGAGCACGTGCATATAGTAAGCGTCGTCACACCATTGACGAATGATGTCCAGATGTGCATCCAATAATTGTGTAAGTTCTGGCCCCTTTGCTGTTGATGTGATACCTTGATCGTTCTGGCAGTAATAATAGAGCCCTTTACTGGTGGTTCCCACCTGATTGGCACGCTGCAGCAACAAAGGTAATGTATACACATCTTCGAAGACGCGGTCCTTTGGGAAACGTACGTTGGCAAAGAGTGTTGCCTTGTAAATCTTGTTCCACGCATAGGTGTGCTGGTAGGCATAGTGTTTGAGCCAGTATTCCGATACATCTGTACATATGCCACTAGCAAAGGTAAGGAGCGACTGCCTATTGGAACCATAAAACCGAAAGACAGGAAATTCCACGATGTCGCATGATGTAATTATAGGCAGTACCTGCTGATAGGTATCAGATTCCAGATAGTCATCAGAATCGACAAAAGTCACAAAGTCACCCGTAGCTACGTCGAGACCTGCGTTACGTGCGTCGCTAAGTCCACCGTTGGTCTTATGGATTACGCGGACACGGCTATCCTTTGCAGCCCATTCATCGCACAATTGTGGGCTGCGGTCAGACGAGCCATCGTCCACCAGTATTACCTCTAAATCGCTAAAAGTCTGCCCCACAATACTCGCTACACAACGGTCGAGTGTGGCTTCCACTTGATAGACTGGAACGATTACACTTAGTTTCATATGCACAAAATTACAAGAAAATAACGGAAAATCAAAATATTTGTTGTACTTTTGCACACTGAAATTAAAAAAATGGTATCAAAAGACGAAAGTAGTTACGGTCATGTGCTGAAATATGTCGGCATCTTCGGTGGCGTGCAAGGCCTCAGTATTCTGGTAGGCTTGGTGCGTAACAAGGTGGTGGCCCATTTTCTTGGCCCTGACGGCATGGGACTGGTTTCGTTGTTTAATTCTACGATAAACTTCATCTCTCAGAGCACCAACCTTGGTATCTCATTCAGTGCCGTAAAGCACGTTTCTGAGCTTTTTGATTCGGGCGACGAGGCTCGTATCCAGCATTTCATCAAGGTGGTGCGTGCATGGAGCTTGCTGACAGCATTGATTGGCATGTTGGTGTGTATTGTGGCCGGTCCGTTGATGAACCACACGTTCTCGTGGGGTGACCATACGCTCCATTTTATTCTACTCGCTCCGGCAGTAGGCCTGATGGCTTTGACGGGTGGTGAGACTGCCATCCTAAAGGGCTGCAGACGTCTGAAGGCTTTGGCACTCATCCAGGTGGTCAATGTCTTTGTAGCGCTGATTTTGGCTATAGCTGTATTCAGCACATTTGGTCAGGCGGGCATCGTGCCTGTTATTGTGCTCATGGCATTTGTGATGATGCTTACCACCATCTGGTACTCCTATAAGCTCTTTCCATTGCGCCTTCACGGTTGTCAAGGTGTCTTGGGCGAGGGTATGGGTATGGTGCGGCTGGGTGGTGCCTTTGTTTTGGCTGGTATCCTGGGAAGCGGCGCAGAGATATTGATTCGTTCATATTTAAATAAGGTGGGCAACCTCGATGCCGTAGGTCTCTATAACGCCGGTCTGATGATTGCCGTAACCTATTCGGGCATGGTGTTTTCTGCGATGGAAACGGACTATTTTCCACGTCTCTCGGCTGTAGGTAATGATAAAAAGCAGATGTGTGACATGGTGAACAGACAGATAGAGGTGTCGTTGCTTATCGCCTCACCGCTGCTAGCCTTGCTGATTGTATTCATGCCTGTAGTTATACCTTTGATGTTCCGCCAGGACTTTATACCTGTTATTGCAATGGCTCAGGTGGCTGTTCTCTCCATGTATTTCAAGGCGATCTCGTTGCCAATGGCCTATCTGCAATTGGCGAAGGCAAACTCTATCGGGTATCTAACTCTTGAGGGGGTATTCGACGCTATGATGGTGCTGTTTGTGATAGTGGGATTCCACTATTGGGGACTCGTTGGAACAGGCGTCGCTCTGAGTCTGGCTTATCTGGCCAACGTTGTCATGGTCTATGCTTATGCTTATGTAAAGTACTGTTACAGACTATCTCTTTCCGTAGTCCAAGTGATGGCAATCCAGGTTCCTTTGGGAATTGCAGTCTATTTCACTACGTGGCTCGATAACGTATGGTTGGCATGGGGTATAGGACTCCTTTTGGCTTTTGTTAGCATAGCTGTTTCAGTTAACATTGTCCACCAAAAGACAGGCCTGTGGAATGCACTAAAATCAAGAATTACCTCAAAACTTCATGGTCATGACTAAGGTAACGGTTCTTGTTGCGGTATATAATGCCTCTGCCTTCCTGTCGGATTGTCTGGATTCACTACTGAATCAGACATTGCGCGATATTCAGGTTATATGTATTGATGATTGCTCAACAGACCGTTCATTGGAGATTTTGCAAGACTACGCTCAGCGCGACAACCGAATCGAGGTGATTCGTTTGAACGAGAACCACGGTCAGGCTTATGCACGCAATGAGGGATTGAAAATAGCAAAGGGACAATATGTCTGTTTCCTTGATGCTGACGACTGGTTTGATAAGGATTCGCTAGAACTGGCGGTAAAAGAGTTTGACAAAGAGGGGGTAGACGCTGTACTGTTTGATGTATCGATGGACTATCCCGATTACTCGGAAATCTATCCCTTACCTGCTTTCGACTATCTTGATGGGCAGCAAGCCTTCAAGATGAGCCTCACATGGCAGATTCATGGGGTCTATATGGTGCGTATGGCTATTCATCAGCAATTCCCTTATGACACCACCTGCCGACTGTTCAGCGATGATAACACCACTCGTTTGCATTTCCTGAATGCACAGAGGGTGGGGCGCTGTAAGGGTATCTACCACTATCGGCAGCATGAGAGTTCGATGACACATCAAGTGAGCGTGCGTCGTTTTGACTATCTGAAGGCGAATGAGTCGATGAAATCGATGCTTTTAGATCAGAAGGTATCGCGTGACATCTTGTCGCTCTATGAGAATCACCGCTGGTTGAATCTCGTGGGCGTCTATATGTTCTACTTCGTTCATGGCCGTGAACTCAAGGAAGACGAAAGGAAATGGGGCTTAAGCGAGTTGCACAGAACGTGGCAGACGATAGACAGGACGCTACTCGACAAAAAAACGGTAAGTAAACTGGGGTATATGCCCATGCCTTTGTGGGGACTGTTCCGTATGGAAGAATGGCTGTATTTTACGTTAAGAGGACTATTAGGAAAGAATTATTGATATGATAGATTTGCTGTCACAACTGAATGAAAGTCAGCGTAGTGCTGTGGAATATTGTGATGGAGCCTCGCTAGTTATTGCTGGTGCTGGTTCTGGAAAAACACGTGTACTGACGTATAAGATTGCTTATCTGCTACAAGAAAAGGGACTGAAACCTTGGAATATTCTGGCTCTGACCTTTACCAACAAGGCGGCACGTGAGATGAAAGACCGTATTGCTAAGCTGGTGGGTCACGAACAGGCACGCTATCTGAATATGGGCACATTCCATAGTGTTTTCTCGCGTATTTTGAGAGCTGAAGCTGAAAAAATCGGCTTCTCATCGAACTTCACCATTTATGATCAGACTGATGCTCGTTCCTTAGTCAAGAGTATCATCAAGGAAATGGGTCTCGATGATAAGGTGTATAAACCCTCGACTGTGAGCGACCAGATATCAATGGCCAAAAATCATCTGATTCTTCCTAATGCTTTTGTGAAATGTTCGCTCTACGACGATAAGAAACCCAAGGTAGCCGAGGTTTACTTGAGATATGCAGAGCGTTGCCGACAGGCCAATGCCATGGACTTTGATGACTTGTTGGTAAATACATGGTTGCTGTTTAGTAATCATGAGGATATGCGTCGGAAATACGTTGAACGCTTTGCCTTTGTGTTGGTCGACGAGTATCAGGATACAAACTTCGCTCAGCAGAAAATCGTGTTGCAACTGACCCAGGAACTCCAGCGAGTGTGCGTGGTAGGTGATGATGCGCAAAGTATCTATAGTTTCCGTGGTGCAAATATTGATAATATCCTGAATTTCAGAGATTCATACAACAACGCTAAACTATTTAAACTAGAACAAAACTATCGTTCTACGCAGTTGATTGTGCAGGCTGCCAACAGTCTGATTCGCAAGAATGAACGGCAGATTCCTAAGGATGTGTACAGCGAGAATGAGCATGGTGAGAAGCTGACCCTTAAACCTGCCTACAGCGACAAAGAAGAAGCGATTATTGTATGTAAGGATATCCAGCGCATACGTCGTCAGGACCATGCAGAATACAGCGATTTTGCCATACTTTACCGCACTAATGCCCAAAGCCGTTCTTTTGAGGAACAGATGCGCAAAGATGGTATTCCGTATCGTATCTATGGTGGTCTGAGTTTCTATCAACGCAAGGAGATTAAGGATGTGATTGCGTATTTCCGTTTGGTGTCGAATCCTAACGACGAGGAAGCCTTGAAACGTATCATTAATTATCCCACTCGTGGTATTGGTGATACGACCCTGAATAAGATTGTTGCTACGGCCACCACATATGGCGTATCGTTATGGACAGTCATACAACAGCCATCACTCTTTCATCTTGAAATCAGCGCAGGTACAGCCAAGAAGGTAGAGACGTTTCGTCAACTTGTTGAGGGATGGGCCGATCGTAAGGAATCGGAAGATGCTTATCAATTAGGCCACGCCATCATTATGGAAAGTGGTATATCGAAGGATATCTATTCCAGTCGCAATCCGGAAGACCTCTCACGACAGGAAAACTTAGAGGAATTCCTCGGTGGAATGCAGGATTTTGTAGAGAGTAGACGAGAGGAAGGTTTGGAAGATCAGGTGGCTTTAAGCGACTTCCTGCAGGAGGTAGCATTGCTGACTGATTTGGATAGTGACAGCGACGAGAACCAGTCCAAGGTGTCGCTGATGACCATTCATTCGGCAAAGGGACTAGAGTTTCCGACAGTATTTGTCGTTGGATTGGAAGAAAATATCTTTCCATCACCTATGTGCATCAATTCCATGCGAGAGTTGGAAGAAGAGCGCAGGTTGCTCTATGTGGCCATCACGCGTGCCGAGAAACATTGTATCCTGACGTGTGCCCAGAATCGCTTTCGCTATGGACGAATGGAGTATGACACTCCCTCACGTTTTATCCGTGATTTTGATCCCACGTTGTTGCGTGTAGAAGGCAATCTGGAGGGAGGTTTTCGCAGTCATGATGATGGTAGAAAGCCTTGGCAGAGACCGTCTGAGGGACCGGAATGGATGCAGAACCCAAGACCTGTGGCCACGCAGTTTAGGGCAGATCCTAAACCACGCCAAATACCTGTGCGTAAGCCTGAGCCAGCCGTCAATCCTTTTAGTGCCTCGTTTGAACGTCAGTTGAGCATGGCTAGTAATGGTCGATTCAAACCTGTGTCCAGGGTAGCTCCCGCTGCGTCTGCAGTCAGTCAACCAGTGTCGTTGACCGAAGGAGAAACCATCGAGCACCAGCGTTTTGGAATCGGAAAGGTGATAAAGATCGAGGGAACAGGTGACAACGAAAAGGCCACTGTGGAGTTTCGCAATGCAGGAACCAAGCAATTACTATTGAAATTTGCCAAGTTTCGCATTGTTTAATCGTTAAAATTGTTGTAATTAGTAGTACAAATGCCGTTAAGGGTGCACTTTTTAAGTGTATCCTGTAAACTTATGTGAAAAGGCGGTAAAGAAATGTTATAACTATTGCACGAATCGAGGATTTTTTGTACTTTTGCACGTTGAAATACGTATTCGAATATGGGATTATTTGATTTTTTTAGCAAGAAGAAAAAAGAAGAGACACTGGACAAAGGTCTGGAGAAGACCAAAACGTCTGTGTTTGACAAGCTTGCTCGTGCTGTTGCCGGTAAGTCGAAAGTAGATGACGACGTACTGGATAACCTTGAGGAAGTACTGATTACAAGTGATGTGGGCGTAGACACCACATTGAAGATTATTGAGCGCATTGAAGAGCGCGTTGCTCGCGATAAATACGTATCAACGAGTGAGTTGAATGGTATTCTTCGCGATGAGATTGCTGCCTTGTTGGCAGAGAACAATTCAGATGATAACGACAATTGGGACTTGCCAAAGGATCACAAGCCATACGTCATCTTGGTGGTTGGTGTGAATGGAGTAGGCAAGACCACAACCATAGGAAAGTTGGCTTGGCAGTTTAAGCAGGCTGGCAAGAAGGTTTATCTTGGTGCTGCCGATACGTTCCGTGCTGCAGCTGTAGAGCAGTTGTGTATCTGGGGCGAACGAGTTGGCGTACCCGTCATCAAGCAACAGATGGGTTCTGATCCCGCATCTGTGGCTTTCGATACGCTGCAGAGCGCCAAGGCCAATGATGCCGATGTTGTGCTGATTGATACTGCTGGCCGTTTGCACAACAAGGTGGGACTGATGAATGAGTTGAAGAAGATCAAGGATGTTATGAAGAAGGTGCTGCCAGAGGCTCCCGATGAGGTGATGCTTGTACTGGACGGCTCCACAGGACAGAATGCCTTTGAACAAGCAAAGCAGTTTGCTGCAGTCACTCAGATTACCTCACTGGCCATCACCAAACTCGATGGTACTGCTAAGGGTGGTGTCGTTATCGGTATCTCCGACCAATTGAAGGTGCCCGTGAAGTATATCGGACTGGGTGAAGGTATGGAGGATCTGCAGTTGTTTAACAAGCGCGACTTTGTAGATTCGCTGTTTAAGCACTAAGATTATGAAGAAAACATTTATTGAAGGCTTGATTATAGGGTTTGCATGCGGTGCTTTTGCTGCATGCCTTTTCTTCTTGCAGTAAATGATGAAGACGATTGACTTTATTTCACTCGGATGCTCCAAGAACCTGGTGGACAGCGAAAACTTGATGGGCATGTTCGAAGCCAAGGGCTACCATGTTACCCACGATAGCGACGATCCGCAAGGTGAGTATGTTGTTGTGAATACCTGTGGTTTTATCGCTGATGCCAAGGAGGAAAGCATTAATACAATTTTAGAACAGGTGGCCCGTAAAAACGAGGGTCTGGTGAAGAAGATCTTCGTGATGGGATGCCTCTCTGAGCGTTATCTTGCCGACCTCGAAGCCGAAATCCCTGAGGTTGACGGATGGTACGGCAAGTTTAATTATCGTCAGTTGCTGGAGGACTTGTCTAGGTGCGAGGTACGAGGTACAAGGTGCGAGGATAGTTCAGCTACTGATTTCGAGACGGAAACATGCAACCACGCCCCCCGAAAACTCACCACACCTCCTCACTATGCCTATATCAAGATTAGTGAAGGATGCGATAGACATTGTGCTTACTGTGCCATCCCATTGATTACGGGCAGACATCAAAGCAGACCGATGGAGGAAATCCTGGACGAGGTGCGCTGGTTGGTTAGCCAGGGAACAAGGGAGTTTCAGGTTATTGCTCAGGAACTGACTTATTATGGCGTTGACCTCTATGGCGAGCAGTGTATAGCCGAACTCATTGAGCGTATGGCAGATATCGAGGGTGTGGAATGGATTAGACTGCATTATGCCTATCCCACACATTTCCCATGGGACTTGCTGCGTGTGATGCGTGAGAAGAAGAATGTTTGTCGCTATATGGATATTGCCTTGCAGCACATCAGCGACCATATGCTTACGAGAATGCGCCGCCATACCACAAAGAAGGAAACGATGGAACTCATTGAGCGTATGCGTAACGAGGTTCCCGGTATTCATTTGAGAACAACCTTGATGGTAGGCTTCCCTGGCGAGACAGATGAGGATTTCCAAGAACTGGTGGACTTTGTCAAATGGGCTCGATTTGAACGTATGGGTGCCTTTTCATATTCCGAAGAGGACGGTACCTATTCTGCAGAGCACTACGAAGACGATGTTCCTGAGGAGGTGAAAGACCAGCGTCTGAGCCGATTGATGCGTGTGCAACAGAACATCAGTGCAGAGATTGAGGCTGAGAAGGTTGGCCAGAAATTACCGGTGATTATCGATAGAACTGAAGGTGACTATTATATTGGCCGTACAGAGTTCTGTTCTCCCGAGGTCGATCCCGAGGTTCTGATACCCGTAAAGGATGGTAATTTGACCATTGGCGAGATTTATCAAGTGAGAATTACTGACTCTGAGGAGTTTGATCTCTATGGAGTTGTTGAGAAATAAAAAGGAAGACGAATGAATAACAAGGAATTTGTGACGATATTGGCAGGCCGTACAGGTATGAAAATATCTGAGACACAGAAGACAGTCGAAGCGGTGGTATCTATCATGGGCGATTGTTTTCAGGAGGGCAGCGCCGTGCAGATGGCCAACTTCGGTACTTTTGAAGTCAAGAAGAAGTTAGAGCGTATCATGGTAAATCCCACTACAGGGCAGCGTATGCTGGTACCCCCCAAGTTGGCTTTGACATTTAAGCCAAATGTTTCCTGGAAAGACCAGATAAAGAAAGGAGGAGGCGAGTAATGGAAAGAATATTCATGAGTGACTTGGCTGCTCGTCTGGCAGAACTGACAGGAATGTCCAAACGCAAAGCGCAGCTGTTTATGTCCGCTATCGTTGAGACAATTCAGGAGGGTATCAACAACGATAAAATGGTGAAGATTAAAGGTTTGGGAACCTTCAAGGTGATTGATGTGGATGCCCGTGAAAGTGTCAATGTCAACACGGGTGAACGTTTGACCATTAACTCGCATCAGAAACTGACCTTTACGCCTGATATTGCGATGAAAGACTTAGTTAACAAGCCTT
>Ga0310786_10010396_pt1 | contig 11702 bp, 12 predicted proteins | sample AusTroGonzalo_MG_FD_203881 | JGI IMG/M metagenome (GOLD analysis project Ga0310786, IMG submission 203881) | Bovine rumen microbial communities from tropical cattle in Woodstock, Queensland, Australia - Gonzalo_03 (v2) (version 2) | ecosystem: Host-associated > Mammals > Digestive system >... | reverse complement strand
AATCTTCTGCCTTGTTCCCGAAACCGGGCTACAGTGTAGAAGTCCGCGACGAAAAGGGTGAAGGCATGGATGTGAGCATGTTCGGGCTCCCGCCTGCCGATGACTGGGTTTTCCATGGACCGTACGTTGACAAGAGTATGCTCCGTAACGCTCTTGCTTATTGGCTCTTTAGACAAGCGGGCCGCTATGCTCCGCGTACCAAGCATTTTGACCTGTACATCAACGGTGTGTACCGCGGTGTGTATGTGATGGTCGAAAAAATCAAGCGTGGCAAGTATCGCGTGAACGTCAGCAAGCTTAAAGAAACTGATATTGCTGGCGATAGCCTTACCGGTGGCTACATTTGGGCATTTGATAAGGTCGGTACCAACACGGGTGGCGCCGGCAGCGATAACCAGGGTGGTATTCAGGCAGAAGGTTTCAACACTTCCGATGGCTTGAATGTGATTCTGCATTATCCCAAAAAAGCGAATATCCAAAAGGAACAGGAAGAATACCTGAAGAAGTACTTGAACGATCTTGAAGCTTTGTTCAAGAACGGTAAAAATGGTGACGGCTTTGATAAATACGTGGACCTCGGCTCTGCTGTTGACTACGTGTTGCATCAGGAAGTGACCAACAACGGAGACTCTTATTGGTGCAGCTTCTTCTTGCACAAACCCAAGGATAAGGGTGGCAAGAATGGTAAGGAATTCAAGGAAGGCAAGGTTACCCTTGGCCCGCCTTGGGACTTTAACCTCGCTATGAGCAATGGCGGCATGATGGGCTTTGGCGGCTCGGGCAATAGCTGGCAGATTGAAAGCAGCAGCAAGAGTGGTAATGGTGGCATGTGGGGCATGGGCGGTGGCTCCTTGATTGCTCCCAAATGGCTTACCGGCATGTGGAAGAGAAGCGATTACCAGAGCGAACTCAAGAAGCGCTGGGCAGAACTCCGCAGTGGCGTTTGGCACACCAAGGTCATGGATGCATACTTGGATTCCATGAAGACGTACTTGACAAAGGCTGCCGACAGAAACTTCAAGCGTTGGCCGAACCTGGGTAAAAACAGTGGCCAGAACGATGCTGATCCGCAACCGATGAAGTACTGCAATAGCCAGGGAAGTAGCGGTTTTGGCATGGGTATGGGTGGTAACAACGCCGATACTTGGGATGGCGAAGTCGAACACCTCCGCAAGAAAATGAAAGAAAGAATGCAGTGGATGGACCAACAGCTCGGATTTACAGAACCGTCAAATCCGATTGTGACGCAGCCCGTGGATCCCAGCATTCATGAACCCGACTGGCAGAATGATAGCAAGAAGAATGATTCCATTCCCGAAGAACCTCCGCAGGATATCGCTGATAACTTCAGCCGTCTGTCTCCGACGAACTACTTCGACGTGAACGGAAACAATCTTGAAATTCAGACGAGCTTGGGCGGTATGTTCGCTATCGTTGACTTGAACGGTACAGTTCTCTTCAAGACTCGAATCAAGAAGGGTCTTACGACCATGAGAATTCCGGATAGGGCCGTGAACAAGCATTGGATTGCCACATTGAACGGCAAGATGCTTGGACGGTAACGCTAGAAGTTTCCTTAGAAAATCCTAAATAAAATCCTAAAGATAATTCTTGACTCTGGTTACAGGGTCAAGATTTTCTTTTGGGGGCTTTGGTACGTAAATTTTGACCGCGTACACGTAATGCTCGGTTTCGACGAGAATATCGCCTTCTTGCATGTCTTCGTTGATGTCGATTTCAATTTCAACGCCATCACGGGCGATGCGGCGAATAGAATGCTCTTTGAGCTCATGGCGTTCGAAGAGAACGTCGATAACTTTCTTGTAGGTACCATGGTGAATGGTGCCTAAAATGCTGTTGCAAATCATTTAGTTTTCCCGCGTTAAACCGCGTCCATGGTGTCAACCTGGTTCACGATTTCTGTGACGGTCGCAATATAGCTATTTATGCTTTCGATAAATGCCTTTTCGTTCCGGCTACTGATTGGAGCACGGAGTGCAGGGTAGGCATTAAAGATTTGCTGGTGGTTTTCGGGGTACGTTTTGTGAATCAGGTAGTAGACCCCGTACATGATAGGCAGTAATGTCGCATTTGCACGGGCGAAGAATCCGAGCGGATTGCGGTCTTGCTGCAAGTAAATATAGGCTTCGCGCAGGTGAATCAGAAGTCCGCGCAGTTCGCGTTCGCATTCAAGGCGCAGGCATTCCGCATTCGGTTGGTAATTAGGCAGGGGCTTTGCGCCTGCGAGAGCCACGTTCCTGTTTGCGATATGCAAAAATTCGAGCGGGAATACGTCTTCGGAGGTCTGGATTTCTTTAAGCGTAAAGAAATAACGGAATTCGATATTTTCTTTCTTGGCTTCGCGTAAAAGATCTTGCAGGGGCTTGATGCTTGCAGTAGAATTGTCTCGCAAGATAAAGCTTACGGTCCAAGGTCTTTCAAGTGCGTTGAATCCTTCGACTAGACAATCTCCGTGCAGGAACGCCGAAATCAGGTTATCACCCAGGGCTTGCTGTAGCATGCCCGGCCAGTTGGACCTTTGAAGTTCTACGATGCTCAGGTTCTTTTTCATAATCACCTCACCAGGAATCCCTGTTCCCGAATCCGCTGTTGCCAAAACCGCTTCCGAACCCACCGCCAAAACCACGCGGATTGCTTCCGAATCCGCCGCCGAATCCGATTTCGGGTTCGTCTTTCTTTTTGTTCTTGATGGCGCCTCCGAACAGGAACCAGAAAATGCCATTTCCGCGTCCGCCGCTGAATTTAGCCATTAAAAGCATGAACGAAACAAAGAGAATAAATAAAATCATGAGCGACGAAACACTATTTTCGCGGAGTTTGTAAGGGGTTTCGTCGATGCCAAGAGATTTGCCTTTGGCCTTTGCTCCCATTTTAGCGAGCGCGTATGAAAGTGAAAGAATTCCTTCACTGTAGTTATTTTCGCGGAAGGCGGGGAGAAGTGTCTTTTGTTGAATCTTGGCGAGTTTTTTTTCGCTGTAGATTTTTTCAAGGCCCGGTGTGACGACAATGTTTTTCCAACGCTGCTTTTGTGCAACGAAAATCATGATGCCTTCACCATTTTCTTTGCCAAGGTTCCATTGTTCGGCGGTGTACTTGGCGTACTTGTCACCTTTTTCGAATTGATTCGCGTGTCCGATGTCGTCTACAAGCACGCAGGTGAGTTCAATTCCTGTTTCTTGCTGGAATTTGTTGGCGAGATCGTTAAAAAGTTGTGTTTCTGAAGCGTTAAGTAAGTGGTTGTCGTCGTAAATCTGACTTTCACTAGGCTTTTGCGGAAATGTTTGCGATTCAAAAGATGTTTCAGCCAGTGCTCCGAGTGTAAGACTCAGGCAAAGGAGTGTAATACGGATAGATAGTCGCCTTAATTGAAACATCACTTTGAAAATATAATGTTTATTTTAAAAAAGGATAGCGTGAACATTATTTTTCATACGAATTTTTACTGTAAAATTTATTCGTATCTTCTAAAATGGAATATTCTTTCTTGGAATAAGAAAAACGAAAGAAATTAATTTTTTTTTGTGATAAGTGTTCTATTCAGAAAAAACTCTGTATATTTAGAAGTGTATTACGAACAGAATTCTAGGAACACGTTATGAACGAAAAGTGGATATGGCTTCCGGATTTTGCCTCGGATATGGGGATTTGGGAAGATGATCTTATGGGCGTTGCGCCTGACGCGGATCATCAGTTTGTTACCTATGAAAAAATGGTTTCTGTTCTTGATAATCTCTATGATTTGGATGGTCTTGCCGAGGCATCTACCGTTGTAGGATGGGGCTTCGGGGCGTTTGTGCTTTTGAAAAATGCAAAGAATCGCCCTAAGAACCAGAAATGGATTTTACTTGCTCCCTATGCAGATTATTGTTCGGAACATAGTGAATGGAATAATGAAAATTTGTCGTTTATTGCGCACCAGACAAAGACTGCCGTAGACGCGACCTTGAATGCTTTTTATGAATTAATCGAAAATGAATTTGGCGAATGGCAAGATGATTGGATGAAAGCTGCAAAGGCAATCAATCCTGAAGCCATGTATAAGGGCCTTTCGTATATTGCGAAAAATCGCATTGACGAGCCTGTGCCTATAACGGCTGAAACCCAGGTGTTGTATGGCAGAATGGATGGCGCCGTGCCGCCAGCAATGACGCTGGAACTCAAGGAGTTTATGCCTGGGGTAGAATTTAAGGAACGCCCCAAGGCAGGACACTGGCCGCCGATGCTTTTGTTCTAGCTACGCTTTGCGGCTTTTAAAGGAGAGCAGCAGAGCGGTAAGCAGATAGACTGCAAAGAACAAAAGCAAGAACTTTTCAACAATGTCGCCAATGTGGCTGTAAAGGGTGTCGCGAGTTTTGAGCGGCACCTTTCTTTGTACAACGCGGTCGGTAAATATTTCGGTGTTGCCGTCATAGTGGCCATACTGGTCAATGAATGCCGAAACGCCACTGTTGGCAAGGCGAGCAACCGGCATGCCGTTTTCAATAGCGCGGTAGCGGATCAAGTTCAGGTGCTGGTAGGGGGCGGTACTACGGCCGAACCAGCCGTCGTTGGTGATATTCACCATTAAGCGGGATCCTTCGCGAATGGCTTCACGAACTAGATCGCCAAAAATGGCGTCGTAACAAATGTAAGGAGTCCAAAGGAACGGCTCGTATACAGGCGTTTCTTTGCCGGCGACAAAATCGCCTTCGCCGAGATCCACGTAGTTCAGAATCGGGAAAATTTCATCGAAAGGAATTCGTTCGCTAAAAGGCACCAAGTGCTTTTTGATGTAGCGTTTCGGGAAGTGGAAGTCGCCCGGAGTGAACAGGAAAGATGCATTGTAGACATCGAATTTGCGAATGCTTCCGCGCGGATTGCGGCGGTAGTCCAGGGCGCCAGTCAAAAGCTGTGCGTTCTTATGGTCGGCGACTTCATGAAAGCGTTCGATGACGCCTGGTTGTCTGCGAATGTGGTCTGGAATTGCTGTTTCGGCAAGGACGATGATGTCGGCATGTTCCTTGACGCTGTCGTTTACCATGCCGAGCGTCTTGTTGACGATGTTGTCGAAACGTTCCTTGCTCCACTTGGCGCCTTGTTCAATGCTTGGCTGTATAAGGGCGACCGAAGGATTGCCTTCGGCATCGGCATTGTAGAAAGGTTTTGCTTCGTCACTAGATAGAACGATGCTTCCATGAATGAGCAACAAAACAAAGATGGATACAGGAACCGCTAAAACAGGAATGGCTTTTTTGATGTCTTTAACCTTGCAGAGCGCGTGGGCAACGGCTTGGTTCGATGCAATCACGAGAATCGTATATCCGAAAATGCCGATATAAGAAAGCATCTGCAAAAGCTCTAGGCTGTTTCCGAAAACGTAACCCAAGTGACTCCACGGGAAAGCGAAGTCGCCGTAGGTGCGAGTCATTTCGAGGCCTGCGTAAAATACGGGGTAAAGAATCAAAAGGATTGTGCGGATTTTACCAGGGGCGTCTTTTGCAAGCGTGTAGATAAATCCGGCCAAGGTATTGTATGCGCTAAAGAATGCAATCAGCAGGAACAGGCCAAGGAGAATCAATCCCGAAGGGGCCGTTTCTACATGCATCACGTTATAAATCCAGTAGTAGTTGATGCTGTTGTAGAGCATGCCCGACCAGAAAGTTGCGAACAATGCTTGTCCGCGGCTGAATCTGCTTAAGACAATGAACCAGGGAACAAGAATCAAGAGTGCTGCTGGACCCAAGGGCATGGGCGGGTAGGCCAAAGCGTACAAACCCCATGCGATGCACGAAAGGATTAGGGCCGCTCGGGATTCTTTCGTTTTAATATGCCTAAAGTTCCAACGGGCAAAAAGAATAATCCAGAAAAGTCCGATGGGGCATGCGGTAAGAATGAGCTGGAGCAAGCCGGCATGGCCAATTCTGTTCAGGTCTCCCAAGTTGTAATCGAGTGCGAGGAATATAAACGAAATGATTGCAAAGGCAAAAAGGGTGCGTTTAAAGTTTTTGCGGATGTTCTTGAAAATCAGAAACGGGAGCGTTACGACTAAGGGTAGAATCTGCAAAACATGAGTGTAAAGCCCTGGCGTATCTGGACGCAGTGAAAAGGCTATGGTCTCGGCAACGAGAAGAATCGCTAAATATATCCAAAAGTTTTTCGGGAAAGCACCAATTTTTAACTTGACTTGTTCAAACATTTAGAGTCCGCTTTTATCCTGAGGATTGAATATCAGTACGAATTCGCCTTTAGGCGGGTGAGCCTTGAAATGAGCTGTGATTTCGGACGGAGTTCCGATCAGGTGTTCTTCAAATTTCTTAGTGAGTTCTCGCATCAGGGCAATCTTGATTTCGCCAAAGACCTGGCCGATTTCTTCGACGAACTTGTCGATGTTATGCGGGCTTGCGTAGAAAATCTGGGTTGCTTCTTCGTCTTTCAGCTTTTCTAGCAGGTGAATGCGCTGGGCGCTCTTTTTGGGCGAAAAATATTGGAAGCAAAAATGGTCCGTGGGCATGCCGCTTGAAACGAGTGCGGTAATCATGGCGCAAGGGCCGGGAATGGCACGGACATCGATTCCTTCGCGTACGCATTCTCGAACCAGGTTGAATGCCGGGTCTGCAACGCCGGGGGTGCCCGCATCGCTCACGAGAGCAATGTCGCCTTCGTTTTTCAAAAATTCGACGTACTTGGGAGTCACTTTCTCTTTATTGAAGTCATGGTAGGCTTCCATGGGCGTGTTGATGCCGTAGTTGTCAAACAGCACGCGCGTGTGGCGGGTGTCTTCGGCAAGCACCAGCGGAACTTCCTTTAATGTCCGTACGGCACGGTAGGTGATGTCTTCCATGTTCCCGATGGGGGTGGCTACAATATAGAGAGTGTGCATAGCTAAAAATCCTGTGCCAGATTTAGGTCAGTATTTCGGACGAGGCGGGTTTCAAATTTAAGGCGTTCCAAGAGCTTGCGGTGCATTTCTTGGGAGGCGTCGTTTACGAGGTCTGCGCGCATACGTCCGTACCAGAATGCTTTTACATGCTCGCTTTCATCGAATTCCACTTTGAAGGTTAATGCTCCGTGGCAGAAAATTCGGGCTTCCATGTGGTAATGCCATGTTTCGCTTACAGGAAGCATTGGCCAGAAGGGAATGATTGCTGCTCCGATATTCCATGCGCTGGGTTCGTCATCAGGGGTGACGGAGGCGTCGATATGTGCTACTCCGCGGCAGGATTCCATGGGGTAGCTTGCGGAATCTACCGCAAAAGAGTACGCTCTTTGCAGATTCGTGTCCAGATAAACCGTTTTTTCGCCGAAAGTAAGCGTAATCGGTTCAAAAAAGGGAATTGTTTTCGGGTATTCTTGTAGGTCGTATTTGGTGAGGCCGATGGAGCAACCCGTGAAAAGTTCGCCACAGATGGTGGTAATTGCCGCAAGGACCGCAAATTTTGCATGAATCCATCTCATCATCACAAAATATAACAAACTCGTGCAAAGTGCAATTACTCCTCTCTCATCTCGTATTCCTCATTTATTATAGTTTTCTATATTCTTTCTCGATGTCTCTGCCTGCATATTTTTTATCTGATGCGCACCTTGGGGTAAACCCGCCGGGCTCTGTGCCTAATCGTGAGCAAGCTTTAGTTCGATTCCTGGAATCTATCAAGGGGCATGCTTCGCATTTGGTGATTGTGGGCGATTTGTTCGAATTTTGGTACGAGTACAACGATTATGTGTGCCGTAACCATTTTGATTTGTTTTTTGCATTGCGCGAATTGGTGAAATCGGGCTGTGAAGTTCATTTGATTCAAGGAAATCACGATTTTGCTTATGGCGATTTTTTCCCGAAATCCATAGGAGTGCAGACCCATAAGGATTTGGTTCTTGAAATTCAAGGAAAAAGGCTTTATTTCCGTCATGGCGATGGCGTTGCCAAGTCTGACTTCGGTTACCGGTTATTCCGTCGAGTGCTTGATTTCCCGCTGAACCGATTCTTGTTCCGTCAAATCCATCCGGATTGGGGGATGGCTCTTGCCCGTTTTGTGGGTCGTAACAGTCGTAAGGTGGGCGAGTCCCGCGTTATTAAGATGGATGAATACTTGCAATGGGCCAATAAAATGCTCAAGAAAACGGATAGCCAATATTGTGTGATTGGCCATCATCATGTTTCGGGCATTTGGAATGTCGAAAATGGCATTGTTGCGTCGTCGGGAGAATGGATAAAAAAACTCACCTACCTCCGTATGGAAGCAGGTGAGCTTGATATTCTGAATTTCGATGATTAATCTTGGGTTCCGGCGCTGTTTGCGCGAGTTTCCGTTGACTTCATCATCTTCTTGCTGGCATTTTCGCCCCAAATCCAGGCGACAATGTCAGTATTTGCGAATTGATCCCAAAGGGCGTCTAGCCAACACCAATGGTGGGTTTCACCTTTTGAATCGGTAATGGTCCATTTCTCCGGGGTAGCGGAGAATGTCATCTTGATCGGTTCGGGCTCGTTGTAGGTTCCGTATTCGTTCGGAGTCGCTGCAGGAGGATCGATTTCGATGGTCCAGGACTTGCCTTCGGTTCTTTTATAAATGCCGACATTATAGACTATAAGAATGATGACGACAATAATCGCTCCCTTATAATTTTTCTTGGTTAAAAAGAAGATTAAAAGGAATACGAAAAGAATTGCCAATGCACCCAAATTATAGTGCGTCGTATAGAACAACTTGAGAATGTCGATCATAGGATACTCCGACTAATTACTTCTTGTTTTTTTCAGCCGCTTTCTGTTCGGCTACCAGCGAGGCAACGCTGAAAGTAATCGTCTTGCCTTCGACCTTACATTCGGTACGGAAGCTCTGTTTGGGGAGGGCGAGTCCGTGCGAAGAGAAGGTGCCCATGAAGGAAGCGTTAGCGTGGCTAGCGATGGTGCGCACATTGATAAAGCCCTTGTCCTTGCTGAAGGAGAGCTTGAAGACCTTCTTGGCGCGATCGTAATCGGCAATCATGGTCTTGTTCACCTGGGTGTTCACGGCATCTCTAGTCTTGCGGTCGAAAATAATCGTGCCGCGAGAATCGATCGAAAGCATGGTCTTGTTAGCAATGGAGTTGCGGCAAGCAATCAGCTTCCACGGGCCTTTTTTCTTGGTGGAGTTCTTGCTTGTGAAAATGTACTTGTTGCCGTCTTTTTCGAGTTCGTACGGACCGGTGACAATTTTTTCACCGATGGCGTTCAGAGCGCCCTTGAAATAAAGGAATTTAGATTTGGTAGAATTGACGCCGACGATAAAACGGAATGATGTCGTCTTGGCTTCTTTGGTGGGCGTGATTGCGACTCGCTTGCCCACGGGGTCGACTTCAATGTCGGCATAAGGACCGATCTCGATGACTTCGCCCTTCTTGGAGGATTCTTGCTTAGCCATCTTGTCGAGTTTCATCGTCTTGATGGCCTGATTGGGAAAACGCAGAAAACCGCGTATATCCATTTTTACAATGATTGTTTCCATAAACACCTCTTTTGTTTATTTGTGGTTTTCTTGGTAAACTAATAATTTTCGTAAATAAATTCAATGCCGATAAGAAAAAAAGCACTAAATTCTGTTCCCAAAAAGTTTTTTTTGTGCGGAAATGCACATAGAGTTTGTCCGATTTTATGGAGATAAATTGCCTTTAAACGCTAAAAAAAGCACTTTTTTTAAAGACTCTCCATTTCGAACAAAAAATTTTGAGCCTTCCAATTTGGAATATTCTAACCTTGTTCTGGACTCAAGATTTTTCTTGTCAAAGATTACAGTTATGTTATTTTGAGTGCTTTTTAGCTTGTTTGTGTCTACCATGAAATTTGTACGAACCAAGAATTTGGGATACATGAATCCGTATTTTTGATGGATTGCATCGGCAATATCAAAGATTGGATCGATTAGGATAATTTGTTCGTTATTTGAGTATTGATTAATTGCTGAAATCGCTCCCATACCGCGTCCCACAAGGATTTGCGGTGCCCTGCCATTTACTTGGGCTGCGCATTCTGCAATGTGCCTTGCGTCTTGTGCGAAGGTTTCTTCGCTGGGCGTTCCTTTATTCTGAGCAGAGCCTCGGTAGTTGAATGTGACGATGTTTATGTCAGAGAGTGTATCGATCTGTGCCAAAAATTGGGCGGCATCTTCGTCGGCTTCGGGATAGTAGAGCATGACCGGTGCGTTCTCGTTTCCAAGAGTGAATCCGTTGAGAACGGTTCCGTCTTCAAGGGTACAAGTGAGAGTTTTCGCTTTGCCTTGAATTGCTTCGTTTGCTTCTTTGTGATAAATTGCTCGCGGGAAAGCATTCCTTCGTTCGGTGAGAGCGAGATAGAATACCATACTAATATATATAACTGCTAATATGCCTACAAAGCGTAAAAGCTTGAAAGCGGAATCCCTAAAGAAGTGTATGATTTTCTCCGAAATGTTGTTCATGGCGCCAAATTTAGAAAATGAATAGCTTGTAAAGAAGTAAAAGATTGATTAACGAAAAAGGACTTTCGCCTGGTTCCAGACGAAAGTCCAAAGGATGGGATTGGGTGTTCCTTGAATATATCTAAAAAAATCGGCAAGCGTATCACCTTTTTTTTCAAAAGTGTTCTCGAATTGTTCTTTTAACAAAAATTAACGCAATTATGCCTTCTTGTAAGAAAAAAGAGTGTTCCCAAAATTTGACAAAAAAATTATATTTATGGCGATGAACGTATACGCTTACTACAACTATCGAAAGTTCCTGCAGGACTACTACGACTACCGTAAGTCTGTGCAGCGATACTTTTCTTACAGGTCCTTTGCTAAGAAGGCGGGGTATTCCTCGTCGGGCTTTTATTTGGACTTGGTCCGCGGGCGCAAGTCGCTTACGCCTCAGATGTTGCCCAAGTTTATTGCGGCTCTAGGCCTGAATGAAAAGGAAGGTCGCTACTTCACGCTGATGGTGGACTTCACGCATGCCACTACGCCGGCGTCTAAGCAGGCAATCTTCGAACAGATGTCGGCGCTTCTCCCGAGCGCTATCAAGTCTTTGACCAAGAGCCAGCAGGAATACTACAGTAAGTGGTATTACGTGGCGGTCCGCGAGGCGTTGTCCGTCTTGAATGTGGGCCCGAAGAACATTCAGGAACTCGCTTTGTTCCTGAACCCGCGCATTTCTCTTCCGCAGGCAAAGCAAGCGATTCAGCTGCTTTTGTCGATGCAGTTGATTGAACTGGACGAAAAGGGATTCTATCGTTCCGTGAACAAGGCTATCTTTAGCGGCTCCGAAATTTCGTCGCTCTTTGTTCACCAGTTCCAGAAACAGATGATGGATTTGGGTAAAGACGCCCTTGACCATTACAGTACCGAACGTAGAAATGTATCTTGTATGACGATGAGCGTTTCTGCTGAAGGGCTCGAACGCATCATTAGTAAGATTGATTTGTTCCGTAAGGAAGTGGTTGACATTATCCGTTCGGACGAAGGTGAAACCATGGTGTGCCAGATGAATATCCAGTTTTTCCCGCTGAGTAAGGAAAAGGTGGATCTGCCGCCAGAAACAGAGGAGGAAGAATGAGCAAGAAATTTTCATTGTTAGCTTGCCTAGCCTCGTTTGCGGTTGCCTTGATTGGTTGCAGTAACGAAAAGGTCGCCGGTACCGTGACGGATACAGGCAATACGGTTGCTGTGTCCGGTGTGGTGCTTCGCGTAGATGGATCTCCTGCCTCGGAA
>Ga0310786_10010395_pt1 | contig 11703 bp, 7 predicted proteins | sample AusTroGonzalo_MG_FD_203881 | JGI IMG/M metagenome (GOLD analysis project Ga0310786, IMG submission 203881) | Bovine rumen microbial communities from tropical cattle in Woodstock, Queensland, Australia - Gonzalo_03 (v2) (version 2) | ecosystem: Host-associated > Mammals > Digestive system >... | reverse complement strand
AGCCGTTGTCATTTGCAAGTCGAACAAACGCGCCAACATGTTCAACCAAGCCATCCGAGGACGCATCCTCAACATCGAAGGCGAGATTGCCACAGGCGACAGGCTGATGGTTGTGAAAAACAATTACCATTGGGCTGATGGTAACGATGCCATCAATTTCATTGCCAACGGAGACATGGCGGAACTACGAAAAATCAAGCATTTCGAGGAAATGTACGGATTTCATTTCGCCGACGTGGAACTCAACTTCACTGATTATCCCGATGCACCTAACGTGGAGGCAAAAATTCTGTTGGACACCCTTTACAGCAACAGCCCATCGCTGACGGAAGAGGAAAACAAACGCCTGTTCGCTGCCATTGAGGAAGACTACATGGACATCCCGAACCGCAGGGAACGTTACAAGGAAATGCGAAAGAATCCCTGGTTCAACGCCTTGCAAGTGAAATTTGCCTACGCCCTCACCTGCCACAAGACCCAAGGCGGGCAATGGAACAGTGTCTTTATCGATTCCTCTTTGAATCAAAAGGAAACACTCGATGTGGAGGATTTACGTTGGATTTACACTGCATTGACCCGTGCGCAGGAGCGGGTGTGTTTTGTGAATTTCAAGGAGGAGTTTTTTGAACAGAATTGATTTTCCTCCTATATCATATCCTATTTCAAAAAGTTTGATTAAATTTACGGCGAAATTTTTGATTAAAAACTAATCAAATTATTGAATTGATCGCCGTCCATTCATATAACAGCCTGTGCTACGGCACGATGCCGATTGCGGATTTGGTCGCGAAGGCCGCCGCACTTGGCTATGCCGTCCTGCCTTTAACCGACATCAACACGACGATGGGTGCCGCCGATTTCGTGGTGGAATGTGGCAGAAAAGGCGTGCGGCCCGTGCTCGGCGTGGAGTTCCGCAACGGCAACGAACTGCTCTATGTGGCCTTGGCCAAAAACAACGCGGGCTTCGCCGAACTGAACCGTTTCCTGACCCAACACAACCTCAATAAGCAGCCTTACCTCGAAACGGCACCCGATTGGGAACAGGTTTTCGTGATTTATCCCTTCGGAAAACGGAAACTGAACTTGTTGAAAAAGAACGAGTTTCTTGGCGTGCGTTTCTCCCAACTGACCAAATTGTACAACTACGCATCCTTTGAGAAGTTGGTCGCCATGCAACCCGTGACCTTTGCCGAAGCCGACGATTTCCAACTACACCAATGTATGCGCGCCATTGATGAAAATGTGCTGATTTCGCGCCTTGGGCCTGCCGCTTGCGCCGCTCCTGACGAGATTTTGCTATCTTATGAAAGGCTAAAAACAACCTTTGCACTCTATCCGCAACTCATTGAAAATGCGGAGCGTATCTTGGACGAATGCGAAATCAACTTGGACAACAGCGTGAAAAACAAGCGCACCTACACGGGCAATGTCTATGACGACCGCGAACTGCTGCGCAAACTGGCTTTCGACGGCATGGCGTACCGCTACGGCTTGCATGACAAGAACGCCTACCGCCGCATCGAGAAGGAGTTGGACATCATCGAGAGGATGGGCTTCTGCGCCTATTTCCTCATCGCTTGGGACATTGTGCGCTTCGCCATCAGGCAGGGCTTCTATCATGTCGGGCGGGGCAGCGGGGCCAATAGCGTGGTGGCTTATTGCTTGAAAATCACCGATGTGGACCCAATAGAATTGGATTTGTACTTCGAGCGTTTCCTCAACCCCATGCGGAGCAGTCCGCCCGACTTCGACCTCGATTTCTCATGGCGCGACCGCGACAAGGTCATTCAATACATTTTCGACAAATACGGCCCTAACCATGTGGCTTTGCTCGGCGCGACGGTCACTTTTCAGGAAAGTTCCATTTGTCGCGAGTTGGGCAAGGTGTTTGGTCTGCCCAAAGGCGAAATTGACCAGATGGAGCGCAATCCAGCGACTTTTGCGCAACAAAGCGAAATTGGACGCAACATTCTCGCTATCGCCGAGCGCATCCGCGACTTCCCGCGCCAACGCTCCATCCATGCCGGTGGCGTGTTGATTACGGAAGAACCGATTACCAATTTTGCGGCCCTCGACCTGCCGCCCAAGGGCTTCCCGACCACGCAATACGACATGTATTCCGCTGAAAAACTGGGTTTTGAGAAAATCGACATTTTGAGTCAGCGGGGCATCGCCCACATCCGAGAGGCAGTGGAGATGGTGGAGCGTAGCCGTGGCGTTCGCATTGACATTCACCAGATTAACGCGCTGAAACAGGACGAGTTGATCAAGCGGCAACTGCTTAAAGCCGAGACTTGCGGTTGCTTCTACATCGAGAGTCCGGGGATGCGCGGTTTGCTGCGCAAGTTGCGTTGTTCTGATTATAAAATTTTGGTCGCGGCCAGTTCCATCATCCGCCCGGGCGTGGCCCATTCGGGGATGATGCGCGAGTATGTCAATCGTTTCCATCATCCTGATACTGTGGATTATAAGCATCCTGTTCTGAAGGAACTTTTGGCCGAGACCTACGGCGTGATGATCTATCAGGAGGATGTGCTCAAAGTAGGGCATTATTTTGCAGGCTTGGACTTGGCCGAGGCCGACGTGCTGCGTCGCATGATGGGTCACAAGATGCGCGACAAGTTTGAATTTGAACAGGTTACGAAACGCTTCTTCGACAACTGCAAGGCCAAAGGCTATCCCGATGACTTGGTGCGCGAACTTTGGCGACAGATTGAGTCGTTTTCGGGCTATTCCTTCTCCAAGGCACATTCGGCGTCCTACGCGGTGGAGAGTTATCAAAGCCTCTATCTGAAAAGCCACTATCCGCTTGAATTTCAGGTGGCTGTGATTAACAATTTCGGTGGGTTTTACCAAACTTGGTTCTACTTCAACGAGGCGCGGCGCATGGGCGCGAAGATTCATCTACCTTGCATCAACCGCAGCGATTACCTCACCACCTTGAATGGTCGAACGATTTTCATGGGTTTTGTACATCTGCAAGGCCTTGAACAACAATTTGTTGAGCGTTTTCTTGCTGAACGTGCGGCGCGTGGGCCTTTTGCAAGCCTCGAAGACTTCATTTCGAGGGTTTCATTCAAAATTGAACAACTCGTTTTGCTCATTCGCGGCGGTGCATTCGACTTCACGCGAAAGCCCAAGGCCGAATTATTGTGGCAAGCGCATTTGAACAAAAGCGACGGCAAGAAAGAACAACCCGAAACGCTTTTTCAACTTGAAAACCAGCATTTTGAGTTTCCGGATTTCAAGACCAACACCCTGCAAAATGCCTACGACGAAATGGAACTTTACGGATTCCCTGTCACCCTCACTTGGTTCGACCTGCTCAAAACCAACTTCCGAGGCGAGTTGATGGCCTGCCAAATGTTGAACTTCGTTGGAAAACGCTACAGGATGTTGGGCAAATTAGTGACAGTGAAGAACTTCCGCACCAGCAAAGGCGAGCCAATGGCCCTTGCCACCTTCATCGATGCCACGGGCGAGGCTTTTGATACGGTGCTTTTCCCGCAAGTTTTTAAGAATTATCCTTTCCAAGGCGACGGCGTGTATCTGCTTTTGGGCAAAGTCACGGAGGAGTTTGGGCAGGCCTCGTTACAGGTGGAAAGGATGGAGAGAATAGGGTATAAGGCGTTATGTTAGATGTATAAATCTTGCTATACCGTGCTTAAAACTATCAATTTTTATACTTCCAAGCACGGTATAAACGGATTTTATTTTCTTTCAAATCATTGGAAACACTTGTAAATACAAGTTTAAACACGACTTTTATTCTTTGAACAAATCTTCCGATGTTATCACATTTTGAACGCTGAATTGATACATGTTCTTCTTCACGCCAAACGGGGTTATCAAAGTCTGATGGATGGACTTGTGGGTCTTTTGCGTTTGGATGAAACGCCCTAACTTGTGCCGCAGGTCGTCATCGTCGTCTTTTTCGATGGCATATTCCTTGGTCGAGAACTTCATCTCACAAAGGTTGGTCACTTGGTCGGAGCGGTCAATCACCATGTCAACTTGTGCGCCTGCTCCGTAAATGGGGTCGTTTTCCACGCGCCACGAATACAAATAAGTGGAAACGCCGGCGATGCCCAAAGCCTGCTTGATTTGCCGGACATGCTCGAAACAAACCCGCTCGAAAGCCAAGCCTTCCCATGTGTTGCGAATGGGTGTGTTGGCATTCTTGCTCCAAAACGCCTCGTCGGTGCCTTCACTTTCGTGCAGAAACTTGTAATAAAACAAGGTATAATTGTCAATCAGTTGAAAGATGGCATTGCTCCTCTTGATGCCTTGGTAGTTGTATTTTCGGATGAATCCACAATGTTCCAAGTCCTCAAGCACCCTTGTCAGTTGGCCGTTGTTGATGATGTTTCCTTCCTTAATCAGTTCCTCGCGCGTCATGCCCATTCGTTTGGTGCCAAGCGTGGAAACCACATTCAGATAAGGCTCTGGATTTTTGAACAGGGAATCGTACAGTTCCCGATATTCGAAATGCAGTCGGCCTTTTGGTGAAAAGAACAGATTGTCAATGTTTTGCGCCACGCTTCGCCCTTGTTCCAACAAAGACCAATAGAAAGGCACGCCGCCCATCACCATGTAGCACTCCAACAGTTCGAAACGGTTCATCTTCAGGTGTCGGCTTTGGGCGTATTGTTCACATTCGTTGAGCGTAAAAGGGTGAAGATGAATGCGGTAGGTGACGCGGTTGTGAAGTCCGCCGTGGTTGCGGAACACGTTGTTAATGATCCATGAAGTGGACGAGCCGCAGATGATAAGAAGAACGTCTTTTCGGGCGGAGGCGTATCCGTTCCAAAAATGTTCGAGAGCCGAAACGAAATTGGAACGGGGCGCATCCATCCAAGGGAGTTCATCGATGAAAACCACTTTTTTCTTGCCCCGTTTTTTGTCCAACAATTCCGATAGCAAAAAGAAAGCGTCGAACCAGTCAGTGGGCACACGGCATTTTTTCAACCCACTTTTGATGAGCGACAGCCTGAATTCTTTCAGTTGCTCATGTGTCTTTTGATTGGCCAATCCTGAATGTTGGAAAGCGAATTTGTAGCCGAAAGTCTCTCTTATCAGAAAGGTCTTTCCAATGCGTCTTCGGCCTGTTACGGCGACAAATTCAGAATATTCGGATTCATAAGCCCTAAGCAATTCGTTTTTCTCTGATTTTCTTCCTGTTATCATCTTTAAAACAAGTTGTTTTCGGCTGCAAATATACAAATAAATCTGTTTATACCGTGCTTAGAACTATGATTTTTTATGCTTCCAAGCACGATATAAACGGAATTTTTTTCTTGTGGATACTTGATGGTTTTTGGTTATGTCGCGAAAAAAATGTATTTTTGCGTTCAGTAAATTTGAAAAACTATGGAAAAACCCGAAAAACGCCTCTTCACAGCGAGCGAATACATGAAAGAGGAATATTGCGCGAAGATTGTGCGCATTGGCGAGATGAAGGAGATTGAAGGCTCGGATTTCCTCGTGCAGACCTTTGTGGACGGCTTCAGCATCGTGGTCTCCAAAGGGCAGTTCACGGTGGGCGAGCCGGTGATTTATTGCATGAACGAAACCGCGCTCAACAAGGACTTTCTGGCCGCCAACAACCAGTTTGAACTTGGCCTCGCCGAAATGAACGCCAACGCTGCGGAAGTCCTCAAACTGAAGGAAGAAGGCAAGATTGACGAAGCTAAGAAACTCGTGGGGTTCTTCAACAAGCACGGGCGCGTGAAACTCATCAAATTGCGCGGCTGCCCGTCGTATGGCTGCATTTTCAAGAAGGATTCGTTGGTGCGGTGGAAAAAGAAATTGGCCGACGAAGACCTTGAAAGTTATTTCACCACCGACGAGAACGGCATTGAGCACCCGTTTTCGTTCGATACCATCGCCGGTGAGTTGTTTGCGGAGGCCTACGTGCCGCCCATCCAGTTCCCGAAAGACGCGACCAAGCGCGAGAAACGCCGCGACCGTGGCATCAAGCGCTTCAAACGCATCATTCCGGGCGAGTTTTTGCTGCATTACGACACGGCTCAACTGCAAAGCAGCCTCTGGCGTTTCGAGCCTTCGACGAAAGTCACCATCAGCGTCAAGATGCACGGAACCAGCGTGATAGTAGGCAATGTGCTGACCAGAATTCCCGTGCCGATGACCTCGGCGGAACAGTGGTTCAACAAGAAGGTGAAGAAGGAAATCAAGCACCTTGGCAAGCAGAAAGTGAATCCGTATTGGGGCAAGGCGAAGCAGGAAAAGGAATCGAAAACCCTGAACGACAGAAAAATAGCCGATTTCAAAATCGACTACGGTCCAGTGTATTCATCGCGGACGGTTATCAAGAACCAATTTGACTCGAAATATGGCGGCTTCACGGCGGGTTTCTATGGTCAAGATATTTGGACGGAATACGGTAACTTGATTTTCAAATATTTGGACAAGGGCATGACGCTCTACGGCGAGATTTGCGGCTACCTAACCCAGTCGGACAGCATGATTCAAGGCGGCTACGACTACCGCTGCGACCACGGCAAGAATTTCCTCATGCCGTATCGCATTACCATCAAGCATGAAAACGGCAAGAAAGAGGAATGGAACGTGCAGCAAGTGCATGATTGGACGGTGAAACTGATGGAAGCGCATCCCGAAATCGCCGAGCGGCTGAAACCCATCCCGATTCTCTATCACGGCCCCATCGCCGACCTCTATCCCGACATTCCCAACGATGCCAACTGGGGCATGAACTTCCTTGAGCATTTGGCCAACGACGCGGAACATTTCGGCATGGAGAAAAACGAGCCGTTCTGCAAGAACAAGGTACCACGCGAGGGCATTTGCATCCGCATCGACGACGACCCCGTGGCCGAGTGCTTCAAGTTGAAGACCTTCGCTTTCCTGAAAAAGGAACAGGGTGAAATTGATGCGGGAACGGTCAATATCGAGATGCAGGACGCCTACGCGAACATCGCTGGCGACGCAAATTGAGTTTTTTGCTCCATTTGCTTGAAATTCTACATCGTAAGTGCATATTGTTTTGTATTTTTGCGCAAAATTTTGAATGATGCAAAGAAAGTTATTGTTATCTGTTTTATGTCTTTTTGTGCTGATAACCAGTGCTTTCGCCCAATCGAAAGGCATGGTTTCGGGAACGGTTCGCGACCAAGAGACGGGCGAAACTTTGATTGGCGTTTCCATTTATGAGGAGAAATTGCAGTTGGGCACCACGACCGATGAGAAAGGCCGCTACGAGTTGGAATTGCCTATCGGGGAATACATGTTGCGGATTTCCTATGTGGGCTACACCACCATCCACAAGAGGGTAAGCATTGGAAACAAGCCAGTTACGCTCAACTTGAAGTTGGAGTCGGAGCAGAAGAAACTCTCCGAGGTGGAGGTGACCAGCGAACGAAAGGACCGCAACGTAACCGCCATGGCGATGAGCGTGCAAACCCTCGACATGATTACCATCAAGAAGATTCCCGCGCTGATGGGCGAGGTGGACGTCATCAAGTCGATTCAGATGTTGCCGGGCGTGCAGTCGGCTTCGGAAGGTTCGTCGGGCTTCAGCGTGCGCGGCGGTGCCACCGACCACAACCTCATCCTTTTGGACGGTGCCCCCATATACAACGCCTCGCATTTCCTCGGTTTCTTCTCGGTGTTCAACAACGACGCGGTGAAGGATGCCACACTCTACAAGGGCGACATTCCCGCCAATTTCGGAGGCCGTCTTTCGTCGGTGCTTGATGTGACGGTGAAAGACGACATGCCCAAGCGTTTTTCCATTCAAGGCGGTATCGGCTTGGTTACGAGCCGCTTGATGATGGAAACCCCGCTTTTTGAACATAAGACTTCCATCATGCTGGCAGGCCGCAGAACCTATGCAGGGCTTCTCCTTCCTTTCATGGGCGAGGATTTGAACAAGTCGAAAATCAACTTTTACGACGTGAACGCCAAGGTGACGCAGTCGCTGGGCAAGAACGACCGCCTTTTCCTCTCGTTCTATAACGGCCACGACCAATTCTCCATGCAACAGATGATTGGCTTCGGCTACGGCAACAGCAGCGCGACCTTGCGCTGGAGCCATATTTTCTCCGACCGCCTCACCTCCAATCTTTCGCTGATTGGCTCGAAGTACCGTTACAGCATCGACATCAACTACAGCCCCTACGACTTCGGCATCAAAGCAGGCACTGATGCGGCTGCGCTCAACTACGACTTCGCCATGCACTGGAACGACAAGCACATCTCGAAGTTCGGCCTGTCGACGGGCATCCAGTCGTATCTGCAAGGCGAGATTGACGACAGAGGAGGCGCGCTTGCACAATACCTTCAGGTAGACCAATCGATGGGGGTAACGCGCAAGGGCCTTGAACACGCTTTGTATTTCACGCATGATTTCATGCCAACGCCGCGTTTCACTTTCCGCGCAGGCATGAGGCTGTCGTGCTTCCAGAATATCGGTGCGGAGGATTTCTATGTGTTCACCGATGCACTCCACATCGTGAAGGATACGCTGCATTATGGCAAGGGCGAAATCTTCAATACGGTCATTAACCCTGAGCCTCGCGTGGCTGCCATGTACCAGTTGGACGAGCATTCATCGGTGAAGGCATCCTATTCGCGCACGGTGCAGTATGCCCAAATCGCTTCGTCGGCCACGGGCGGTTTGCCGTTCGATGTGTGGTTCCCGACCAGCCCCAATGTGAAGCCGCAGAAATGCGACCAGTTCGCAATCGGTTATTTCCGCAATTTCATGGACGATGCCATCGAAACCTCGGTGGAGATGTATTACAAGAACATGCAGAATGTCATCGACTTCAAGGACAATGCCATCACATACGGTTATGTGCTGATTGACGGTGAGTTGCGTGTTGGTAAGGGCCGTGCTTTTGGTGCCGAACTCCTCGTGAGGAAGAATGTGGGCAAGTTCACGGGCTGGATTTCTTATACCTATTCGCGCACGTTCCGCACCATCAATGAAATCAGCAATGGGAAGGAATACAGTTCGCCTTACGACCGCCCGCACAATATTGTCATCGTGGCCAATTATGAGTTGTCGCCGCGCATCGACCTAGCAGCCAACTGGATATTCAACACGGGCCAGCCGGTGACTTACCCCTACGGACAATACACCATCAACGGCCAGACCTACGCAGTGTATAACGGCTACCGCAACCAGCGCCGCTATCCCGACTACCACCGCCTCGACCTGTCGTTTTCCTGCAAGTTGGGCAAATTGGAGGGCAGGCGTTGGCAGCACGAGTTGAACGTTTCGGTGTATAACGCTTACGCCCGCCACAACACTTGGGCCATCATCTTCGACCAAGGCCCCAACGGCAGCATCGTCACCAAGAACATGTACCTGTTCTCGGCAGTGCCTTCCATTTCCTACAACTTCAAATTCTGACGGAGATGGGCAAGTTGCGCAAACTGTTGGTTCTAGGCGTTTTCGCTTGCCTCGCCTCGTGTACTGAGGAAATCAGTATCGATGTGGAGGAAGGCGACCCGATGGTGGGCATCGAGGCTTCGTTCACCAATGAATTGAAGCAGCACGAGGCCATCTTGAGTTATACGACCGGCTTCTACGACAAGGACAACATCCAAATGGTGAGCGGGGCTACGGTCTACGTCACTGACGGCGTGGACACGGTCTATTATCGGGAGGATGCCGAGCGCAAGGGGCACTATTTCACCGACTTGGTGGCGGGAAGGAAGAACACGCTCTATCGCCTTTGTGTGGATGTGCCCGAAGCGAATGGCGAAGTCCAGCATCTTTTTGCGGAGAGTTTTATGCCTGACAATGTGGATGTTATCGACAGCCTCGTCATCAAGCCGTACAACGGAGCCAATGATACGGTGCCCACGGTCATCTTCGGCGACACGCTCGAATGGGTCTATCCCTATTTCATGAGCCTTCCCGACCCGAACATCGTTTACATGCCCCTGATAGCGAAAAACGATACTATCCTCAACGATTCGCTAACCAAGCGGATGATGATTCCCGTGGGCGGCTATGCGGGTTTCTACATCAACGGGCCTGAGATGCAGGAGGCGAACAAGGAGATTCCCGTCCACATGTTCCACAAGGCGGAACTGAAACGGGGCGATCGCATCCGCGTTGAGTTCTACAGCATTCCTTCTGATTATCTGGTTTTTATATACAGTGTGATGATGTCGTCGGGCAGCAATCCCATGATGGGCGCACCGGCCAATGTGAACACCAACATCCAGCCCAATGGCCGAGGCGTGGGCTGGTTCCTGACGACCTCGGTCGTCAAGGTGGAAACTGTTTTTGAGGACAAGTACTGAATTTTTTGATAGTTTTGCCATAGATTTATGACCATGAAAATGATGAAAACAATAATCCGAATTTCTGCCTGCCTTTGCCTGTTGTCGGTATGGGCTTGCACGGAAGAGATAACGATAGACGCGCCCGAAGGTAGGGTAGTGCCTGTGGTGGAAGGTACCATCACCAACGAATGCAAGCGTCACGAGGTCATCTTGAGTTATTCCACGGAACTGTATTCGCAGGAGAAGAGTATGATTTCGGGCGCGACGGTGTATGTGACCTGCGGCAACGATACCATCCACTTCGAGGAACAGCCCAGAAAGCCGGGCCATTACCTGTCGGACTCGGTGGCCGGAAAGAAAAACCGTTGGCACCATCTGGAGGTTCGGGTGGTGAAGAACGCCGTGTTTTCGAGGCCCATCCGAATGTATGCGGATGTGAAAATGCCCAACAACGCCAGCAAAATGGACTCGCTGGGCTTGCTGCCTTTGCGCAACAGCGAGGGGCTTCCCTTCGTCGACGAGAAGGCTGCGGTGTGCCTGTGTCCTTATTTCCAAACGCTTTCCGACGCGTCCATCACCTACAATGTGGAACTCTTCCTGAACGGCAGCCGTTTCAAGAACAGGCCTTCCAAGTTGTTCCAGTTGTTCTCGATGAACGGCTATGCGGGCTATTACTTCAATGGGCCGGAGATGCTGAAGGACAACATCGAAGTGCCTGTCGGCATTATGAACAAGTCGTATTTGGACGAGGGCGACGTGGTGAAGGTGAAACTCAGCAGCATCTCAAAGGATTACATGTATTTCCTTGTGGCGCAGAAGTTGGCCATCGGTGTCAATCCCGTCATGGGTGCCTTCCCAGCCATGATTACCAACATCTTTTCCGATTGCGGAGCCATCGGTTGGTTCACCGCCACTTCGGTGATTGAGGGCGAGGGGATTTACCACGAGGCTATGTTTGAGGAATAAGGCGGCCTGCTTCTTGGAAATGGATTTTGTTCCAATTGCTTGATTTTCTTGCATAAAAACTGACAGTATTTCGTTTTTTTGTACTTTTGTAGTTTCTAAAAGCATAAAAATAATAATAAATTATTGTAAAACACTATATTAGAAAAATGAAAAAGACTAAAATCCTGAAAACCATCGCGCTTTTGATCGGGCTGGCTGCTATGATGGCTCCGGCCACAATGAATGCTCAAATCAACCATGGGCTGCTAAAAAATCCTTACAAGGACGAAAGCCACGATAAAACCTCATTGTTGCAGAGAAATAATGCCATTAATGACAATATCACTGGCGACATCACCAACGGCGACTTCGGGGAAGAAGTCCCGCTCGGCAGCGGCCTCGTTATTCTGCTTGGCGCTGGCCTTGGTTATGTGGCACTTAAAAAGAAGGAGGACAAGCAATGAAAAGAATGACCTA
>Ga0310786_10010394_pt1 | contig 11703 bp, 11 predicted proteins | sample AusTroGonzalo_MG_FD_203881 | JGI IMG/M metagenome (GOLD analysis project Ga0310786, IMG submission 203881) | Bovine rumen microbial communities from tropical cattle in Woodstock, Queensland, Australia - Gonzalo_03 (v2) (version 2) | ecosystem: Host-associated > Mammals > Digestive system >... | reverse complement strand
AGATATACTCCGCCGTTTCAAGCGTCATAACAGGGTTTTCCCTGCTTTTCTGCTCCAAAAAAGAGTCGGACAGATATATCGTGACTTCTGGGCTTACAATTTCATTTCTTATGCGGTATGCGTCCGCTTGTTTTTTCATTCTTTCATATTTATATCCCAAATCCACCGTTAAATCGGCTATTCTGTGCAAGTTCACGCCTGTTATCCTCCCCTCTTTTTTGTTTACCCCGCCTAGCGCCGTTTATATACGCAAAAGCTGATTATATGCCCGTTATCCTCAATCTTTTCCGTTTCGGACAAAAGTTCCCAGTCCGCGTGCTCATCAAGGTTTACCATAAATTTGTCGCATACGGTATATTCGTGTACCTTTGTTATATAGCAAATATCGCAGTAGTCCAAAAGCTGGCGGTATATGCTCTCTCCTCCGATTACAAAAGCATTTTCGTCCGCGCAGTCAAGTTTTAACAGTTCATCTGTGCTGTGTACCGTTATGACGCCCTCGGCACGGAAGTTCCTGTCGTGTGTCAATACAACATTTGTTCTGTTTTTAAGCGGTTTTCCGCCGGGAAAGCTCTCTAGATTTTTTCTGCCCAAAATAACGGTTTTCCCCGTCGTCTTTTCCCTGAAAAACTGCATATCCTTGGGAATATTAAAAAGCAATTTATTATCTTTTCCTATTCCCCAGTTTTCCGAAACCGCAGCAATTAGTTTCATTCTTTTCTCCTTATATGGCTATCGGGATTTTCGTTGTAAATTCGTTGAATTTATAGTTATCCAGCTTGAAATCATCAAGCGAAACCTTATAAAAGTCTGTTATTTCGCCTATTTCGAGTTTTGGCGCGTCAAATGTAGGACGGCTTATCAGCTCCTCAATAATCGGTATATGCCTGTCGTAGATATGCGCGTCCGCGATAACGTGCAAAAGCTCGCCCGGCAAAAGTCCCGAAACCTTTGCAAATATGTGTACCAAAAGCGCATACTGCACCACATTCCAGTTATTTGCGGCAAGAAAGTCATTGCTCCGCTGATTTAAAATAGCATTCAGCTTACCGTCCTTTACGCTGAATGTAACCGAATACGCGCAAGGATAAAGATGCATTTCCGACAAATCTGTGTGATTATAGATGTTGGTTATAATTCTGCGTGAATTAGGGTTATTCTTAAGGTCAAACAAGACTCTGTCTACCTGGTCGAATTCGCCCTCTTTATATTTATGCTTTATCCCGAGCTGATATCCGTACGCTTTTCCGATACTTCCTGTTTCGTCAGCCCATTGGTCCCATATATGACTGCTTAAGTCCTTTACATTATTGGACTTTTTCTGCCATATCCACAAAAGCTCGTCAAGCGCAGATTTCCAATAGGTGCGCCTTAAGGTAAGGATAGGAAATTCCTTTGATAAATCATACCTGTTGACTATGCCGAAAACGCTTTTTGTGTACGCGCTCGTTCCGTCCTCCCATTTGGGCCGAACCTTTAAAGACTCGTCGGTAACTCCTTTTTCAAGAATTTCCCTGCAATTTTTTATAAAAATTTCATCAGCGTAGCTCATAACATACCTCTTTATACAAATATACTTTTTGATTATATCATAGACAGAAAAAAATTACAATATTATAATAATGAAATTTTTATTATGTGTGGTGCTTTTATGAATTCGGTATGGACTTTCGTTGTTCTTGTTTCGCTTATTCTTTCCGTTTTTTCAGGATTTCCTCAAAACGTGCTGGAAAGCGGTGTTTCGGGAGCTTCCGACGCGGTGCGTGTTTTAATTTCTCTTGCAGGCGCTATGTGCTTTTGGTCAGGGATTTTGCGGATTGCCGAAAAGGGCGGTGCGGCGCAAAAATGCGAAAAGCTGTTATCTCCCGTAATAAATCGGCTTTTCCCGAAAACCAAACAGAAAAACAAAATAATGATGAATATTATTGCAAATCTTTTTGGCACAGGCAATGCGGCAACCCCTGCAGGAGTCGCCGCTATGGAGGGTATGGACGCAGAAAACGGAAGAATTTCTTTTCCCAGCCGTGAAATGTGCCGTTTTACTGTTATGAACACCGCAAGTCTTCAGCTTTTCCCGACAACCGTTATAAGTATTCTTGCCTCCTTCGGTGCAGAAAATCCGCTCTCTATTGTGCCGTATGTATGGATAAGCTCCTCTTTGGCGCTGGCATCGGCGCTCTTGGCACAGCGCCTTTTTTCAAAAAGGAGGTAAAAATGGCATATATTCTCCCCGTTTTAATCGCTGTCGCGCTCATTATCGCTGTACGAAACAAGGCTCCCGTATATCAGCTTTTTTTAGAGGGCGCGGAGGACGGAATAAAAATGCTTTTTTCCATTCTTCCGCCTATGATTGCCGTACTTTCTATGGCGGCTATGCTGAAAGCCTCGGGGCTTTTGGACGCGGTTACGTCTTTTCTTTCGCCCTTTACGCAAAAAATCGGCATTCCGTCCGAAATACTGCCCCTTGCCCTTTTGCGCCCCTTTTCGGGCGGAGGCGCTTTGGGACTTTTAACCGACACAGTTAAAACCTACGGCGCTGACAGCCGTATCTCCCGCGCCGCCTGTATTTTATGCGCGTCTACCGAAACGACTTTTTATACAATATCCGTCTATTTCCGCAAAACAAATGTAACACACACAAAACCCGTCATTTTTGCCGCCGTTTTAGGTGATTTGGTCGGTATTTTATGCGCCTGCTGGCTAAGTAAGATAAATTTTTAACAATTTTTTGTAATTGTATTGAAAATTTTTCGGTTTTGGGTTAAAATAGGTGTATTGGGTGTCACTCCCAAAAGAAACTGATTATAAGAGGTGTACTTATGCTTAACAAAAAAACTGTGGAAGATATTGAAGTTAAGGGAAAACGCGTTCTCGTAAGATGCGACTTCAATGTTCCCCTTGACGAAAACCGAAATATAACCGACGACACAAGAATTGTCGGTGCTCTTCCTACAATCGAATATCTTGTAAAAAACGGCGCAAAGGTTATTCTTTGCTCGCATATGGGCAAACCAAAGGGCGAGCCTAAGCCTGAGCTTTCGCTTGCTCCCGTTGCTAAAGCACTTTCCGAAAAGCTCGGAAAAGGCGTTGTTTTCGCAAAAGACGACTGCGTTGTCGGCGAAAACGCAAAAAAGGCAGTTTCCGAGATGGCGGACGGCGATATCGTGCTTCTGGAAAACACACGTTACCGCGCTGAAGAAACGAAAAATATTGACGATTTTTCAAAAGAGCTTGCGTCGCTTGCAGATGTGTTCGTAAATGACGCTTTCGGCACAGCTCACCGTGCACACTGCTCAAATGTGGGAGTAACAAAATATATTCCCGTTGCCGCTTGCGGTTATCTTATCCAAAAGGAAATTCAGTTCCTCGGAAATGCGGTAAATAACCCCGTAAGACCGCTCGTTGCAATTTTGGGCGGTTCTAAGGTTTCGTCAAAAATCTCTGTTATCAATAACCTTTTGGAAAAGGTTGATACCCTGATTATAGGCGGAGGTATGGCATATACCTTTATGAAAGCAAAAGGTCTTTCAATCGGGACATCTCTTTTAGAGGAAGATTTTATAGATTATGCAAAGGATATGATGAAAAAGGCGGAAGAAAAGGGCGTTAAGCTGTTAATTCCGATAGACTCTGTCGAGGCATCGGAATACTCCAACGATGCAGAAATTAAAGTTTCGGAAAACGGCATTGACGACGGATTTATGGGACTTGATATAGGACCTAAATCCATCGAGCTTTTCTCTAATGCTTTAAAAGACGCAAAAACAGTTGTGTGGAACGGACCTATGGGCGTATTTGAAATGCCCAACTTTGCAAAGGGCACAAACGCCATTGCAAAGGTTTTATCAGAGCTTGACGCAACAACAGTAATCGGCGGCGGCGACAGCGTTGCAGCTGTGAACAAAGCAGGTCTTGCTGATAAAATGAGCCATATTTCAACAGGCGGCGGCGCATCTTTGGAATTTTTGGAGGGCAAAGAGCTCCCCGGAATAGCCGCAATCAACGATAAATAAACGGAGGATAAACAAATGGGAAAATATATTGTCGCAGGAAACTGGAAAATGAATAAGCTCCCGAGCGAAACCTATGATTTTGTTAAATCTGTTGCCGAGGCAACACAAAATGCAGGCTGTGAGGTTGTCTGCTGTACGCCTTATGTATGCCTTTGCGAGGCGGTAAGGGCGGCAAACGGAACACACGTTAAAATCGGCGCAGAAAACCTGCATTTTGAGGACAAGGGAGCATTTACGGGCGAGGTTTCCGCAGATATGTTAAAGGATATCGGCGTAAATTATGTAATTATCGGTCATTCCGAGCGCCGTCAGTATAATGCAGAAACTGACGAAACGGTAAATCTTAAGACAAAAAAGGCTTTGGAAAAAGGTCTTATTCCTATCGTATGCGTGGGCGAGTCATTAGAGCAGCGCGAGGCAGGAATTACAATGGACTTGATTTCCATTCAGATTAAAAAGGCGTTCGCGGGAATTTCTGCAGATGACGCAAAAAAGGTGGTTATAGCCTATGAGCCAATATGGGCAATCGGCACAGGCAAAACCGCAACAAGCGAGCAGGCACAAGAGGTCTGCGGAGGCATAAGAAATATTTTAGCCTCCCTTTACTCCGAAAATTGCGCAAAGGATATTACAATTCAATACGGCGGAAGTATGAAACCGTCAAACGCTAAAGAGCTTATGGAAAAGCCCGACATTGACGGCGGCCTTATCGGCGGTGCATCATTGGTTACAGACGATTTTGCGGCTATCGTAGCAGCAGCAAAATAATTCCGCAAAAAATCACGGGCGGGATTGTTTCCGCCCGTTTATTTTAAGAAAAAGGAGATTTTTAACGTGAAACAACCGACGGCTTTAATAATTCTTGACGGGTTCGGCATAAATGAAACGATTGAGGGAAATGCAATAAAGGCGGCAAAAACGCCGAATTTGGATAAATATTTTGCTGCTTACCCGAACACGCTTTTAGACGCAAGCGGTATGGCGGTAGGTCTTCCCGACGGACAGATGGGAAATTCCGAAGTCGGACATACCAACATCGGTGCAGGACGAGTTGTGTATCAGGAGCTTACCAGAATAACAAAATCCATAAAGGACGGCGACTTTTTTGAAAATGACGTGCTTTTAGGAGCAGTCCAAAACTGCAAAAATCACAATTCCGCACTTCATCTTATCGGACTTTTATCGGACGGAGGCGTTCACTCCCATATTGAACATCTGTTCGGGCTTATTGATATGGCAAAGAAAAACGGTCTTTCAAAGGTTTTTGTTCACGCCGTTTTGGACGGAAGAGACGTTTCTCCCACCTCGGGCGTTTCATACCTTGAAAAATTGCAGGACAAGCTCTCCGCCTCTGTCGGAAAAATCGCAACGGTAAGCGGAAGGTATTACGCTATGGACCGCGACAATAACTGGAACAGGGTTGTAAAAGCATATAATGCTATGGCAAACGGCGAGGGCGTTTATACAGACGACATCATAGCTACTATCAAAAAATCCTATGAAACAAAGGACGAAAACGGCGCATTTTTGACAGACGAGTTCGTAATCCCGACCGTCATAACCGAAAACGGCGCGCCCGTCGGCAAAATCGGCGAAAACGACTCTGTTGTATGCTTTAACTTCCGTCCTGACAGGGCAAGGGAAATCACAAGAACGTTCACAGACCCCGACTTTTCGGGTTTTGAGCGGAAATTTTTCCCGCTTTACTACGTATGTATGACGCAGTATGATGCGTCTATGCCGAATGTGAATGTTGCATTTAAACCGCAGGTCCTTAAAAACACCTTTGGAGAATACATTTCAAATCTCGGTCTTAAACAGCTTAGAATTGCCGAAACGGAAAAATACGCGCACGTTACATTTTTCTTTAACGGCGGTGTGGAAAATGTTTACGAGGGTGAGGACAGAAAGCTGATACCTTCCCCAAAGGTCGCTACATACGATATGCAGCCCGAAATGAGCGCATATAAGGTTACCGACGCCTGCGTCGAGCTTATAAATGAAGATAAATACGACTGCATTATTCTGAATTTTGCAAACTGCGATATGGTGGGACATACAGGCGTTTTTGACGCCGCGGTAAAAGCTGTTGAGGCGGTTGATGAGTGCCTCGGAAGAGTTGTTTCCGCAATTTTGGAAAAGGGCGGAAAGGTGCTCGTCACCGCCGACCACGGAAACGCAGACAAGATGTTTGATGAGAAAACCAAAGCGGTATTTACGGCACATACTACAAATCCCGTTCCGCTCATTATAATCGGTGCAGGCGAGCTTTCGCTAAAACGTGGCAAGCTGTGTGATTTAACTCCCACAATGCTCGACCTTATGAAGATACCAAAGCCTGCCGAAATGACGGGCGAAAGTGTTATTGTTAAATAGCAAAAAGCAGAGGAAAACACCTCTGCTTTTTTATTTGCTTTCACATATCATTTTTCTTACCGACAGCGCCTTTTTCGGACTTACCGAAATTTCGTCTATGCCCATTTTCAAAAGTGCGGGAATAATTTCGGCATCTGATGCAATCGCACCGCACAAGCCTGCGCGTATGCCGTTTTTATGCGCATTTTCTGCCGTTTTTTCTATCATTTTCATTACCGCTTTATGACGCATATCCATTATTTCCGAAAGTGCTGGATTTTGCCTATCCATAGCAAGCATATAGCTTGCAAGACTGTCTGTGTCTATCAAGAAAAAGTCCGTCTCTTTTGCAAGTTCGTCTGAAATCACCGCACTTGCGGGCGTTTCTATTACAACGCCGACCGGTATATTTGGCTCAAACTCTACCCCCTCTTGTGCCAGTTCCTTCTGCGCCTCGTTAAAAAGCGCTTTTGCCGCCCTTACCTCATCAAGAGAAACAACCATCGGCAAAAGGATTTGAATTTTACCGCAGACAGACGCTTTTAATATTGCCCGAAGCTGAGTTTTAAAAATTTCGGGACGTTTAAGGCAAATACGTATCGACCTCATTCCCATTGACGGATTTTTCTCCCTGAAAATTCCCAAAAAATTGCCTTTTTTGTCGCCGTCTATATCAAGAGTGCGCACCGATACCGTTTTCCCCCTCATTCCTTCAAGGATTTTGCGGTATGCATCAAACTGAAAAGCCTCTTGCGGAAAGGTTTTCCCGCCTTTAAAAAGGGTTTCGCTCCTGAAAACCCCAACCCCGTCACATTCGCTTATCATTGCGCTTTTTATCTCTTCAGGCGCAGAAATGTCCGCTGTGATTTTAACGGCTTCCGCTTGTATTGCTTTTACGTCTTTTTCCTCTTTTTTTTCGTACTTCTTTCTGAGTTTTTCCACAAATTCGTCATCAGGCTCAATATATACCGTGCCCGTATATCCGTCAACCGCAACGCGCCTGCCGTCGATACTGCTGTTTATCGAAATTCCGCAAACGGCGGGTATTCTAAGCGACCTTGCAAGCACCGCTGTATGAGACGTAGCGCTTCCGCCCTCTGTCACAAACGCCGCAACTCTTTTTTTATCCATCTGCAGCGCCTCGCTCGGCGCTATATTATCGGCAAAAATAATGGTATTTTCCTCCGCTACATCAGGATAAGGGCTGCTTTTTCCTGCTAAAAGCGCAATTATACGGTCGGAAACGTCCTTTACATCGCTCGCCCGTTCACGCATATATGCGTTATCCATATCCCGAAACAGTCTTTCAAAGCTGTCCGAAGTCATTAAAACCGCCGCCTCTGCATTCACGCGCTGTTTTTCTATAATATTGAGTACAGACTCGTTATAATATGTGTCCTCAACCATCATCTTGTGTATTGAAAAAATCTGCGCTTCCTTTTCGCCTATTTCATCGTGCGCCTTTTTAAAAAGCCTGTCAAGCTCATCAATAGCAAGATTTTTTACCGCCGAATATTTTGCCGCCTCCTCCGCAAAATCTTCTATATGCCTTTTTTTTACGTCTGTTTTCGTTCTGCGGTAAACACACGCCGTTCCTACCGCAAGTCCGTCGCATACCGCTTTGCCTTTCCATATATTCATATATAAAAATACCTTTCCGATTTTTTGTATTTATATGTGATATTATCTCTTTTTTTGAATTTCTTTATGCCTTTAAAATTGACAAACGGCAAAAAAAAGATTATAATAAACCATATATTTTTAAAAGAGGTTTTTTTGATGTATAAAATTGTAAAAAAAGAGGTTTTAAATCCAACTGTAACAAAAATGGAAATTCTTGCGCCTGCCGTTGCTAAAAAGGCAGAGCCGGGGCAATTTATAATTCTGCGCGTATCTGATGACGGCGAAAGAATACCGCTTACCGTTGCAGACTATGATCGTGAAAAAGGGCTTGTTACCATAATTTTTCAGATTGTAGGCGCTGCAACAATAGAATTAAATACAAAAAAAGAGGGCGATTTTATCGCCGATTTTGTCGGACCTTTAGGAAAGGCGTCCGAACTTTCAGGGCTTAAAAAAGTTGCCGTTGTGGGCGGAGGTGTAGGCTGTGCCATCGCTTATCCCGTTGCAAAGAAATTGCACGAGCTCGGAGCTACCGTTCACTCGGTTGTCGGTTTCAGAAACCGCGACCTTATAATTTTGGAAAAGGAATTCTCTGCTGTTTCCGATGAAATGGCAATTATGACCGACGACGGAAGCTACGGCGAAAAGGGGCTTGTTACCGACGCTTTGAAAAAACTTATTGAAAGCGGAAACTCATATGACGAGGTCATTGTAATCGGTCCTGTTATTATGATGAAATTCGTATCCCTTTTGACAAAGGAATACGGAATAAAGACGATTGTTAGTATGAACCCGATTATGATTGACGGAACGGGTATGTGCGGCGGCTGCCGCCTGACTGTCGGCGGAAAGACAAAGTTTGCCTGTGTTGACGGTCCCGATTTTGACGGTCACGAGGTCGATTTTGATGAGGCAATGAGGCGCTCTTCCATATATAAGCCGTTTGAGAAAAAGGCTTATGATGAGGCGTGCAATCTTTTTAAGGGGGTAGAATGATTATGCCAAATATGTCACCAAACAAAAATCCGATGCCCTCTCAGGCAGCTGATGTGAGAAATAAAAACTTTTCCGAGGTTGCGCTCGGTTATTCTGAAGAAACAGCTATAGATGAGGCAAAACGCTGCCTAAACTGCAAAAATATGCCCTGCGTTTCTGGCTGTCCCGTAAAAATTCATATTCCCGCTTTTATAAAAGAGGTAGCAGAAGGCAATTTTGAAAAGGCATATGAAATTATATCGGAGTCCAGCTCACTCCCTGCCGTTTGCGGAAGAGTTTGTCCTCAGGAACGCCAATGCGAAAGCAAATGTGTGCGCGGTATAAAGGGCGAAAGCGTAGGAATAGGACGCTTAGAGAGATTTGTTGCCGACTGGCACAACGAACACTCAACAGAAACTCCCAAAAAGCCTCAGCCTAACGGATATAAGGTTGCAGTCATCGGCTCAGGTCCTGCAGGTCTTACCTGCGCTGGCGATTTGGCCAAAAAAGGCTATGAAGTAACCGTTTTTGAGGCTCTGCACTTAGCAGGAGGCGTTTTGGTTTACGGAATACCCGAGTTCCGTCTGCCGAAAGCAATCGTCCAAAAGGAAATTGACGGACTTAAGGCTCTTGGCGTAAAGATAGAAACAAATATGGTAATCGGCAAGGTTTTGTCTATTGACGAGCTTTTGGAAAACGGCTTTGACGCCGTATTTATCGGTTCAGGTGCAGGTCTTCCAAAATTTATGGGAATACCCGGCGAAAATTTAAACGGAGTTTATTCCGCAAACGAATTTTTAACCCGTGTAAATCTTATGAAAGCCTATAAAGCGGGCGCAAAAACACCGATAAAGCACAACAAAAAGGTTGCCGTTGTAGGCGGCGGAAATGTTGCTATGGACGCAGCACGCTGTGCAAAAAGACTCGGGGCGGAAGAGGTTTATATAGTTTACCGCAGAAGCGAGGCGGAGCTTCCCGCAAGGGCTGAAGAGGTCGAACACGCAAAGGAAGAGGGCATTATATTTAAACTGCTAACTAATCCCACCGAAATTATAGCAGACGAAAACGGCTTTGTGGGTGCTATAAATTGCGTGGAAATGGAGCTTGGCGAGCCTGACGAATCAGGGCGCCGCCGTCCTAAGGTAAAGGAAAACAGCGAGTTTACCATAGATGTTGACTGCGTTATAATGGCGCTTGGCACAAGTCCAAATCCGCTTATCAAGTCCACGACAAAAGGTCTTGAAACCAAGGATTGGGGCGGCATTATCGCAGACGAAGAAACAGGACTTACCTCAAGGGCGCGCATTTACGCAGGAGGCGACGCGGTAACGGGCGCGGCAACGGTAATTCTTGCTATGGGTGCGGGAAAAACCGCGGCAGAGGCAATTATGCGTGATATAGAAGGATAAGTTTATGCTTGCAGTTGAAAGAAGAAATAAAATTGAAGAAATTATTTTAAAGCAAAAGAGCGTGTTGGTATTAGACCTTTCAAAACTCTTTAACGTGACTACCGAAACCATTCGCGCAGACTTGGAAAAGCTGGAAAAACAAGGCGTTTTAGTGCGCACCTACGGCGGAGCAACTCTTTGCTGCGGTTCGGAAAATGAGATTTCGGTTTTTGACCGTGAAATAATAAATTTTGAAGGAAAACAGCGTATAGGTCAGCGCGCCGCCGCTCTGATAAAGGACGGGGAAACCATTTTTTTGGACGCGTCAACCTCAAGTCTTCATATCGCTCTTAACATTAAAGAGAAAAAAAGTCTCACCGTCATAACCAATTCGGAACGAATTGTATCGGAGCTTGCCTCGTGTGATAATATCAGGGTTATTTCAACAGGCGGACTTTTAACCGCCAAAAATATGTCTTATGTCGGCAGAATTGTTGAGTCTACTATACGGGAGCATTACTTTGCAAACAAAGTTTTCTTCTCTTGCAGAGGCGCTACAATTTCACGCGGACTAACCGAGTCAAACGAAGCAGAAGCTGAGATAAAACGGGCAATGATTGACTGTTCGGAATCGGTTATTTTCCTTTGCGACCATACTAAAATCGGCAAAATCGGCGTGCCTGTGATAAGCGATTTTTCCAGGATTGACTTTGTTATAACCGATGAGCGAATGACCGACGAATGGAGAGACCATTTAGAAAAAAATGATATAAATTTAATTGAAGTAAGTAAGTAAAAAAACAGCAGGTTTCCTGCTGTTTTTTTACGAGCAAATCATAAGCCGGGTTCTGTCGTGGACGGTTATCTGTCTGTGACAAAAGGTTACCCTTTTGCTCAAGCCATCAGTCGTGCAATGCCGAGCAAGCTTTACTGCACAGTCGATGTTGCTTCAGGTGGGGTTTACACGGGAATTCAGTTACCATCTTCCCTGTGAGCTCTTACCTCACATTTCCACACTTACCGAAAAATTTCGGCGTTTATTTTCTGTTGCACTTTCCTTGGAGTCGCCTCCACCGGCCGTTAACCGGCACCCTGCTCTATGAAGCCCGGACTTTCCTCACGCATATAAAATATGCCCGCAACCGCCTGATTTACTCAGTAAGACATTATATTATGCCGCCGCATTTTTGTCAAGTCAAATATTTTACAAGATATCTGGCCGCTGTAGGTTTACAATAGATGTGTTACACCAAGGCAAAAAAATATACGGAAACTTTCTAAAATGTGTTATAGTTAAGTTACCAACAAAAACTATTAGAAGAAAGGCTTCCGTATATGAATACTATAAC
>Ga0310786_10010392_pt1 | contig 11703 bp, 12 predicted proteins | sample AusTroGonzalo_MG_FD_203881 | JGI IMG/M metagenome (GOLD analysis project Ga0310786, IMG submission 203881) | Bovine rumen microbial communities from tropical cattle in Woodstock, Queensland, Australia - Gonzalo_03 (v2) (version 2) | ecosystem: Host-associated > Mammals > Digestive system >... | reverse complement strand
GGGTCAGGCAGCCAAATGGATGCCCCGCATGCACAAGGGACACGCACCCTGCCAGGATGCCGTGCAGTATACCGCACAGCTCAGCCAGCTCCCGATCCTGAAATGCTGGCCGGGGGACGGCGGCCGCTTCATCACTCTTCCCCTCGTGAACACGGTCAGCCCCTTGACCGGCATCCGCAATGTCGGCATGTACCGGATGCAGGTGCTTGACGATGCGACCACCGGAATGCACTGGCATATGCACAAGACCGGCGCCAAGCATCTTTCCGAATGTACCCACCGCCTGCCCGTGGCCGTGTGCCTGGGCGGTGATCCCGTCTACACCTATGCTGCCACGGCACCCCTGCCGGAAGGTATCGACGAATATCTCCTCGCAGGTTTCTTGCGCGGCAAGCCGGTGGAGCTGGTCAAATGCTTTACCCAGGACCTCATGGTGCCCGCCGACTGCGACTTCGTCATCGAGGGGTACGTACAGAAAAGCGAGGAGAAGATCATGGAAGGTCCTTTCGGCGACCATACGGGCTTCTATTCCCTGGAGGACCTGTACCCGAAATTCCATGTCACCTGCATTACCCATCGCTTCGATGCCATCTACCCCGCCACGGTGGTGGGTATCCCGCCGATGGAAGACAAATATATCCAGGAAGCTACCGAAAAGATCTTCCTTTCGCCCATCAAGCTGGCCATTGCGCCGGAGGTCGAAGACCTGTTCCTTCCGGAAGAAGGCGTGGGTCACAACTTTGCCATCGCCAAAATCCACAAGCAGTATGAAGGCCAGGCCTTCAAGGTAGCCCATGCGCTTTGGGGCGCAGGGCAGATGATGTTCAACAAGTTCCTGCTGGTGGTCGACGGGGATGTCGACATCCGCAACTGGGATGCTGTATTCGACGCTGTCAGCCGCAACGTGAACGTGCAGCGCGACTTGCTCTTCAGCCGGGGCCCACTCGACGTGCTCGACCACACCGCTCCCGAGACCGGTTTCGGAGGCAAACTCTGCATCGATGCCACACGGAAGGAAAAAGCCTTCGCCGAACGGAAACTCGACCAGGTAATCCGGGTACTGTATGACGATGCAGAAAAAGATGCCACCCGCTACCGCAAGCTCTGGCTGTTGGGTGCCAACTGCGACCCTGTGCGCGACGGCCGCGTACGCGACTATCTGATCCTCGACGCCAGTTCCAAGAAGAATGCGCCGGGCTTCCGGCGTCGCTGGCCCGACATCGTGTCGCATGACCCCGACCTGGCCGAGAAGATGTCCCAACTCCTGAAAGACTGACACGGATGAAAAAGATTGCCGTCTATCTGGGCTCAGCGCCCAGCTGCAAGGATGTTTACAAAGGCCTCGCCTATGAGTTGGGGCACCGGCTGGCCAAAGCCGGTATGACACTGGTCTATGGCGGTGCGGCCGTCGGAACGATGGGCGCGCTGGCCAACGGCGCCAAAGATGCCGGCGGCACGGTGATCGGGGTGTTTCCGCGGGATTTCCGCGGGACGAAAGAGGTGCGGGAGAGCGGATTGGAGGTCGTACAGCACGGCCTATCGGAATTCATCGAGGTCGCCGATTTTGCCGAACGGAAACAAGTGATGGAAGACCTGAGCGATGCCTGCATCGTGATGCCGGGCAGTTTCGGCACGATGGACGAACTCTTCACCTATGCCTGCAACCGGGCCATCGACAAACACGAAAAACCCATCTATGTCTTCAATTTCGAGGGATATTACGCGCCGCTCAAGCAGCTGCTGGCCAATATGCAGGACGCCGGCTTCATGAAACCCATGATGGCCGGCGCCGTTACTTTCTGCGATACGCTCGACGAACTTGTCGCCTATTTCTGAGCATTCCGCTTATCCACCACCTTCGCATCCGGATAATCATTGATGTTGAAGGTGACCATGCTTTCGGGGACACCGAAGGATATTTCGCGCATCGTCATGGATACGCCCGAAACCTTGGTGCTCAGACTGATCGGATAATATGTTCCTTTGGCGATGACCAGATCTATCGTCTTGGGCGCGTCCTTGTCGGTATTGGTCTTCGATTTCTTGCATTTGAGATACCAGGCGTCAGCCGTTTCCTTCTGGATGGACAGGTCGTAGTCGTCCGTGATGCCGGAGAACATTTCCGTATCCCCGCTGTCCTCAGCCGCGCTGCCGCTGTCGTTGTCAATCTCCACCTCGTTCGACTTGGAATTATAGGTCCACTCCGTCGTCCCGTCCGACCAGGTGATAAGTTCCACGCCCAGCATCTTGGCTTCTACACGAAGCTTGTCCCCTAGTGAATAGGATTTGGTGGTCATGGTGCCCACGATCGGGACCTTGACGTCAATGATCATCACGATGCCCTCCGGCTCGTGTGTTTCCATCGCCTCCTCCATCCGGTCGACGATTTCCTGCGGCGTCTGGGCATAGGCGGTCCAGGCCAGCCCGAAGAAGATGGCGCCGAAAAGGATAGTAACAACTCTTTTCATCCCAATAATCTTTTACTGGCAGCAAAAATAGGAAAAAATATCTTTATCTTTGCACCCAGTCTGCAGGATGCAGGCGAAGGGGTGCTGCGGCAACGGCTGCGGCTGAGATGATACCCTCACTACCTGATCGGGGTAATGCCCGCGTAGGAAATCTCTATTACTGGGGCTCTGCCCCAGACCTCACCGCTCCAGCCTGCTATTACACAAGCCATTGGACCATGAAAAAACAAATAGTGGCAGTATTCGGTATCGTTTCGCTTCTTATTACTGTTCCTTCTTTCGCACAGGAACCCGATTCGACGAAGGTTGAGCAACTGCAGGAGGTGGTCGTGAGCGCCGTGTGGGCTTCGAAGGACGCTCCGTTTGCGGTGGCCAACATCGGCCGCGCCGAACTGCAGGATTTTTCCAGCACAGGCCGAGAACTTCCCATGCTCTTCTCCCGGACACCAGGCATCATCGCCTGGAGCGAAAACGGCGTGGGCACCGGTACCACCTACCTTCGCATCCGCGGAGCCGGCGGAAGCCGCATCAACGTGACGCTCGACGGCGTACCGCTCAATTCTCCGGAAGATCAGAGTGTCTTTTGGGCCAACATGAACTCCTACGGCAAATTGCTGGGCAGCGCACAGATCCAGCGCGGCGTGGGCACCTCGACCAACGGGGACGGCGCCTTCGGCGGAACCATCGCCCTCGCCACCCAGGCACCGGCCCTGACGCTCGGCAGCGAAGTCTATTTCTCCTATGGTTCCTGGAATACGATGCATCTGGGTACCCGCTTCACCAGCGGTCTGCTCTGGAAGCGGTTGGTGCTGGACGCCGCCTACAACCAAACGACCACCAACGGCTACCTGCACGGCACAAAAGGCCGGTCCGGCAGCTACTACGGAGGCATCAGCTATCTGGGCGGCAGCTGGCGTCTGAGCTACAAACTGATCGGCAACTTCGAAAAAACCGGCCAGGCCTGGAACGGCGTCGTGGCCGGCAACGACGACCTTTCGCTGATGGACGGCACCTACGGCTACCATACAGGCATCCAGACCTACAATGACTTGTACCGAGCCGGACTGGGAAAATACAACTCGCTGTATGAGCGGCTGATCATCAACAGCGCGGATCCGCTCGACTATAGCTTGGAGCGCTATGAACTGAACGACGGCAGCTACTGGCCGCGTACCACCGATAACTTCTGGCAGAATCACCATCTGCTGAATTTCGCCGCTAATTTCGGTGACGCCTGGAGACTCTCGGCCACAGCCCATTTCACCACCGGCCACGGCTGGTATGAGGAGTTCCGCTACAACAACAAGCTGTCGAAATTCGGCCTGCCCGTTTATGTGGACGAAGCCGGGCACACGGTCAAACGCAGCGATTTCGTGCGCAGGAAAGGGCTCAAACAACGCACCGGCGGCCTGGTCGCCAACCTCTCCTACCAGAAAGGGAACTGGGATGCCGTGGCGGGCTTTTCCATCCAGCAATTCAACGGAAACCACTACGGCTACCTGCCTTATATCGGCTGCGAAGACCTTTACAACGAGCTGACCCACTATGGCAAGTACCTGTACAAATACTACAACTCGGACGCATCGAAGTTCGACGGAAGCCTCTTCCTCAAGGCGACATACAAACTGTCTCAGGATTGGAGTTTCTTCGGCGATGTTCAATACCGGGGAGTCCATTACACGACGGACGGCTACAACGACAAGTTTGTCGTAAATGACGACGGATCCATCAGTCGGCAGATGCTTAACATCGACATGCGCTACAACTTCTTCAACCCCAAGGCGGGCGTGAACTACAGCCACGGCGCACACCGGGCATATGCCTCATTCGCCCTCAGCCACCGGGAGCCCGAGCGCAACAACTTTACCGACAACGGAAATTATCCGGCACCGCGCGCCGAGCGCCTATACGACTTCGAGGCCGGCTACCAGCTGAGGGGCCGCAGTGTCCATGCCGGCATCAATCTCTATTACATGCGCTACCGTGACCAGCTGGTGCAGACCGGTGAGCTGAGCGACATCGGAGAGGCCCTGACTACCAACATTCCCGATTCCTACCGCATGGGCGTCGAACTCACCGCAGGATGGGATCCGGTATCCTGGCTGACACTGGAAGCCAACGCCGCGCTGAGCCGCAACCGCCTGCTCGATTTTGACGAGTACGTGGAAGACTGGGACAACGGCGTGACCGTCATCCACTACGACGATGCGGCCCTCGCCTACTCGCCCGACGCCATCCTCAACGGCTTCGTCAACTTCCATTACAAGGATTTCCGGGTGCAGTGGCACACTGGTTTCGTGAGCCGCATGTATCTCGACAATACGGGAAACCGCGAGCGCTCGCTGCCCGCCTACAGCCTGACTGACCTGTCGCTGGGCTACACGTTGCGGATTCCCAAGGGATTCGGCATCCGGGAAATCGACCTGGGCGTGGACGCCAGCAACCTGTTCAACGCCCACGTTGCCCAGAGCGGCTGGGTGTACAGTGCCATCTACGCCAGCGGAGGCCATCCCAACGATCACCGCTACTATCAGATCGGCTTCTTTCCCGTCGCTGGTTTCACCGCACTGGGACACGTGACCTTGCAATTCTGATTTTTTCGTATCTTTGAAGATATGAAACTCTATATCGTTGACGCTTTTACAGAGAAACCCTTCGGGGGCAATACGGCCGGCGTGGCGCTGATTGAGCCGGGAGCCGGTTTCCCCGATGAGGAATGGATGCGGCGGCTGGCCGCGGAATTGCGGTATTCAGAAACAGCATTTGTCCGACGCGACGGCGCATCTGAATTCACAGTGCGATATTTCACGCCAGCGGGAGAAATCGACCTTTGCGGCCACGCCACCATCGCTTCATTCGGAGTCCTGTACCGCGAAGGATTCGTCCCGGAAGGAACACGCTGCCTCAACCATACGCGGGTCGGCGACCTGGAAGTTGTAGCAGGGGAACAAGTGATGATGCAGATGGCAACTCCGAAGTGTGTCGGAACTTTCGAAGAACCCGGGGCGTTGGGAAAGCTGCTGGCCGCGATGGGCGGCATCCTTCCTGAACAACTGGGGAAATGGCCTGCCGAGACATTCTCCACCGGCCTGCCCGACATCATCCTGCCGCTGCACGATGTCACCACCTTGCAGGCACTCCAGCCCGACATGTCGCTACTTCACGCACTCAGCGACAGCCTGGACGTCGTGGGCGTCCACGCTTTCGCCATCGACCCGAACGATGAATACACGGCACACGTGCGTAACTTCGCGCCCCGCTACGGCATTCCGGAAGAATCGGCCACAGGAACGGCCAACGCCGCCCTGACGGGGTATCTCTACCACCACCATGTCATCGACGAAGGAGCCCGGTGCTCCTTCCTGCAGGGCGAAGCCATGGGCCGTCCTTCCCTCGTTCAGACCTCATTGGAATTGAAAGGCGGCATCCCCGACATCCGTGTCGGCGGACCCTGCGCAATTGTGGTCAAGGGCGACTGCTGACAATAGCCGGAGCGGTTTCCCCGTCGAGTTTCCGTGCCAGCAGGAAACCCATGGCACCCACGGCGAGAGCCATGGCAAAGATCACGACTTCCGTGAAGGCCATGCTGGCGTTCTTCGAAATAACGACTGCGCAAGCGTCCACCAGGAAATGTAGCAGGATGGCTGCAGGGAAAAGCCACAACCATTTGCCGCCTTTTCGCACAGCCGTCCACACCAGGATGGACAGGCCCAATTGCAGAATGAGGGCGGACACACGCTCCCAGAGACCCAGGAAATAGGAGCCGGCTGCCGTCGTCTCCAATTGCTCAAATTGGGTCTGTACCTGTTCCAGTGCATTGGCCGGGGCAGTGGCCAGCAGCGTTTCAGCCGCTCCGGTATTGATCATCACCGAAAGGACGAGATTCGAAATCATGGTCATCCCAAAAATCAGGATCATCTCAACCCCGCCGTGACCGGCACCGTAGGCGACGGCCGGCAATGTTTTAGAAGGTTCCTTCTTCAGGAGGTATTTCATAGCCAGAAAGCGGCCAGTCTCTTCGAAAAGGCCCGCTGCCAGCCCGCCGTAAAGGGCATAGAGCCAGACATTCCCCATGATAGCCGGACCATGCGGTCCCTTCAGGACCAACATGTGCAGGATGGGCTCCAACAGCAAGGCAAACACAATAAATACGCCGGCGCCGATGAGAATGGTCGTCAGGCGCGCCTTCTGCTTTTTCACCAGCCACCAGGCTAATGCGACGGGAACGGCTATGCCAGTCAGAGCACAGATTCCCATCGAGATCATTGAACTTACAGGTACCATATTGGGCAAATATACTCAATTTGCGCCAATCCTCACATCTCTCCCATCGGATGACTGCCGGTACCGTCCCAAAATCTGGCAGACTACCGTCAAAATCGGCCATTTTTGACGGTAGCGGGCCAAAGAATGGGACGCTACCGTCACTTTCGTGGGGGGAGCGTTGCGAAAATGGCAGCGGAGGTGTATCTTTGCAGTATATGAGAAACGCTTTTGGATACATACTGGGCTTCCTGCTGTTCGTGGTGGGAATTCCGGCAATCATGTGGTGGGCGTCCGGGATGCCCGCGCTTTGGCCGGTGCCAGCCGTCCGGGCCATCATCGCCGGCTTGCTGATGATCGGCGGGCTGTCGCTCTCCGTTTGGACCATCGTCTATATGAAGCGGCGGGGCAAAGGCAACCCGATGGATGCCTTCGGACACGAAGTGGCGCCCCGTACACAGCACCTGATGACAGACGGCCCTTATAACTTCAATCGCAACCCGATGCTCACGGGTACACTAACTTATTTGGCTGGTGTGGCGGTATGGCTGTGGCACTGGGAAGCTGTGGTAGTTTGGGTAGTATTTCTGGCCATTATGCTGGTGCAGGTACTCAGCGAAGAAAAGCGCCTCCGCCAGGATTTCGGCCAGGAGTATGCAGACTATTGCAAGCGCACGCGGAGGTTTTAGAACATGAAGACTTTTCTGAAAATATTGACTTTGTTCATCGGTATCGGCGCCGTGGGCGGTGCCGTGATGATGTGGGCGGATCCTTCCGGCGTCAGCTGGGGCGGAGAACCGATGCTGGACCTGCTGCGGGCGAAGATGCCCTGGCCGGAGGTGTTTTTCAAAGACTTTATCCCGTCGGGGTTTGCACTACTGGCCGTGAACGGCATCCCCCAGCTCATCGCAGCCATCCTGTTGTTCAAGAGTCACCGTCTTGCTTATCCGGTCGTCCTGGCCTGCGGCATCATCCTGATGCTCTGGATTGTTGTGGAATGGTGGGCTTGGGGATTCAATGCCCTGAGTAACATCTATTTCATACTGGGACTGGTGGAGGTGATTGCCGCCATCATAGGCATGAAACGATGCCCGAAAGCATAATCATCGTTGGCAGGACATGCCGTTTGTTCGGGTCGGATGCACCAGCCTGCCTGCTGGTCCAGCCTTCGGCCCGGCACGAGAATGCCACGCTGGAAGCGGAAGCGGCGCAAATTGCCACGCTGAGCCGGATACCTTTTGTCTTGGTGACCATTGAACTCGATGACTGGATCATCGACCTGATGCCATGGCCGGACGGGAACATTTCCAGAGACCCGGAGGCAGGAAAACACGGGCAGGAGACGCTCCAATACTTGCTGCTGTCGTTGATTCCCGAAATGCACAAGCGATTCGGCCCCCTGCCGGTCATCCTGGGTGGCTACTCACTCGGCGGGCTGTTCTCCCTTTGGGCATCCACCCAGACCGACAGCTTCAAGGCCATTGCCGCAGCTTCTCCCTCCGTATGGATCCACGGCTGGCTTCCCTATGCCAGAAAGCATGTGACACTGGCGGATCATGTCTATCTGAGCCTGGGCGAACAGGAAGAACACGTGAAGAACCAGGCCATCGCACGCGTGGGCGACAATCTCCGGGCTTACCATGTTTTGCTGCAAGAACAGCTGGGGCCGGAGCATTGTCCGTTGGTTTGGGAACCAGGCAATCATTTCACTGATAACGAGGGCCGCCTGGCCCGGGCTTTTGCCGGGTGTATGACTACTGCTGGTACTCCAGTCCTTTGATGGCAATGCCGATGTTGACGGGGAGCGGCTTCATCTCTCCCAGGGCCACTTCCCTGACATAGCTGCTTTTGAAGTGGATGATGAAGTCCATGGTCATTTCCCAGAACTTCCTGTCTTCTTCGGGTTGGGCCAGGAAGGCCTGCATGGCCTGATCGTCGCAACCGACAATCTGGAAAGCGATGAAGTATTTGCCGGGCTCCAGCAGCAGGGCCTCTTCCGGCTGGATGTCGAAGGGCTGCGGATCGTCGGATACTGCGACAGGGAAATAGATGGGCTTGCGGAGCACATTGACAAACGATTCTTTCTTGCCTTCAATGCGGTAGATGTTGACGCTGGCGACGCAGCCGGGGATATGGTTGCTATGGACAGACAGCAGAATATCCTGCACGAGGAACGGTTTCCTGACCTGGGCAACGGAACCCAGTTCCCGACCTTCGGAGCGGCCATTCTGAAGGGAGAAACTGATAACCCCCATATTCCCCAACAACTTCGTCCCAGGTCGCAGGAGATATTTTTCCTTCGTATTCCCTCCGATGATAACTGACGGCAGCAATTCTTGTTCATGAAGGACGATGACGACATCATCGCAAGGACCAGTGACGGGATAAGAAGCCGGCTGATAGGATACATGGAAGAATTCCAGCGTGTCGCAGGGAACCTCTATTTCAAAACGGCCGTCGGCGGTAGAAATGGTTCCTATCTGAAGTTTGGGTACGCCGAGCTGGACGTATTCGACAGCGTCGCCTTTTTCATCGATGATGCGACCTTTGACGCTGACGCGCTCCTGTGCAAAAAGCATGACGGGCAGCAACAGGGTCATTAACACAAACTTAATCCGCATAGATATCCTCCTCCATTTCAACGCCTTCCGGATCGGGTTGGTAGTCCAGGATATCGCCGGGCAGGCAGTCGAGCACCTTGCAGAGCTTGTTGAGCGTGGTGAAGCGGATGGCGCGGCCTTTCCCTGTCTTGAGCAGGGAAAGGTTCGTCATCGAGATGCCGATCTTTTCGGACAGCTCCGAGAGTTTCATATGGCGCTCCCAGAGTATTTTGTCGAGGTTAACGGTAATCATATCGCAAGTTTGCTGTCTTTGGCGGCCAGATAGGCCATTTTGTAGAGCCCTGCGAACAAGAGGACAATGAGGGGAATCAAGATGGTATTGGAATCGAGCATCAATTCCGATTCGCCCTTCACCACTGCGTCGTAATTGCAGTGGACAAAGGCGAGGAGCGCGGCAACCAGTGCGGCCCAGCGGATGATCGGGATGTTGGATTTGGGAAAGATCTCCCCGTTCTTCAGCCCCTGGTTGATGCGGTACAGGAAAATGCAGCACAGGACGAAAAGAAGCGTGATGCCGACGAAACGAGCCGCAAGGATGAAGATCTGCCAGCCCTTGATGTCCGGATTCCAGGTCATGGGTGTAATAAAGTTGTTCAGCCATAACTGGGAATACATTTGAACGTAGGTGTAGGCGAGTGTCAGGCCACCAATGATGAGGATGGCGATGGAGAGATTCCGGATGCTTTTTTGCGTTGAATTCTTCATATCGTTGTCTATTTTGTTTTGCCGTTTCGCTGGACAAAGATAATGCCAATTTTATGAAAAACATAAAATAATTTTATGAATTACATAAATTTCTCCGACAAAGGCCACGGTTTTTAATAAAACATTTGTTACATAACACTTGCTTTTTAAAAAAATACCCTTTACCTTTGCAGCCACAAACAGTAAATGCCATGCCCAAAGCTGTATTCTTTAACAAGGAGAAAATCACGAAAGCCGTCCTCGATCTCATTCGGACGGCCGGTTCTGAATCCTTAACTTCGCGGGCGATCGGGAAGAGACTCGGATGCTCGGTGAGCCCGCTTTTCAGGGAATATAAAAATATGGAGGAGATCCATGCCGATGCCCGGAAAGCAGCCGAGAAGATTTTCACGGATTATCTGGCCGATTCGGTCAACTACGATCCCGCTTTCAAGGAATTCGGCATCCGGCTCATCCGTTTCTCCAAAGAAGAGCCGAATCTGTTCCATTACCTGTTCCTGGAAAAAGGCGGCAGCAGTGAAGTGGCCCATGCCATCGCACAGGATTGCCTGAAGCAAACGGCCGCCTCTTTCGAACTGACCCCGGCGCAGACCGAGCAGATTTTCGATCAGGAATGGACCTTTGCCTGCGGTTTGGCCATGCTCTGCAGCAAAAACCCGGAGGTATATACGGACGAGCGCATTTCCCTGTTGCTGTCCACACAGTTCATGGCCCAGCTGACGTTGATCAAGTCGGGCCGCGAAGTAGTCAATATTGAACCCAAGAAGAAGTAATATAAAATGAGAAGATTGATGATTGCAAGCGTGCTGCTGCTGGCAGCCGTTTCCGCCCAGGCAAAGGGCGATTGGAAAGGAAAAGTGGTGGATGAAAAAGGCGAGCCGGTGGCCTACGCCAACGTAGCCGTGCTCGCAAAGGCCGATTCGTCCGTCGTATGCGGTGTCGTCACCGGAGAAGACGGAACTTTCAATATCGTGACAAAAGAAACCGATGGCATCATGATGGTGGCCATGCTGGGCTACAAGACAGTGTATATGGCACCGGTCGATGGCGCTGTCATCACCCTGGCCGACGATACCGCCATGCTGGAGGGGGCCACGATTCAGGCCGTCATGCCCAAGACCAAACTGACCGCCGAAGGCCTGCAGACCAACGTGCGGGGTTCGGTGCTGGAAAACGTGGGCAACGCCAAAGATGTGCTGGCCAAGACACCCGGCCTCATCAAAGGCCAGAACGGCCTGGAGGTCATCGGCAAAGGCTCGCCGCTGGTGTACATCAATGGCCGACGCGTTACCGACGCTTCGGAACTGGACCGTCTGCAAAGCAATGAAATCCAAAGCATTGAGGTGATTACCAACCCCGGTGCCCAGTACGATGCCACGGTGCGGTCGGTGGTTCGCATCAAGACCATCCGGCGCCAGGGCGACGGCTTCGGCTTCAATCTGAACGCCTCTGATGCGCAGTCCCTGCGCTGGGCCAAGGGCAATGACCCCTTCGGGGCCATCAATGTGAACTACCGCACCGGCGGTGTGGATATCTTCGCAGGGGTGAACTACGACCGTAACACCTCGAGGCAGGAGAGTTACCTGGAGAAGCAGACTTTCGGAAAAAAGGCAGATGGATCCGACTGGCTCTTCGAGAACAAGGGC
>Ga0310786_10010391_pt1 | contig 11704 bp, 12 predicted proteins | sample AusTroGonzalo_MG_FD_203881 | JGI IMG/M metagenome (GOLD analysis project Ga0310786, IMG submission 203881) | Bovine rumen microbial communities from tropical cattle in Woodstock, Queensland, Australia - Gonzalo_03 (v2) (version 2) | ecosystem: Host-associated > Mammals > Digestive system >... | reverse complement strand
TGAAAAAGGCATTGCTTCGCAAACGCCTTGAAAAGGACGGCATCATCAAGTCGCTGGGTTCCGCTTTATAGTGCGCGTTAAAACTTTGGCACGAGTTTTGCTATGATGTTAGCGTTTAAAAACTGTTCAACTAAAATTATTACACTATGAAAAAAGGATTAATGCTAATCTGCGCCGCGTTGATGGTCCTGTTTTGCGTGCAGGATATCAAGGCGCAGTCATTTGAGACGGAATGCATCAGCGTCGAGCAGGATGGTTCCCAGACCTTGCGCGTTTGGGGTAAGGGACGCAACCGCTCCGACGCCATGGAGCAGGCCAAGAAAGACGCCGTTTATGAAATCCTGTTTAAGGGAGTCCTGAAAGGCAACAAGGGCTACAACTTGCGCCCTATCGTCACTGAGGTGAATGCACGTGAGCGCTACCGCAACTATTTTGATATCTTCTTCATGGATGGTGGCGAGTACCTCAAGTATGTGAGCATGGCCGACAAGCGCTTGGGCTCGACGAAAAAAATCAAGACGGACACACAGGTCAGGTATTGCCTCACCGTGAGAGTCCTTGTCCCCCAACTGAGAGTGCGAATGATACAAGACGGAATCATTAAAACTGACGAGCCATGAGAAAAACATTGACTATCTTAGCAGTATTGTTGGGTATGGCCTCTATGGCATTCGCCCAGCACAACCAAAACATTACCCTGCCCGAAAAACCTAAGAACCGCGCCCAATATGTCGATTATTCGATGCTGCGTTCCGGATATTGGTGCGCCGTCCAGCTCGGCGGCTTCTACGGTAGCGGTTTTGCGGCCCAAGCCGACTTCGTCAACGGCTACCGTTTTTCGGAGTGGATTAAGGTCGGTGCCGGTGTTTCTTACAACTACAACTTTGGTGGCTTTAGCACCCTCCCGGTCTATGTTGATGTGAGAGGAAACATCATTTCGCAGGAAGACACCATGTTCGCTATTTGGTGGAGCGCCGATGCAGGTTATTCCGTCGGTCTTGACCCCGAAAACAAAGGCGGTGTCTATTTCTCTCCCGGCATTGGCATTAGGCAAGGTGGCATCCGCCATAATTTCATCCTTAGCCTCAACTATATGATGCAAGGGCAAAGCTTTGAAGACCCCAGCAATAACAAGTTGCTTCATTTTGTGGGACTTAAGTTAGGTTATGAATTCTAAATGACTAAAATATGAAAAAATCTATCATTACAATTGTTGCGGTTCTTCTTTGTGCAACGGTCTTTGGCCAAGCCAAGAAGCCGACCATCATGGTGGTTCCTAGTGATGTTTGGTGCATTCAAAACAATTTCAGCACCACATATGACAATCAAGGTGTCATAGAGACCATCCCCGATTACCAAAGAGCCTTGCAAAACGAAGCCAACATGCTGTTAGCCATCGGCAAGATCAACTCATTAATGACTGACCGTGGCTTCCCGTTGAAGGACCTCCTTCAAACCACCAAATCGGTCAATCAGACCAATGCTGAATACAACATGATGCAAAGCAAGGCGGGCTCGAGTGTCGCTGAAAACCCCATCGACCGCTTGCGCCGTGTGGCCAAAGCCGATATCATCATGCAGCTTACTTATACCATCAATACCATGGGACCGAAGTATTCCGTTACTTACAACCTCCAAGGTCTTGATGCCTACACCAACAAACAGGTCGCTGGTGCCCAAGGTACAGGCAAGCAGACCTTCACGGCCGAGCTCCCTGTGATGCTTGAAGAAGCGGTGATGAACAACATGGACAACTTCTGCGAGCAACTGATGACCTATTTTGAAGACCTTCAGGAAAACGGACGTGAGGTTTCGGTCGACATCCTCGTATGGGACAATGGTAGTGGCCTTGACCTTGAAACCGAGTTTGGCGACAGAGAGCTTACCGAGATCATTGACGACTGGATGTCGGACAACACCGTCAACCATGTTTTCAACAAGTCGGATGGCAGCGAGACCTTCACCCAGTATGAACAGGTCCGTATCCCGCTCTACAAAACCAATGGTCAGCAAATGGATACCGAATCATTCGTTCGCGAGCTTAGGAACTACCTTAAGAAGAACTATCAAATCGAAAGCAAGGTGATGACCCGCGGTTTGGGCAAGTGCATCCTTGGCATAGGAGAAAAATGATTAAGCTTATTAACCATCTAAATTGAGATAAGATATGAAAACTAAATTAGCCTTAATAATCGGTATGGTTTTGATGTTCAATACATTGATCCAAGCCCAAAACGCCGACGCTCCTGTGTCAGGCAATATCCCGATCGCTGTTGTGGCCGCTGCCCAGCAGGGCGTCCCTGAAGGCGTGAATACTTACATTGAGAACAAGCTCCAACAGATCATTAGCCAGAACGGCTTGGGATCGGCCGACTACTATGGGAGATTTGTTATCACGGCATCTTTCGTCCCTGTGACCAAAGACATTGTCCCTGGTCCTCCCAAGCAATTCGCCGAGACCTTGGACGTCACGCTCTACATCGTTGACAATATCGACCAGAAGATTTTCTCGACCGTGACCGTCTCGGCAAAAGCCGTTGATGCTTCTGAAGAGAAAGTCCTCAACAGAGCCGTCCGTTCCATCAACGTCAAGTCGCCTCAAATCACCGCTTTCGTGAATGAAGGCAGAGACAAGATCGTGGCCTATTATGTGGCTCAAGCCGACCGCATCATCCAGAAGGCTCGTACGTTGGCCAAGCAGAGACAATACGAAGCTGCCTTCTATGAACTGAGTGCCATTCCAGAGGCCTGTGGCGCTGTTTACGACAGAACCTTGGCCGTGGCAGAGGAAATCTATCAGGAATATGTTGATTACATGTGCCAAGTCAATTTGGCTCAGGCACGTTCAGCCTGGATGGCGGAACAGAATTCCTACGGTGCCTATGCGGCAGGTGAATACCTCAGCCAGATTTATCCTGACGCCCAATGCTATGGCGAAGCCAACAAGCTCTATAATGAAATCAAGAGCAAGGTGCTTGACGACTGGAAGTTTGAGATGCAAAAATACAACGACCAGGTCTCGCTCGAACGCAGCCGCATCGATGCTTGGAAACAAGTTGGAGTGGCATACGGCAAGAACCAGAAAGCCCAAACTCATAATGTGACTTGGCTGGTCAGGTGATTGAACTGATAACAATTTCTTTGTCAAATATTTAAACATAGCAAAAATGAAAAAGACATTAAAAATGATGCTGGTCCTTCTCGTGGGCATCACTGCCATGGGAACTTTCACCAGCTGCACCAAAGATGATCCAGACGCACAATACTCATACAAGTATTTCGACGTCGAGAATCTAAGTTACTATGTTGAGCAAGAAACAACGGCTCTTGCCTTTGTTGCTGCCCTCAATGATGTAATGTATAGTTTTGACGGTACGAACTTTACGGATTCAGATATTATTGCCGCTACCCAAGAGGTTGTGAATGACTACAACAACGATGCCATTTGGGGTACTTTCTACCTGAAGAAATGCAAGGTGGGCGACGATAATTGGAAGACGATTAAAACCTTCAGAATGACGCGTGGCTACAAAGCCAACTCATCGACTGAAATAGGTGAGGGCTGTGCCTCGGAATGCCATTCAGCACTTTGATCGTACTGTATGCAATGAGAAAGCCAGGGCTGTTGAAGCTCTGGCTTTTTTATTTGATGCTGTGCAAGATAGGAATCAGAAAAGGTTTTTCATCCGCCACTTCCACTGGTTCTTGGCATTGGCCGGGACGTTGATCTGGTCATCCGCAAGGTTGGTCGACCAATTTTTTTCGTCCAAATCCAAAAGGTCTTGTAAAGGGTAGATGTTCCATTTCGAGGGGCTGTCCAAGTGCTTGTCCATGATCTTTTTGAGGGTCTTGGCCGTGACTTTGCGGTCGTTGAGGTCAAGGCTGGCGAGAAACTGGCGGGTGCGGACGCGGTCTTCGGCCAGCCAGCCGCGGAGGGTGGGCATGTCGTGGGTGCCGGTGGTGTAGACGCAGTTCTCGGGCAGGTCTTCGGTCTGCACAAATTGATGGCCAAACACCTTTGGCATACGCTGCACCTCCAGGCTCATGATGCCTAGCTCTTGCATCACTTCGGGCACACAGGCGGGAATCATGCCGAGGTCCTCGCCGCAGGCGACCATTGGCGTCGCGTTGACCAAAGCAGGCAGTTTCTCCAAGGCTTTTTGTTTCCAAAACTCGTTGTGGCGATGGAAATAGAAATCTTCATAAATGGCATCGATGGCCTGCTTCTGTTCCTCGCTGAGGGCTTGGTAGGACTTGGTCTTTTGCAGCTCGATGCGGGGGATAAATTTGTCTTTTTGGTTCAGGTCGGGAATGAAGAGGGTGTCGACACCTTTCTTTAAGTGCTTGCTCTTGATGAAATGGAAGCCTTGGTTTTCAATCTCTTCCACGCTGAGCGGCAGGGTGGGGTTGAAATGCCCTAACAAGCCCGATTTGGCGGTTTTAGATATTTCCCAGATGCGGAAGAAACCGAGGATGTGGTCGATACGGTAGGCGTCGAAATAGCGGGCCATCACCTGCAGGCGGCGGCGCCACCAGGCATAATTGCCTTTGGCCATCGCCTCCCAATTGTAGGACGGGAAGCCCCAGTTCTGTCCCTCGGCGGCGAAGTCGTCGGGCGGGGCACCCACCTGCACATCGAGATTAAACAGTTCGGGATGACTCTTCACGTCCACGCCTTCGGGATTCACGCCGATGGGGATGTCGCCTTTCAGCAGCAGGGCCTTGTCGTGCAAGGCCTTGACGGCCTCGCGCAGTTGCTTGTCGCAGTGGTATTGCAGGAAGAGGTGAATCTCTGTGCCGTTGCCGTCGCGCTCGGCGCTGTATTGTGCATAGTCGGGAAGCCAGTCTTCATTGTCTTTGACAAACTGTTGGAAATCAGAGGTTTTTTTCAGTGTATTCCATTGCTGCTCAAAGGCGATTTGGAAATAATTCCATTTGGCTTTTAGTACTTTGGGATAATCGACGAAGTCCTTTCCGTTGAGTGTCGTTCGCATCCGCTTGAAAGCCGTATCTTCCTTGATGCCCAATTGTTTAAGGTTGAGGTAAATCGGATTCAACGCAAAAGCCGAGATGGCATTATAAGGATAGGAGTCGCGCCAGTCGTAGTGCGCCGTCGTGTCGTTGATGGGCAGGATTTGGATGATCTTCAAGCCGTTGGCCACGCACCAGTCGCCCAATTTCGGCAGGTCGGCAAACTCACCGATGCCGAAATCGTTTTCCGTACGCAGGCTGAACATCGGCACGGCCACGCCTCGCATCGTTTGGCGTTCGGTGAGGCCAAACCAATCCCAAACACGGTCATTGCCTTTAGGCAAAACACGGTTAGGGCCGTCTTCCCAGCGGATTTGGCCGTTTTCGCGGATGAAATATTTGTATACCAACGTTTGTAGAGACGTGGCGCGCCGCGTCTCTACAGAAACGGACCACATCCCCGGCCCCACATATTCCATCGCCACGGCATTGTTAGGGTTCCAATCACCTAATTCGGAGGTGTTTCCTGTAAGGAACAATTCCTCGCCCCAGCGGCTGTCGTATCGTAATCGAAAAAGGGTTTTCATGCCGCAAAGGTAAAGATTATTCATTTAATTGTTATCTTTGCGCCATAATACTTCACCGCCATGACTGTTTTCGATTTCTTTAATATCATCCGCTCCATCCCGAAGACGCTGCGCTTCAACTTGCATTACTTTCCGCTGAAGACGGCCTTGAAGCTGCCCGTGGTGGTGTCGCACCGCACCTACCTGCGCGAGCTGCACGGCAAGGTGGAACTACCCGAAAAGATAGAACGGGCGATGATTAAAATCGGCTTCGGCGACGTGGGCCACTACGACCGCAAGCGCTCACGCGGCATCTGGCAGGTGAGCGGCACGGTCAGCTTCGGCGGCAAGGCGAGCATCGGACACGGCTCGAAGCTCTCGGTGCGTGGCCATCTGAGCCTCGGCGCGGATTTCAACATGACGGCGGAGAGCACCATTGTCTGCGCCAAGGAGATTCGCTTCGGCGACGACTGCCTGCTGGCTTGGGACATCCTCGTCATGGACACCGACGAGCACCCCTTGTATAATAAAGAAAACGAACGCATCAACCCCGACAAGGCCATCTTGGTGGGTGATCATGTCTGGGTGGGTTGTAAATGCGTTCTGTTGAAAGGTGCCGAGGTGGCAAGCGACACCGTCGTGGCAGCGGGCACGTTGCTGACTTCAGCCCTTGCCGGCGACCATCAAGTCGTTGGTGGCAATCCTCCGGCCGTCCTCAAATCAGATGTCCGCTGGGACCATTAAAGTGCGTCAATGACCTTACAGAGGTTTTCAAAGATCTGTGGAATCTCACCTACGCCGTTCACCGGATGCAGGTTGCCCTTGGCTTCGTAGTAGTCGAGTACGGGACGCGTCTTGGCCTCGTATTCCACAAAACGGTGCTTGATGGAGTCGAGGTTGTCGTCGGCGCGACCGCTGGTCTTGCCACGCTCGAGCATGCGCTCGATGAGCAACTCTTCGGGCACTTCGAGGCTCAGCACGCCCGTCAGCGTCATGCTGAATTTCTCCATCATCTCGTCCAAAATCTCGGCTTGGCGCACGGTGCGCGGGTAGCCGTCGAAGAGGAAACCGGCCGAGCTCATGTTCTCGGAGAGTTTCTTCTCGATGATCTTGGCCACGATTTCGTCGGAGACGAGGTTGCCTTGGCTGATGATTTCCTTCACCTGAAGTCCAAGTTCGCTCTCGGCGGCGATTTCCTCGCGCAGGATCTCACCCGTGGAGATGTAGGTCAGGTTGTATTTTTCGCGCAGGAACTGTGACTGCGTTCCTTTGCCTGCCCCTGGAGGGCCGAATAAAATGATGTTTAGCATGGTGTATGTTGTTTAATTGTTTAATTGTTGATTGTTTAATTGTTTGGCTGTTTGCTTTTAGCCGTTAGCAATTAGCATGTTTGCTCTTGTGCTAACGGCTAATAGCTAATTGCTAACAGCCAAGGATGTTTATTCAATGATTTTATAGATGTCAGGTAAATTGCGTCCTTGTTGATCATAATCCAATCCATAGCCTACGATGAACTCGTTGCCGATCTCTATGCCGATGTAGTCGACGGGGTAGGTGTATTGGAAGTTGTTCGGCTTGAAAAACAGCGTGGCGATGCGCACGTCGGCGGCTTTCAGGTCGCGGAGTTTCTGCGTGGTGTAGCGCAGGGTGTGGCCCGTGTCGACAATGTCCTCCACGATGACCACATGGCGGCCGTCCAAGGGATGGTCGAGGCCGATGAGTTCGCGGACGACGTTGGTGGTCTCGGTGCCGGCGTACGACGACAGCTTGACGAATGAGATCTCACATGGGATGGTCAGCCGCTTGAATAACTCGGAGGCGAACATGAAGGCGCCGTTGAGGACGACGAGAAACAACGGGTTCATGCCTTCTAAGTCGCGGTTGATTCGGTCAGCCACTTTTTGGATGTTGGCTTCGATTTTTTCTTGGGGGATGTATAGCCCAAATTCCTTGTCTAAAACTTTTACTGTTTTCATTTTCAAAGGATTAGAATTTGCTCACCCTTATGGGTAAGGCGAGCACAAATATAAAAAAAGCATTTATTGCCCCGACCGTACCCGAAAAAAAATTACTTTTGCGTCGAAAGCAAGGTCTTTTGCTTTTACCGTCATGGCGGAGGAACATCCGCCATCTCCTAAGTGCAGGGGTGAAGCCCTTCTGTATAGGAGATTGCGGGTCAAGCCCGCAATGACGGCGCTGAGAATGAACATTATAAAAATAGATATGACTCCAATCGTAAGCATCATTATGGGAAGTACTTCCGACCTTCCCGTTCTCGAAAAAGCTGCACAGTTCTTCGACGAGATGGAAATCCCCTTTGAGATGAACGCCCTCAGCGCGCACCGCACGCCGCAGGAGGTGGAGACCTTTGCCCGCGAGGCCCAAGGCCGTGGCATCAAGGTCATCATCGCCGCTGCGGGTATGGCTGCTGCCTTGCCGGGCGTGATTGCCGCCAACACCACGCTGCCTGTCATCGGTGTTCCCGTGAAGGGCATGCTCGACGGCCTCGACGCCATGCTGTCCATCATCCAGATGCCTCCCGGCATCCCTGTGGCCACGGTGGGAGTGAATGGTGCATTGAATGCCGCCATCCTCGCTGCCGAGATGCTGGCGCTCGGCGATTCGGATATCGCCGCCAAGGTAGCCAACTACAAGGCGGACCTGAAGAAAAAAATCACTAAGGCCAACGAAGAGCTGAAAGATGTGAAATACCGCTTCAAGACGAACTAACTCCCTTCAAAGACAATCTGGCTCAATTGCTTCTCGTCGAAGACGCGGTTGGCGACCTCTAAGATGTCGTCGGCACTTACGGCCTCTACGTTGCGTATGATGTCGTCCATATATTCGATAGGCTCGCCCATGAGGAGTGAACGTGTGGCGCTCAAAAGCTCGTTCATACCACTCTCGTAACTCAAGGCCACCTGCCCGATGAGTTGCTGCTTGGCATGATGCAGTTGCAAGGTGCCTAACTTTAGTGTGCAAAGCTTGCCCAATTCCTTGTGAACCAACTCAATGGCGCGTTCCAACGAGTCGGGATCGACGCCCATGTAGACGTTGATGAGGCCGATGTCGCTATAGGCGGTGTATTGCGACTCGATGCTGTAGGCGAAGCCGTATTTTTCGCGGATGTTCAAGCCGAGGCGCGAGCTCATGGCGGGACCGCCCAGCACGTTGTTGAGCATCACGATGGGCATGCGCAAGGGGCTGCTGAACTCAGGTGCCAAGCCGCCGATGATGCAGTGGCTCAGGTGGTTGTTACGCTTGGCGCTGCGGGTCTCGGGCTTGTAGTTCCTATAAGTCTCGCGTTTTTTATTAATAAGGTGTGCAGGCTGGCTGCCGAAGTAATGCATCACCATCTTTTCCAACTCCTTGAAGCTGATGTCGCCGATGCTGGCCAGCACCATCTTGTCGCTGCTGTAGTTGTGCGCCATGAAGTCGAGGATGTCCTGACGATGGAAGCCCTTCACCAGCTCGGTGGTGCCCAGGATGTTGCGCGACAAGGGATGTCCTTTGAAGACCATCTCCTCGAAGAGGTCGTATATCTCGTCGGATGGCGAGTCGAGATAGGAGTTGATTTCGTCGAGGATGACTTCCTTTTCCTTGTTCAGTTCGTTCTCGGGGAAGGTGGAGTGGAAGGCGATATCGGCGAAGAGGTCGAGGCTACGTTTGTAGTGCTGCTTGAGGAAAGTGGCCTGGATGCATGTCTCTTCCTTGGTGGTGAAGGCGTTGAGGTCGCCGCCCACGTTGTCGAGGCAGCTCAGGATATGGTAAGCCTTGCGGCTCTGTGTGCCTTTGAAGATGGTGTGTTCCACGAAGTGGGCGAGGCCGTTCTCGTGAGCCAGTTCGTCGCGTGTACCAGTCTCCACCATCAACACCAAGTGGGCTATCTCACCCCTTTTCTCTTTATGTATCAGCCTTATGCCGTTGGAAAGTACGGCTTCGGTGTATTTGTTTTCCTGCATTTTTCGTTTAATTGCGTGCAAAAATACGTATTTTTGCAGCGCAATACTAAAACAGCCGTTTGCTCGTTGAATAAAAAAAAGGATTGTTATGCGTAAAATACTGATACCCCTCTTCTTGTTGGTAAGCCTGTGCCAGGTTTTTGCACAGCCTGCCAAAGACATCATGAAGGAGCCTATTTCCGTGTCCATGTTTCAGGTGACCTATGCCTTTGAGTTGCCTGCCTTCGACACGAGAGAGCTGTATGGCATCACGCATTCCATTGGCGGTAGCTTCGTCTACAAGACCGCTTCCAACTGGTTGTTTACCGCCAACTGCAACTTCATCACAGGCAATAGAATCAGAATAGATCGCACTGAGGTTTTCGGCGAGGGTATCACCACTGTCGACGGCGAAATCATCGGCGGCAGCGGCAGCATGGCCGAGCTGACTGTCGACCAGCGTGGCTTCCACGCTCAAGCCGAGGTGGGCAAGTTGTTTCCTTTCGGCCCCAATCCCAACAGTGGCTTCTTCGTGCAATGCGGCGTGGGTTATCTGCGCAACCGTATCCGTGCCGACTTCCAGGAAACCTTGCTGAACAAGCCTTTCGTAATCGATGGGGATTATAAATACGGCTACGACCGTATGCGTGGCGGCCCGGCCTTCCATTTCGAGACGGGTTACCTCTATCTCAGCGACAACCGTCTGCTTAACCTTTCCATTGCCCTTGAGGTGACCTATGCGCGTACCCGCGACCTCCGCGAATACGACTTCCGCGTAATGAGATACTCCCTTGATCCTGAAACGGGAATAAGGGTGCTGGACCCTAATGGCGATTTGATGTTGCCCGTTGGCTATGACCAAGAGCGTTATCTGCACAAAGACCATTACAACGACTTCTATTACGGCATCCGCGTCACGTGGAACATCCCGACCTACCAGCGCCAGCCCGATAAGTACTACTATAATTGATGCAGATGCTGTTTACCTTAGGCGTTCTCTTATACACTTTCGGCATCCTGTTGGCGGCTCTTTTTGGCCATCCCAAAGCCAAGCAATGGGTAGGAGGCCGTTGGCAACAAAGGAAAGCCTATATTCCCGATACCATAGCCACGCCTGACGAGCAGTGGGTTTGGTTTCATGCCGCCTCGTTGGGCGAGTTTGAGCAAGGCCGCCCTGTCATCGAGGCCTTGAAGCAGGCACATCCCGAGTATAAGATTCTGCTGTCCTTCTTTTCCCCTTCGGGCTATGAAGTTAGGAAGAACTATGCCTATGCCGACGAGATCTTGTATCTGCCCGCCGACACGCCGTGGAACGCCTCCAAATGGGTGCGGCACCATCATTTCGTGGCTGCGTTTTTCATCAAATACGAGTTCTGGTTCAACTATATGCGGGAGTTGAAGAAGTCTGGTATTCCGCTGTTTTACATCTCGTTGATTCTCAATAAGAAATCGTTTTTCTTCAAGCCCTATGGCAGATGGTTCCGCAAACAACTCGACGCGGTGACGCATTTCTTTGTGCAGGACGAAGACACGGTGGGGCTTCTGCATGATGTGGGCTACGACAATGTCACGTTGTGTGGCGACACGCGTTTCGACCGTGTGGCTGCCATCGCCGAGCAGGTGAAGCCTTTCCCCGAGGTGGAACGCTTCATCGACGGGCGCAAATGCATCATCGCGGGCAGCACCTGGCCGCCCGACGAGCGCTTGCTAAAGGCCTTCTTGCCCAAGATGCCTGACGACTATTGCCTTATCATCGCACCTCACGATATTTCCGAGAGCCATGTGAACCAAATCAAGGCGATGTTCCCTGGTAGCCAATGTTATACCGAACTTGATGCGGACAAACAATCAAAAATTTTGATTGTCAACACGATAGGAATACTATCACAGTTGTATCAGTATGCCCGTTTCGCTTATATTGGCGGCGGCTTCGGCGTCAACATCCACAATATCCAGGAGCCGGTCACCTTTGGCTGCCCTGTGGTGTTTGGTCCCAAGTACAAGAGCTTCAAGGAGGCTGTTGATCTGGTGGCCTTGCAAGGGGCGTTCCCCGTTAGTGATGCGGCCGAGTTGGAGGCGGTGTTCCTTCGTCTGATGAATGACGAGACGTTCTATACCCAAGCCTCCGAGACCTGCCGAAACTACCTCAAATCGCAGGTTGGGGCGACCAAAGTCATCATGCAAGGCTTCGAAAAGGCACTTTTTTCGTAAAAAATCGACGCTTTT
>Ga0310786_10010390_pt1 | contig 11704 bp, 10 predicted proteins | sample AusTroGonzalo_MG_FD_203881 | JGI IMG/M metagenome (GOLD analysis project Ga0310786, IMG submission 203881) | Bovine rumen microbial communities from tropical cattle in Woodstock, Queensland, Australia - Gonzalo_03 (v2) (version 2) | ecosystem: Host-associated > Mammals > Digestive system >... | reverse complement strand
AACGGACTGTTCAGTAGGTTCATATTTTACCGCCTGAACAGCGGACTGACATGGAAGGATGTGTTTGCCGTACCGACCGGCCGGAGCCTGAACGTGGAGTTTGAGGAATTGGGCAGGTACTTTGCCGGATTCCATGAGAAACTGATGGAGGCACCGGCCCTGCGGCACTGCCTTACGAAGTGGCAGGCGGACAAGTTCAACGCTTATTTCCACTCACTGCAGCAGGAGCTCTTTTACCTGTATGGCGATGACATTGTGCCCAGCGTGAGGAGAATGGGTCTGATATTCTTCAGGATCACGATGATACTTACTGCGCTGAGGATAATGGAAACCGGTGACATGTATTCTAACCTGGTATGCTCAGACTTGGACTTTGACAGCACGATGGAGATAGTGAAAGCCATAATTGAGCACACCAAGTACGTGTTTGCCGAACTGTGTAATATAGACTCAACGATGCTGGAGGACAAGAACCTGGTACGAAAGAAACTGCTGCAGATACTGCCCGAAGAGTTTGACCGCGACACCCTGTTTGTGACTGCCGCCAGCATAGGGGTATCAAAGCGCACCGCCGAAAGATATATGGCCCATTATACCCAGAGCGGCGACGTGGAGAGGAAGACCTACGGACTGTACACCAAGGTAAAGAATGAGGAGTAGATGAACAGCCAAACCGCACACCGGAAAATGAACGACTTGAGCAATAGATCAAAAATAAAAGATTACCTTTGTGACGCTCCAAGGCCCGAAAGCCGGGGAGCAAGACGAAGAGTAGATTTCTGCTTGAGTTTCGGCCAGCCCTTTAAAACATCGAAATTTTATAGCGTTCAGGAGTTGAAACAAGAGCCGAATGTCTGCGCAAGGTGTATATGCAACCCAAAAAGGGTTTTACATATTCCCTTCCGCACGGCATCGGCATGTCAGTTCAAACTGAACGAGGTTTCTCGATGTACCGAAGGGCTTTTTGACTGCATGACGTTTGTCGTGCGGTTTTTTGTACCCCTTTGGAAATTGCCGGAGCAACCCTGCTCACTTAGATGGACGATACCGGGCCATCCCCTACACCTGCAACCAAACAAGCCACCTGCAGCCACCAGCAAAATCCCAACCCGAAAGCCCACACCCTCCTGCACGGCTTGGATAACCGTTGGTTGATAGTGGTGCACAAAAGCCAGTGACCAGCCCAGCAGCTGCTGGCCAGCCAACTGCAAGCTATGAAATCATCAGCAACAAAAACGGTGTGTCTTGGGGCGACAGCAGGTGTGTGACCCTTAAATAAAACGATTGGCTTAGCCGTAAAACCCAAGGAACTGCAATCCAAGGGGCAGGCGCTACGCCAATCGCACTTTAAAACTTTTAAATCGTTAAGGCAAAGATATAGTTTTATTATGAAAGAGTTACTAGTATAAAATGAATTCAAAATACATGTTACAAAAACACTTATTATACTGGATTTTAATATGCTCATTACTTTACATTATTAGTTGATTTCATAACTTTGTAAAATTGAACAGATATATTGCGTCTTATGGTTTTGAATTTGTCTATTATGGTTGATATTGAAAGTTACATAGATAAGATTAATAATGATTGGAGCTCCAAAGAAACGACTGAACACTCTTTTCGTGGATACTTACAAGAACTACTAAATAATTTACTCAACCAAGGAATCAAGAACAAGACTAAAAAGATAACAATTATAAATGAGCCCACACGCAAAGATTATGGAGCCCCAGACTTTGAATTCAGGCGTAATGATGTAGCAATATCATTTCTTGAAACCAAGAAAATAGGTGACCCGGATTTATTGGGCGGTAATGATAAACAACATAAAGAGCAATTTGATCGTTATAAAAAAGCTGTTAATCTGATAGCATTTACAGATTACCTTAATTTTTATCTCTTTGAGAATGGACAACTTAAGCTTTCTGCAATAATAGGAAAAAACGAGAATGGCATAATTGTACTGAATAATGATGAACATCAGCTATCAAACTTTCTAAAGATTGTTAGTGCACTAGGAAATGCAGAACCACAACCTATTAAAAGTGCAACTTTACTAGCAGAAACCATGGCAAATAAAGGCAAGATAATTGCTGAAATTCTTAATTGTGCCATGCTAAAGAAGGAAACAAATGAAGATAAGGAACTACATGAAAAATTAGATGCCTTCAAGAAGTTCCTTGTTCATGACATGACAATAGAACAATTTTCAGACTTTTATTCTCAAACCATACTATTTGGACTTTTTGTAGCCAGAGTATATGATAAGTCTCCTGAGACTTTCACTTTACAAGAGGCTGCAGATTTAATACCGGCTATTAATCCTTTTCTAAAAAAGATTTTTAAGCAACTAGCCTTAGCTGATCTACATAGTGCTATTAAATGGGTGGTTGAGGATTTGGTTTCGATTTTCCGCGTTACTGATATGAATCGTGTAATGCATAACTACGGAAAAGATCCATTAGTTCATTTTTATGAGGATTTCCTTGAAGCATATAATCCGAAAATCAGAGAAGAATATGGAGTTTGGTATACGCCAGAGGAGGTGGTTCGTTTCATGGTTAATGCTGTTGATACCATTCTGCGTGAAAAACTTGGTATTGAAAAAGGATTAGCAGATAAAACAAGAGCTACATATAAAAACCGTTCATTACATCAAGTACAGATACTTGACCCTGCGACAGGAACTGGAACATTTCTAGCAATTACTGCAGAAAAGATATACGATAGTTATAAAGGAAAAGAAGGAATGTGGCCAGAAGATGTTGTTAATGAAATCATACCCCGACTCAATGGTTTTGAATATCTAATGGCTCCTTATACTATGGCACACCTTAAAGTTGCCACAGCACTCCATTTAGATGAAATTAAAGATAATCAACCTGAACGGCTTCAGATTTTCTTAACAAATTCCCTTGAAGAAGATCACCCAGAAGAGAAGCTTGAATTTGCAAAGTTTATAACTGACGAATCTAACGCTGCCAGTATAATAAAGCGTGACACCCCTGTTATGGTTGTCATGGGTAATCCGCCATACAATGAGAAATCTGCTAACAATGGAGAATGGATTACAGATTTGATGGATGCCTATAAACAAGAACCTGGTAAGACTAGAATAAATCTTGGATTTAGTAAAAAGAAAAATAAGAATATTTACAAGAACACCTTAGAAGGAGAGAAAAATCCTAAAGGAATAAACAATGACTATTGTAAATTTATTCGTTTAGGACAGAAATTTGTAGAAGAAACAGGTGGTGGCGTACTTGCATATATTTGTGCCAATACTTTTCTTGACACATCATTATTCCGCGGAATGCGTTATGAACTGCTTCACAAATTTGACGAAATATACATTATCAATTTACACGGTTCAAACAAAAGGAATGAAAGTACAGAAGATATAAAAGATGAATGTGTTTTTAATATTAAAGTTGGAGTAAGTATTAATATTTTTATTAAGCATAAAGATGTAAACGATCAACAACAGGCACGAGTATTCTATAAGGATATATTTGGAACACAAAAGGAAAAACTACATTATCTATCTAATCATGATTTTAAAGATATTGACTTCCTTGAAATCATTCCATCCGCTCCTTTCTACACTTTTAAAAATAGGAGTAAACAACTACGAGAACAATATGATTCAGGGTTCAATATTAGAGAATTGATGAATTTAAATGTTCAAGGCTTTACAACAGATAAGGACAACGTTGCCATAAAATATGAGAAAGAGGGAATAAATGATATTGTGAATGCAATGCTATCAGACAAAGATGATGCCGAGCTTAAAGATGAATACGGTTTTTCTGATAGTAGAGATTGGAATTTAGCCAAAGGACGTGCTCTAATAAAAGCGATTGATAATAAACAAGATTTTATTTCACCTGTTTGTTACCGTCCTTTTGACGTATGTTGGACATTCTTTCACAAAGCATTAGTCACGTATCCTCGTCCGTTATTACAATCTTCAGTGCATAATAGAAACAACTTAGTTTTATGTTTAGGAAAAGAAGGTAATACCATTGGCGATAAAGAATGGAGTTTAGTGTATTGCTCAACTTTACCTACGGACAAGAATGTTATTCCACGCGGTGGAGCATATCTGTTCCCACTATATGTATATGATCAAACAGGTATAGCTCATACGAACTTTTCAAACACTATTATTACACAATTAGAAGAAAAAACCAGTTTATACCTACAACCCATATCTGATACAGAAAGATTGAAGGGAGGTTTTTTGGCAATAGATTTATTTGATTATATATATGCCATCTTACACTCTACTCGTTATAGAACTATTTATCATGAGTGTTTGCAAGATGGATTTCCCTCTATTCCCTACCCAACATCTGCAGACTATTTCTATCAGATTGCAGAACTAGGCAAGCGAATGCGCAACCTTCATCTCCTATTAGGCATTAGCGAACAGGATATTAGTACGACATACCCAAAGTGGAGATCTGTAGACAACAACCTTTGTGAGATACATAAATTTAAAGAAACAAGAGATGGTTTTGGGCAAGTATGGATAAATAATCAGCAATACTTTGATAATGTTCCTATAGAAGCTTGGAATATGGTCGTGTCCGGTTACCAGCCTCTGGATAGATGGTTAAAAGATAGAAAAGGAAAAAAGTTGACCAATGATGAAATAGAACACTATCAAAAAATGATAGTGGCATTAAAGAAGCAATCAGAGCTTATGAAGGAAATAGATAGAACTATAGTTCTTTAATATAATCTATTACATCTAAGCACTGAGAGCAAACAAAACGATAATTATCAATAAAATATATATGCCCATCAGGGAAAATGACCGACAGTGCATTATCCCTGTAAATGAATTGATGCATATCCTTGAACTGTTCCGGACAATAATCCTCACGGTAGAACATAAGGAAGTAATCCTGACCACTCTTGGCGAGGATCTCAAGGTATTGGTGCATGAAGTATGATGCTGCACCAAATGTAGCCAAAACTACTGCAGTACCCTTACTCCAGTAATTTACAGATTCCTCGAATGAGTTTACAAAGAGGCGGTTTGAGAGTTCAGGGTGTGACTGCTTGAATTGTTCTATTGCTTTCTTACTTGGATCTACTCCACGATAACGCGTGGGCTCCAAATGGAAATGCTCAAAAGTGACACCAGTACCACAACCCACCTCATAAACATCACGCCCCGGGAAAGCGTTATGAAAGAGTTGGGCGACCTGGTTATAGAGAGCTTCAGGTTGAAGCTCTTCCATTACACCAATATTATCAAACTCTGAGAAAACTTTCTGACGATTTATGATGGTAGTATCCTTAATAGCGTCACCCATTGTCCAGTATTTATAGCCATCAATGTATAGGTACGGGAAGTTGTATTTATGCCATTGTTCCGGAATACCGTGTTCGAGCTGAGCGTGTACCAGGTATTCAAACTCCTCATCTGAAAGCCCACAGCGGCCACGGACTATATATTCGTGCGGAACGGCCACATATGTTTTAGCCCAGGTCCATTGGACGCGAGAAATCAGTGAACGAGCATAGGATTCATCATACTGCATAGTTGTGAGCTTTACCTGTTACAAAGATACTCTACTGACATAAAACGAAGCAAAAATATATTTAGGTTGTATCATAGTTTGATACAAGTGATTATTATATTTGCAAAATAAACGACCTAATTGCTATCACTATGTCAAAACTAAATGTTGATCAGAAAACTATTAACGAACTATTTTCCGACACTAAGGCTGATTTTTTAATTCCCGATTATCAAAGACCTTATGCTTGGAGTGAAGAACAATGCCTTACTCTTTGGAATGATATTTTTGATTTTGCATTTCCTGGTGCAGATTACTCAAAGTTTGATAAGGATAGTGATGAGTATTTCTTGGGTCCTATTGTTACCTTCAAAAATGAGAATAAGCAACAAGAAATAATAGACGGTCAGCAAAGACTAACAACTTTAATGCTTTTGTTGCGAGCATTCTATTCTCTTTTTGGTTACATGCAGGATGATAATGCAAAACGCACAAGGGAAGCCATTGAAAAGTGCATTTGGAAAACAGATGAATTTGGAAGGCCTGATACAGGGCGACTGAAAATTGATAGTGAAGTTGCTACTGACAATGATAAAGAAGAGTTCCTGACTATACTCCGGACGGGAGAAGTAAGAAATGAGCAGAAGAGTTCCTATGCGAAAAACTATCGTTTTTTCCAGAAACAGATAGATGATTTCCTTCATATGTACCCTGCTTTTTTTGCTTACTTACCGCAGCGTATTATGAACAACTGTATATTGCTCCCTATTGAAGCGGAATCACAAGATACAGCTCTAAGAATTTTCTCTACTTTAAATGACCGCGGTTTACCACTATCCGACTCCGATATCTTTAAAGCTCAATTCTATAAATACTATAAGAGCAAAGGCCAAAAAGACCAGTTTATATCAAGGTGGAAGGCGCTTGAAGAGAAAACGGAAAAGATTTTCCATCCAATATCTGGCACGCCTATGGACGAACTGTTTACCCGCTATATGTATTTTATTAGAGCAAAGCAGGGAATCACGAGTTCTACTACTGAAGCTTTAAGAAAATTCTATGAGAAGGAAGGTTATACCTTACTTAAACAAGAAGACACTCTTAATAATTTAGAGGATCTGGCCACCTTCTGGGATGATATAGAAAATCAGGATAATGAAAAATTCTCGGAGAAGCTTCTAAAGAAGTTATTTGTGCTTAACTACGCGCCCAACGGAATGTGGACTTATTTTGTATCTGTTTATTTTATGCAGAATAAGGATAAAAACGGTAATCTTAATGAAGAGAAGTTCTTCAGCTTCTTAGACAGAATCACTGCATTCATATGGGCCTATTCTGTTTTCAAACCAGGCGTAAACTCCCTACGTACACCTGTTTATTCTGAAATGGTTAGTATTGTTGAGAATAAAGAGGTTACATTTGAGAACTTTAAGTTTGATGAAGAGAACATCCGTAGCATGTTCCATAACTATGCTTTCTACAACACCAGACCTATCACAAAATCTATGTTAGCGTGGTGGGCTTATACCAATGAAAACCAAGATATGCTAAGTATTGAAACATTGTTTGATATTGAGCATATTTTTGCCAAGAATAGAGCCTCACATGAATCAATAAAAGATTCTCGCAATCTGGAACTCCTGGGTAATAAGTCCCTATTGGAGAAGCGTATTAATATTAGAGCCTCAGATTATAAGTTTGAGGACAAAAAGCGCTATTATCAAGGTTATACCAATAGCAGAAATACCTTTAAGGAAGGGACCAAAATTTATGAGCTCCTTTTTATGGCTGAGAATAATAGCGATTTTACTGAAGATGACATAACTAAGAGAAATATACTGATTATTGATGAATTTATTAATTACCTCAAATTCAATAATCTAATCTCTTGATTTATGAAGATTCCATCACTATTCAAGGAGTATATCTGGCTGATTGAGACGCTGAAACGTAACGGCCGTATGACGCTGGGCGAGATAAGCGATCTATGGCGAGAAAAAGCGGAAAGTGACAGCCAAGAGTTTTCACGTACAACTTTCAACCGGCATAGAGATGCTATCCTGGACATCTTTGGCGTAATAATTGAATGTGATCGTAAAGACGGTTACCGATATTATATTGAGAATCCCGAGGTCCTGAAGGAGGATTGTATCCAGAACTGGATGTACTCTACCCTGAGTGTGGGTAATATGATGGATGAGAACGTGGGCGTTCAGAACAGAATCATTCTTGAAAGCATTCCAAGCGGAGATGACAAGCTACGCCTGATAATTGGTGCTATGCGCGAGAACAAGCGTATTAGTATAAGGTATAAAAGATACTCTGCAACAGAGCTAAGCGCTTTTACAGTTGAACCCTATTGTGTGAAGCTTTTCAAGCGCCGTTGGTATATGCTTGTGAAGATTATTGATGCTTCATTCAGCCATGATAATGACAGCAAGAATAAAAATAGCCTCTATGTGTTTGCTCTAGACAGAATAGAGAGCGTTGAAGTTCTGCAGACAAAGTTTACCATAGATAAGAACTTTGATGCTGAAGCTCACTTTGATGATTGCTTTGGTATAGTTGTGGGCGGCGACATGAAAGCTGAGCGTATTGTTATTAGGGCATACGGACTGGAACCACATTACCTAAGGGACCTGCCGCTACACCACACCCAGAAGGAGATTAAGAAGACTGAAGAATACTCTGATTTTGAACTGAAACTGAGGCCCACGGATGACTTTAAGACTCATCTGCTCTCTCTGAGTGGATGGATTAAGGTCCTGGAGCCTACCTGGCTTGCTGAAGAGATGCAGCAATGGTTGAAGACTGCTCAAGACAGGTACAAGGAAAAATAATCAATTTTTCTTAAAGTTGTACCGCGTTTTGGTACAACACCGCTATAACTTAGCTCCCGTAATTCAAATACTAACGATTAAAGGACTGAAGTTATGGAAGCTAAGAAGTTGTACTTTATGGACTGCCACCTGGCAGGAACTCAGTACCACGATGCGGATGAAGTTTGGGACAAACTGAAAGCCGGAACGATACTGCAGCTTGTGAGAGACAAGGACAACAAGTATGATCCCAATGCCGTGGCTGTTGTCTATAATGATGAAGAGTCAAAAGAAGAGTTTTGCATTGGTTACATCCCCCGCCGTGAAAACAATGAAATTGCAACTATTCTGGAGATGGGATGGACTGAAATCTTTGAATGCAGAATTAGCGAGAAACTAGAGAAAGCTCACCCGGAGAATCAGATCCATCTGAAAATTAAAGTGAAGAAAAAAGTGAGCTGACAAAAGTTTGAAAGAAATCCGGGAAATTCTGGAATCCGGAGCGGAGAAAGAATTTCTGGCCTAATATTTATTCCACAATTTCCCGGAAGGGATTTTTGTGGAATTTTTTTGTGAGAAAAAAATGGGATTTGGATTTTCCCAGATTTTTAGAAACAAGAAAATTTCCGAGAGAAAATGTCAAAGATGAAAAAGCCAAAGAATAAGGTTTTCTGCTACGGCTGCAATAAGGAGAAGATTTTGTTTGCTACACAAGAAAAAGCAGACAATTTCATACGATTCAATAGCGGCGAATTCCTTGAAAAAGGAAAAAAGGCCGCTATGAGCAGCTATTACTGTAGATTCTGCTTAGGTTATCATGTAACTAGTAATACCAATAAGGCTTCAAGAAAGTATTTTGCAAATAGAGACAGAAAAGAGATTTCAAAAATGAGGAAGGCTGTGAATGAGCGGAATGCTTATTTACAGAATAAGGATGAAAACATTGACTACGACCAATTGCTAGAGAAAACAGTTCAATCAAAAATTCATCTGTTTGAAACATATTTAATACTTGGCCTATTTGATCAGGCTCAAGCTGTAAACCAAGAGTGTCTTGAAGAGATTAAACCACACAATTGGCCCTATGAACTCAAGAACAAACTAAGAAAGAAACATGAGTCAATAGTGTATAAAGGAAACTTGTTACAACTATCTATGAGATTGTGTTGTTCCACTGACGAAGAACTGGAATTGCGTCTGGCTGACATGGATACTAAGAGTCAGGAACTGATGAGGAAAATAATACATAATCATAACCTTGTCCTTATTTTGGCAAAGGATCTTGATTTTATACAGGAAGCGCTGTTGAAGAATGAAACTGCCGGAATTCAAGAAAAGTTGGATGAGTGCGGTAGTATAATCAATGAGGTATTGCAGACCAAAGGGCTTAAGAAGCCTCTAGCAGAATACAGACAAAAGTATGCTGCATTAAAAGAACGGTTTACACGAATCAATTCAGTTCATTTTGAGTCTCTGAAGCTTGAGAAGTATTCCCATATATCAGAGAAAAAGTACCGACAGAACTTACTGGCGTTTATAGATAGAATTGAAACTCTGACTGAAGCTTATGAAAAGGGAAAATATATGTGGTGCAGAAACTACATCAATAGCAGCTTGGTGATGCTAGATGAATTTGAAGTTAAGGATGAGAATACCGAGCTGATACGTAAGCAGTTTGAGTTGTGGGAAGAGAGAGTAGACAAGAAAATAGAGCCTTGAACCCTTCCCTCCGGAACTGCAATCCGGCGCGGTATTCAAAGCTCTATATTGGTGGGGCAAAGGTAATCAGATTATTTGATTATTGTCTTATCCTAAGATTTTTATAAGTTTGTAAGTGAGGATTATCACAAGATTAATATGACGACTATAATAGTAGAACAACCTCTTGCAACTCTTATTGTTCACGGAAAGATTAAAGAGGTTCCTGAAGATATAAATAGAAACCTTCTGAAAGAAGAAAATGTTCTTGTTGCAGCTGGATTGAAATCATATAAAGAGATTTCAGAGCTTGAAAGCATACTGGACAATCTTGGTATTACAAATAAAGAGGGTTTACCAGATTTGAGATTTCTTCCCGAACTTCATTTCTTAGGCTTTGCCAGAATAGTTGATGGATTATTTGTTGACGTAGAGCCTATGTCAGAACCTGTTGCACTTCCTGGATATATTCATGCATGGGAAAAAGTGGTTGATTATAATCTCAACAATTATCAAATCTTGAAATTCCTTGAAAATATTCAGTATAAAAACGAAGAGGACCTGGATAAACTAGTTGAGGAAAAGAAAAGGTTACAGGAGAATTACCAACGACAGTTATGTGAGATTGATCAGAAGATCAAAGAGAAAACCAAAAATAAATCACAAATCAAAGAGAAGGATTCCAATTCCGTTAATGCAACAGTTAATAGCGACAATAATATTCAAGCTGAAGAAGAAAAGAAAAAAATAGATTGGGGTGTTGTCTTAATACTTGCTATCATTGCCATACCTATTATCATCTTTATAGATAAAATACCTGCGATATTTATTTTTATAGCAATCATTGGGGAGGCCTTCATCTGGATGATTGGAGGAAAGGGAAAATTGAAATAGTAATAAATAAGCTATGGCAAAGAAGAATAACAAACTCAAACTTGGGATAAGAGGAATACTCGGTATAGGGTGCTTTGCAATCTGGCTTATATGTGTATATGGGCAGATTAAAAAGGACTTGGGTATTGCCCATCAAAACCAAGTTCCTTATAGGTTTGTAGACTCCTTGGTAAGTATTTGTGAATATATGTTGTTGCTATTTATAGTATACATTGTTATCCTTGGTTTTTTGGGCATGTTCTTTCCACCTGATAGAAACAAAAAAGGAAACATGGAAGAATACCGGTGAGTATCATAATTGCTCATCGGTTTTTTTGTTTCCAGTTGCAGGAGCCGGACGTTCGGATTGGGGAGCATTGTGGAGAGGCGTAAGCGGAGCCCCCTGGAGGATCCCGTTAAGAACGGCACTTGTTTGACGAACGTTCCGGCCACGAAGTGGTCGGATAAGGAGGAGTTTGCCGTTTAGGGTCCGGAGGGGAGGCGGAGTAGCCTCGGAGCGTTGTCTCCCCAATGCGAATGTCCGGCGGTGCTTGGAAACATCGCACATCGGCCCGAATATCGGCCATCGGCCCTAATTAAACATCGGCCATAAAGACCAATAAAAACCAAAGAAAAACCAATGAAGAACAAAGTTGCACAAGGGGCGGTTTTGTGTGTAAAATAGTGCTCTGAATAGTTGCAAAAGGGATTTTTAGTGTATATTTTTGTGTAGCAAATTAAGGTCACAACAGGATCTGATACCATGAAAACACAACC